>Ga0193963_1001050_pt1 | contig 13983 bp, 16 predicted proteins | sample FB_6_MG_FD_140359 | JGI IMG/M metagenome (GOLD analysis project Ga0193963, IMG submission 140359) | Microbial mat bacterial communities from the Broadkill River, Lewes, Delaware, United States - FB_6_MG | ecosystem: Environmental > Aquatic > Freshwater > River > Microbial mats | place: USA...
AACAGACAGCAGTGAAGGGTTTGTTGCTGAACGCTTAAGCAATGAACAGCAGGTGTTATGGAGTTCAACCCAGTTGTTCGATAATCTTGAATTTAAAGAGGGCTTCAGAACGATATTTGCTTTAGCGACAGGGCGTGGTTCATTGCTGCATGCTGTTTATGAGAGTCAGAGTGGAGTATTTTATAATTCCCTAGAGAATTTACAGGTAGAGCATCTTGCTGCTGGGGTAACCAAAGGGATTAAGCACTTCATGGCTGTTCCTGTCAGTTATGGTGGTAAAGTGATTGGTCAGGTTGCTTTAGCAAATAAAGAGGGTGGATATTCCAAAAAAGAGGTACAAGCCGTAGAGCAGTTAGCCGAATTGTTTGCCTTTGTTTTGTCTCAATCGAGTAATCGACGACGTGTTAATGTTGGCCGTTCTGATGTCGCTGTCTGACTCATTGATAGTTAGTTCGTTAGCGCCCCTTTTGCTATCAGCATCTCATGAATTGATTGCGCTAATATATGGTAGCCTTTTTCGTTGAGGTGGATGGCGTCAGACTTATAATTGGCATCACGCAATAGGTCAGGTAAAAGATTCGCACTGTAAATCAGCGAATACTCCTTAGCGAGTTCGTTATAAAAAGGTGCAACGCTAAACAAGATATTTTTTGCGGGTACACCTATCAAAACAACTTCAATTTGCTTCTCTTGTGCATATTCGATCATTTCGGCAAGGTTTTGTTTAATTTTCTGATGATTTTTATTGCGCAGAATGTCGTTGCCGCCCTCAAGTAGAATAATAAGTTGTGGTGCCGTTTGTTCAATGATTTCAGGCCAGCGGCGTAACCCTTCTGATGTAGTTTCTCCTGAAACTCCTGCATTAATCACTGCATGACCACTTAGCTCACTCAGGATAGATGGGTAGGCTGTCGCTGGTGATGTACCAACACCGACAGTTAAGCTGTCACCAAATGCTAAAATAATCCCATCGTCTTCCATCTGAGTTAAGCGGTTGCGGTCGCAGCTTGTTAACAGTAAAAGTATAACAACTAACCAGATTGTTGGGTTGAGCTGACGACTTGTGATGTAATGCTGGATGTTTCCCACAGTTTTTACTCTTTCAATATTGTAAGATTAATAGGGTGAAAAGCGTGATGAAAAAAATGCTGATCATGTTATGGTGTGCGCCATTGTAACACAATGCTTGTAACCCATATTTCATTTTACCGTTGAAGACAATATAATATAAGGATCTAGGCCATGATTGATGAAAACGTGGATTTTGAAGAGGAAATGGATAGTGAAGATTTTGCCGCAATGCTTGAAGCCAGCTTAGGTGAAAGTGCGCCCTTGAAAATTGGCAAAAAAACGAATGCGACTGTATTGCAGATTGGCAAGGATTGGGTGTTCCTCGATGTTGGGCAAAAAGGTGAAGGCGTTTTGGATGTTAGAGAGCTTCAAAACGATTCAGGCGAGATAACTGTTGAGGTTGGCGATTCAATTTCAGCTTATTTCATGTCACGTTCTGGCGGTGAGATGCGCTTTACGCTCAGTGTTGGTGGTGGCAGTGCTGGTTCGGCGCAATTAGAAGAGGCGTGGCGCAGCGGTATCCCTGTTGATGGTCGGGTTGAAAAGGAGATCAAGGGTGGCTATGAAGTGATGCTACCAGGCAATGTTCGTTCTTTTTGCCCCTATTCGCAAATTGCTCTTCGTCGTCAAGACAATCCAGAAGAGGTGATCGGTCAATCGTTCCCCGTAAAAATTAGTCAATACAGTGAGCAGGGTCGTAATGTGGTTGTGTCGCGACGCGAGCTACTTGAGCAGGAGCGACAAGTCAAACAAGAAGAATTGAAAAAAACATTAAAAGAGGGTGATCGTGTTAGTGGTGAAGTAACATCAATTCGTGATTTCGGTGCTTTTATTGATATCGGTAGTATTGAAGGGTTGTTGCCGATCTCTGAAGTATCGTATAGCCGAGTGGAAGATTTGTCTGAGTTTTTGGCCGTTGGTCAACAGTTAGAATTAATCGTGAAGCGCATTGATTGGGCTGAAAATAAATTTTCTTTCAGTCTACGTGATACTTTGACTGATCCGTGGAGTACTGCAGCAACAAACTTTCCTGTCGGCCGCCAGTTAGTAGGTAAGGTCTCTCGTTTGGCGCAGTTTGGCGCTTTTGTTACCCTCGAAGAGGGGATAGATGGTTTACTGCATATTTCACGTTTGGGTGAGGGGAAAAGAATCTCGCATCCGCGTGAAGTTCTTACTGTGGGACAAGAAATTGCTGTCACGGTAGAAAAAGTAGACGCTGATCAGCGCCGTATCTCTTTGGCACCAGAAGGGGCTGAAGAGGTTGTTACTGAAAAATCGTGGTCCGATCAACCCTCAACATCAGGTCTTGGTTCATTAGGTGACCTGTTAAAAGCGAGTCAAAATAAAGGCAAGAAAAAATAAATTTACTTCTGATGTGATTACTTTTAAGGACTCGTGTTATGGATTTTTCATCATTTGGGCTCATTGAGCCAATATTGCGTGTGCTTAAAGAGTCTAATTATGCCAGCCCTACGCCTATCCAATGCAAAGGGATACCACCCGTTCTTTTAGGTCGAGATCTTCTTGCTGCGGCTCAAACTGGAACGGGAAAAACAGCAAGTTTTGCCCTGCCATTGTTACAAAGAGCAGCAGGGCGTCACTCAGTACAGGGAAACCGAGTTCGCGTGTTGGTGCTAGTGCCAACACGCGAACTCGCCGTTCAGATTGCTGAACAGGTTACGCATTACGGAAAGTATATTCCGATTAAAGCTGCTGTTGTCTATGGTGGTGTGAAAATTAATCCACAGATGATGAAGTTACGCGGTGGTGTAGATTTTTTGGTTGCCACTCCTGGCCGATTACTTGATCTGTTTCGACACAATGCGGTTAAGTTTGATCAGCTTGAAACGTTGGTTCTCGATGAAGCTGATCGAATTCTTGACTTGGGCTTTAGCGATGAGATCAATAAGCTCTTAGCACTTTTTCCGGCCTCTCGACAAACGTTACTTTATTCAGCAACCTACACCGATGCCGTTCGGGGCCTCGCTGCAAATATTCTCCAAAACCCTCTTCAGCTTGAGGTTAATCTCAGTAACAGTGTGGCCGTAAAGGTTGAGCAGCTGGTATATGAAGTAGATAGCAGCAAAAAGGGATCGTTGCTGAGCCATTTAATCCGTTCCAAAGGTTGGCAACAAGCACTTGTCTTCACACGGACAAAAAAAGGTGCAGACCGCTTGGCAAGTTTGTTGGAGCGTGATGGTATTTCTTCAGCAGTGATTCATGGTGACAAGAGCCAAAGTATGCGTAGCCGAGCATTGGTGCAATTCAAGCAAAAGCGTGCACGTGTATTAGTCGCAACAGACGTTGCTGCGCGTGGCATTGATATAACAAATTTACCCTACGTTGTTAATTTTGATCTGCCGAAAGTGGCTCAAGATTATATCCACCGTATTGGTCGTACTGGCCGAGCTGATTGTGAAGGTCAAGCAGTCTCGTTTGTGAGTGCTGATGACGTTGATTTACTCTCTACTGTTGAGAGTTTGATAGGTTATAGGTTACAGCGACAGACTGAAGCTAAATTTGAACCTGCCACAAAAGTTCCTATAAGTATTTTACGAACACTTAAACCCAAAAAAATCAAAAAAAACAAACAAAATAAAGTCGCAAACACTGATCGTGTCGAAGTTAAAGCGGGTGCAGAAAAGAGCCGTCGTGGTCAAAAAAGCGCAGGTTCTAAAAAGAACCAAGGTCGGCAAGGGCAGGGCAGGAACGGGCAACAGAACGGAGCAACAAAGGGTGTTTCTTCACCAAAGAAGAATCGTCGCCGTTAATTCGTTTACATCAGTTTTTGCCATCACGATTTGTTGTCTTGAAATTTCTTGTAAGCACATTCAGCGGGTAACCAATTGACCTGTGAAACCAACTCAGGAGTGAGCTTTTGGCACTCTTCTCCCACCTCAAATCGCTTGTGATAGACCTTGCATTCACGGCTAAATAGATCAAGGTAGCGGCATGGGACTCGTGTTGTGATAACGCGATTATTTGTATCGATTGTTTTTTCGAAGCAACACAAACCACAGCGATTACAAAGATCTTCCCATTCTTGTTGCGTCATAGCGTTGTACTTTCTCTGCTAATAGATTGGAATTTGCTACGTTAAAATTCTTTACGCTGTTGTTGAGATGAATAATTTTTCGACTTTCGTGCGTGCCCAAGGTGTTTTACGCAGAAATTTAAGACTAGATTTAATGGATGGATCATTGGTGAAGCAACGAATGGGTATCAATAAACTTAACTCATCCCAGCCGTAGTGTTCGAACAAAAAAGTAACGATTTGTTCGAGAGTAATTCCGTGAAGTTGGTCGTGATGTGAATTCATAGGTAGGCCCTTTGTATTGCAACATTTATGGAAATTGTCACAATAAAAAAGCCTGATCTCAAAAAGATCAGGCTTTTATGAATGGAGCGGGAAACGAGATTCGAACTCGCGACGTCAACCTTGGCAAGGTTGCACTCTACCACTGAGTTATTCCCGCATTGTAAGCAAACCATGCGTGCTGTAAGTGTTGTCCCTCACAGCGGAGTTAGTTCTAACAAAACGGTTATCTGAAGTCAATTGCTTTTTTGTGCAAATGGGTAAAATGTGTGAAATTAGTGTGAAATTAGTGTGAAATTAGTGTGAAATTAGTGTGAAATTAGTGTGAACACCCTGCTATTTACGCGATTGTTACATTATCGCTCTTGCGTTCTTTAGGTAGGTGTCTATACTGAAAATAAGTTCTAATCTATTATACGTAAAAGGGGAGTATTACATGAAAAAGATAATTTTAATTGTATCTATTTGTCTGTTTTTGTCTGCCTGTAGCCAACCGATGAACCGAACACAAAAGGGGGCTGGGATTGGAGCCGCAGCTGGAGCGGTCACTGGGGCATTGATTGGTCAGGCCGCTGGTGGTGATACTGAAGCCACATTGCTCGGCGCTGGTATCGGCGCTGCAGTTGGGGCCGGTACAGGTGCTGGCATAGGTTACTATATGGACCAACAGGAACAAGCCATGCGGGATGCTCTGGCTTCGGTTGAGGGGGTTAATATCGAACGCGATGGTAATCTTCTCTACGTAACGTTCCGTTCCGACAATCAGTTTGATATCGGTTCGTTTAAATTGCGTTATGACGCTCAAAACGATGTAGCGCGTCTTGCAACGGTTTTGACTCAATATTATAAGACGACCATCATTGTTGCGGGTCATACTGACAGCAGTGGTGCTGAAGATTATAATCAAAATCTCTCAGAGCGTCGTGCTAATGCCGTCAAGGCGATCATGCTTCAAAATGGTGTCGATGGTAACCGTATTACCACGGTAGGATTTGGTGAAAGTTCACCTGTCGCTGATAACTCAACGGTGTATGGTCGTCAGCTGAATCGTCGTGTTTCTTTGAAGATTACACCGATTTAGCTAAGGTTATGTTGTAGAAAAAAAGCCCTGCGGATAAAATCTGCAGGGCTTTTTTATTCACTGAGAAAATAGTTTTACAAAATTTCTAACAGTTCAATTTCGTAGGTTAAGTCCTGTCCCGTAAATGGGTGGTTGGCGTCAAAGGTTACTTCTGTATCTGTAACGGCAATAACGGTTACCACTTCACTTTCACCACCATCATCGGCAGTAAGCTCAAGTTCTTGACCAACAACAGGTTTGAAATCTTCAGGAATTTGGTCAAGACTTAGAGTGAAAATGTTGTCATCATCATGCTCGCCAAAGGCGTCATCAGCAGGAATAGGGACTGTTTTTTTCTCGCCCACTTTCATACCAACAATACCATCCTCAATTTGACTGAAAAACTCGTTGCCACCGATGAGTAATTCTACAGGACCTGGTTCAATTGCGTGATCTTCTCCACCGCATGAATCGTCTTCAAGTGCTTCCATTTCATGAGTTGAATCGAAGATGGTGCCATCTTGTAGGCGGCCAATGAAATGGATGCTTACGCGATCTCCCTGCTTAGCTTGTGACATAAGGTGTTCCCTTCAAGTAATGTTTAAATAGGTAAGATAATTCAAGTCGTGTATGTTACGGTGCTACGTGGGTTGAGTCTAGTAAAAAGAGGGATCAATGTGTAAGAAGGATAGAGATTAGTATGGATAAAAAAGAACTGCTAAGATTGATTATAGAACGACTTGAAAATGATCTTGAATTATCAATGACTGCGGCTAAAATTGCCCATGAAGCGTCGACGAATGCTGAAACACAACCAGATAATAAATACGACACCTTAAGCCTTGAATCGTCTTATATTGCTCAGGGGCATGCGAACAGGGCTCAGCAATTGAGAAAGGCGATCGATTGTTATAAAAAATTAGCCTTACGAGTATTTGTTGATGAGCAGCCCATTGCTATGACTGCCGTAGTTGGAATCGAATATGAAGATGAATCATTCCGTTTGTTATTTATTGGTCCTGATGCTGGCGGCTTGAAAGTTCAGATAAGAGAACATGAGGTTGTTATTATTACTCTTGAATCTCCATTATGTAAGGCGTTGCTCGGGCGGCAGCTAGGGGATGTGATCACTTTAGGACGTAAGTATGATAAAGAATTTGAGATTATATCTGTGGATTAAATAGTGCCATCTTGTAAAAAATGTGAAAATAACTTGCATAAGCGTTGATCGGCATGGTATAGCAGTGAAGCAATTTAAAAAATTGTGGTATTACCTTTTTGTAATGACCACAACAGACAATGTTTTTCCGTTACGGAAACAAAAGGAGCAGTAAAATGGCAGAAGGTACAGTGAAGTGGTTTAACGACGCTAAGGGTTTTGGTTTTATCGAGCAGGACAATGGCCCAGACGTGTTTATTCATTTTTCAGAAATTCAGGGCGACGGTTTCAAATCTTTAGCTGAAGGCGATCGCGTCAGCTTTGAGATCACTGATGGCCAAAAAGGTCCTCAAGCAGCAAATGTTGTAAAGCAATAGTTTAACATAATTTGCTGTACATAATTTGAAGTAACAAAAAAACCCACGGTAACGTGGGTTTTTTTGTTTTTAACGCCGTGAATATTTTATCAGCAGTACAAGATTTATAGATGGATGATGATTATGCTTCGTGCAGTGAATGGAACACCTGATACCATTGTACTCGACTTTGAAACTTCTGGAATGTCTCCAGCAAAAGGTGCACGTGTCATTGAAGTGGGTGCGGTCCGGTTGCGAGACAATAAGATTATCGATCAATTTCAAAGTTTGGCTAATCCCAATGTATTTCTAAATGACTTCATCACTGACTTAACTGGTATTACTAATGAGATGGTTCGCCATGCGGAGTCTATCGATTCAGTTATGGGGCGATTTTCTGAATTCATTGGAGATGCGAATCTCGTTGCACATAATGCATCATTCGATCAGAACTTTTTACAGGCAGAATTGTTGAGAATCGGTTGTGATCGTCCGCTGAATTTTGCATGTTCAATGTTAGTGTCGCGTCGAGTTTACCCTCAAGCACCAAACCATAAATTAGCGACGTTGGTGCGTTATAAAAATTTACCTAATAGCGGAACATATCACCGCGCTTTAGCCGATGCTGAAATGACCGCATATTTATGGCTAGAAATGGTTGCAGACCTGCGAGAACGCTACAATTTAGACCATCTACCTTTTTCAACGTTAACTGGATTAGGGAAGGTTTCACCAAAAAAACTTGACGCGTACTTTAAGCAATCAAGGCATTAAGCGTGACACGCATAGATTGTTCTGCCAATGAAACATTGAATCATACCGTTGAGAGTTTCTCAAGGCAGGTTGATGTCTGGACACGTATTTGTGCCGTGATCAATAAACATTGTTTTGATCAACCTGAAGGTTTGTTAAGGCAAATTGCACAAGTACCAATAAAAAGGAGTCGTTCAACGACAACATTAGGCTGTTACGTTTCTCGAAGTGGAGTTCCATCCTGTATTCGCTTACAGTTTGATCAAGAATCGGAATTGCTTGTTCATACATTACTGCATGAAGTTGCTCACCTTATCGATCATTTAATCTACTTTTCAGGAAAAGCGTATCGTGGAGCTCATCGGCAGGGGTGGCAATCTTTGGCTCTTGCGTTAGGAATTTCAGCAAGTCGCACCGGACAAAGTGAGCGTTTAGCTGAAAACTATCAGCAGCGCTGTAAGCTTGTAGCTGTGTGTAGCGGATGCGGTGAACAATTTTATCGAATACGTCGCCTGAACCGAAATCGTACCTACCTACATAAGCAATGTGGCTCACCGTTAAAACCTGTGTGACTACTCAAATTTGTTTTTTTTATCATCACCACTAATATGCAGACCACAATGAAGGCAGTTCCTAAAGTACATTGGGAAGACACCATTCATGTGAAATAAGTTTTTGCAACTAGGACAGCGAGAAAAGGCTGTTACATTTGCAGCAATCGTTACAAAAACAAGCCAGAAGCCAAAGAAAATACCCGTTGTTTTGTCTGACCCTCCAATATCAATGACTAACCATATCATTGGTAAATAGATCGCAATCATAACCCATAAGAACATTCTTTTGCGTCGTAAAGAACGCAGCCCATATTCCAATTCGTCACGACTAACTTTGTTTTGCATAAAAATATTCTTTCTGATCAGTGGTCAGATTCAAGGGGAATGAGAAGTAAATTTCAGCAGTATACTACGTGCTAAGCTGTGAAATTTCAATCTGGAATCCGTTCTTTGTCTTGTTGATTTTTCCGCTATGTTATTTTATTAAGTAGAACAATGTTATCTTTAAAGGATCTTTGTTGTTGATACGTGGTAATGATTGAGATATTCTTAATTTGCTTTAGCATGTTGTGGTTGGATGAAATTTAGGTGGATAAATGTCAATGGTGACAATCTGTTTTTTCATCCATTGTAGCGTACGTATTTGGAGGGGGTAGTTATGAGAATAATGAAGAATATCGCACTTTTGTGTGTTGTCGCAGTTGTTTCATTAATGTTTGTAAGTCCTGCATTGGCAGGCAAGACTCGCCTTGCTTTTTCTGGCGGTCCAGATGGCGGAACATTTCAGTATTTTTCTAACGGCATGTCATCACGTTTATCAAAAGATTTAGTTGATGTTGAAGTCTCCAATATGGCCTCTGCTGGCTCTGTTGAGAATGTTCGTCGCGTGAACTCTGGTGACGCTGACTTTGGAATTGCCTATTCAGGTGATACCTATTTAGCTCGCAATGGTCGTTTACCTAAAGATTCACACCAATACACCAATGTTGATGCGATTGCCTATCTTTATGGTGCTCCAGCGCATCTTGTTGTGTTGTCTAATAGTGGCATAAAGCAAGTCAGTGATCTAAAAGGTAAGCGTATTGCAGTAGGTGGTGCTGGCTCCGGTGCTGCTGCTGCCGCGCAGCGCTACTTTACTTCCATTGGTCTCTGGGACCAAATGGAGATCGAATTTATTGGTTACAGTAAGGCCGCATCGGCAATTGGTGATCATTTAATTGATGCGATGTGGGTCTTTGCTGGCTTCCCTAACTCTTCAGTTATTCAAGCTGCTGCCAGTAATAATGTACGGATCCTCTCAACTGTCGAAGCTGGAAAAGCATCGAGCTTTTTTACTGACTATCCATTTTATAGTGAAGTAACCATTCCTGCAGGAACCTACAGTGGTGTTGATTATGATATCAAAACATTCCAAGATTCAGCTTTGTGGATTGCTAGTCGTCAACTCAATGACCAAGATGTATATAACGCTGTAAAAGATATCTTTTCACCTAAAGGGCTATCCTATCTCGTCAAAGTTAAAAGTACTGCGAAAGCAATGTCGATCGCTGGTGCTTTAAACGGAATTGTCACTCCTGTCAGTCCTGGAGCCGCTAAATTTTGGATTGAGAACGGTTTGTCTCTTAACGAAGAGCAGATGTAGCAAGATTTCTTGAGTTATGTTTAAGAAAATTCTGAGTGTTAATGTTGATAGCGGAGTTACTTTGTGACTTCGCTATCAACATTTAATTTAGAACGAGTCGTGGAGGTATGATGACAGAACAGCCTATAGCCATTGCAGAAAATGATTCGGCCCTTAAGGAGTTAATGGAGAAAGATGCAAAAAAACATCGTTCGCCAACGGGAGGGTGGAGATGGTTGGTGGCATTACTCGGTGCATCGATGGTGCTGTTCTACCTTTACACGGCAGGTTTAGCTGCTGTTGCGACACAATACCATCGCGGTGTGTATGTGTTTGCTACCTACATTCTTGTTTTTCTCCTTTATCCAGCTGGTCGTCTACGAATTCAAATTGCTCTGTCATTTTTGATCAGTACAATCTTCTCTGCGACTGTTGCGGTGGTTTTCTTCTATGAAAGTACGGCCGCTTTCCATAAACATGTTCATCACATTTTTGACCAATACTTTCTTCATGGCTTTAATGCATCCTTTCGTTCTGTCGGTTCGTTGTGGTTGTTAGTTGCGGCAATCATTGTTCTTACTGTCGTAGTACAAAAAACCGATGAGATGATGCGTTCACGCTGGCAGGATAATCCTGTGTTATCGGATATTCTCTACGCAATGACATCGGCACTTGTTGTTTATTACTGGATCGCTGAATTTGAAAACCTCAACTATCGTGCAGGTGCTGAAAATGAACTTGATGCATTGGTTTCGGTCGTTGGAATCTTGTTGTCCCTTGAGGTGTGTCGGCGTGTGCTTGGCTGGGCGATGACGCTAATTGGAATATCAATGTTGATTTATGGTTTTTTTGGACCATTTTTCCCTGATGTGATTGCCCATCGAGGTTTTGGCTTCGAGCGTTTATGTACCTTTCTTTTTTTAACACCAAATGGTGTTTTTGGTGTTATGGCAAATGTTCTTGCGACCTATGTAATTTTATTTATATTCTTTGGTGCTTTTTTACATAAGTCTGGAGCGGGTAAGTTTTTTATTGATCTTCCTCTTGCGATAGCTGGTAATTCTACTGGTGGTCCAGCAAAAGTTGCCGTAATGGCCTCAGCGTTGTTTGGTTCTGTTTCAGGCTCAGCCATCGCGAATACCGTATCGACTGGTGCTTTTACCATTCCTTTAATGAAGCGAGCTGGGTTTAAGCCTCACGTTGCTGGTGCGATTGAGCCTTCAGCCTCAATAGGCGGCATGTTTTTGCCACCTATCATGGGGGCTGGTGGTTTTTTGATGGCAGAACTGACGAATACTCCGTACTCAACAATCATGATGATTGCCATTTTCCCAGCGCTGCTCTACTTCTTTGCTGTATTTTGTATGATTCACTTCGAAGCTAAGAAACATGGTTTACAAGGTGTTGAGGGGGAAGAATACGAAAATTGGAAGGTCGTTTTAAAGCGCGAATGGTTTTTTGCTTTACCGTTAGTCATCATAACGGTGTTGATGATTATGGGGCGCTCTCCTGGTTTTTCAGCGTTTTGGGCAACTATTTCATGCGTGGTGATTAGTTGGGTACGTAAAGAAACGCGAATGGGCATCAAGGAGATATGGGATGCTATTCTGACTGGCGCTAACAATACCTTGATTATTGGTGCAACACTTGGAGTCATCGGTATCATTGTCGGAACCATTGCTTTGACAGGAGTTGGACTAAAATTCTCTGATATTATTATTTCCCTAGCTCAGGGGAATTTATTAGCTGCGGTGTTTTTAGTTGCTTTAGCTTCCTTGGTTTTAGGTATGGGAGTTCCTGTTACTGCGGCATACCTCATTACGGCAGTATTGGCTGTGCCACCCTTAGTAGAGATGGGCGTTCCTGTGTTGGCTGCTCATATGATTGTTTATTGGTTTAGTCAGGATTCCAACATCACTCCACCTGTTTGTGTCGCAGCGTATGCAGGGGCTGCAATTGCTGGAGCTGATCCGTGGAAAACAGGATGGACTTCATTTAAGTTTGCGAAACTCTTATATGTTATGCCATTATTGTTTGCCTTTACACCCGCTATTTTGTTTCAAGGTGCCCCCGCTAATATCACAATGGGAGTTTTGCCTGATGAAGCGTTTTTTGCCGATGTAACCCGTGTTGATGTTTCCGTTGGTGATTCTCTCGCGGTAGGTGACACATTGTTCGAATTGACAACAGAAACTGGGTCACATCAGATTAAAACCGACAAGGGTGGTGTCATTGAAACCGTCAATGTTTATGTCGGTGGCATGATCGAAGAGGGTGATCCTATCTTGTCTGCTGAAGTTCCAGTTACAGGGTTTGGAGTTTTTTCGAGTATGTTCTCAGCATTTCTTGGCACCATTGCTTTTTCATCGTTAACGATGATGTATTGGATCCGGAAAACAACCGTAGCTGAGTGGTTATTACTGGCAGTTGCAACGTTATTTCTCTATTGGCCAACGTTTATTACTGATGCCATTGGAATCTTAGTTGTCGTGACTGTTTGGTTTTTGCAACGTCAAAAGAATATGAAAGAGGATACTGGTTATGGAAGTTGATCCACGCATACAATCTGCTGTTTTAGAAGTCGTTGAAATTCAAGTTGAGTCCAATGATCCGCCTGAAACGGGCATGACATTGGTACGCTTGATAAATGAAGGTTACACACCGAAAGATGCGAAAGACTTGATCGGTTGTGTTGTTTTATCTGAGGTGTTTGATGTGATGAAAAATGGTGAAGTGTTTGATTTGCAGCGTTATGTTGGTGCGCTAAATCAACTTCCTCAAATACCTGAAGATAAAATTTAACCGTGATTGATTAATTGATAAAAAATGCCGCATGGTTTGATGTGAAGAGAGGCGGATCATTGTGTAGAATTTGAGCGATGAGAGGGTCGCGTTTAAATTCTTGATCTAGAAACTTACGGATTTCACGCCTGTTCCAACCCTTCGGATGTTCAAAATCGGTATAAAGACTTAGATCTGCGGTATAAAACTGCTGCTTTTGTAGTGTTGCTGTTTGCGGGCTGCTTAGTGGTAGGTTGAAAATAGCCAAGTTTAGAAAATTGATGCAATGGGCATATTGACGGGTGAATTGTAATGTTTTTTGAGCTGTATGGTGGGTTTCACTCGGTGTACCAAAGAGCAGATAGACGTATGTTGCAATACCCGCTTGGTGCAATGTCTCAAGAACTTTTCCCATTAAGTTGACCGTTACCCCTTTGTCCATAGCATTTAAAACGTCTTGATCTCCTGATTCAATTCCTAGCTTAAGCATAACACAACCCGATTTTTTTAAAGCTAGACAGAACTCAATATCACACAAATGCTCAGTGATACGAGTGAAGCCATACCATGGTGTATTATTTAATACTTCTGGATGTTGGGCGAGTTCTTTTAGGTGTCTAGGGCTCATCGCATTATCGAGCAGGTGAATCATTTTTGGCTGGTGCTGTTCTACAAGTTGTGCCAACTCTTCGATCATTGTTGTGCTTTTTATCGCTTGATATGGATTCCCTTCAGCGCGTTCTGGGCAGAAGTTACAACGATTCCAATAGCACCCGCTCGATGCGGCATAGGGTAAGATAAAACCTGGAGCAAAGTAGTCATTCAAGTTGAGATCGCTGTAGTCCGGCGAGAAATGTTTTTTAGTCTTGATTCCAGCAATATAGTTAAGCAGTGCTGATTCACCCGGACCGTCAATGATATGATCAATGCGTTGGTCAAAATTTGGATGTTTATCTTGAAATGCTGACCAGTTATCGCTTCGTAGCCATGAGGTGATTAGTCCGCCACCAAGAATGATTGAAATTTTTGGACAGTGCTTTTTTATGAATCCTATCATTGCAAAGGTGGTCGCTGCTTGACTAAGGAAATTGAGTGAAAAACCGATATGTTGTGGTTTTATCTCGTTGATAAGTTCAGGTAGTCGTTGAGAGAAGTAGGGGTGAAAAACATTCTGTTCTGGATGATCGGCGCACCATTGAAGGTCAGCATGCTTAACGGGTGATCGATTCTCTTGTTGATAGTTTCCAAGGGATAATTTTGTTGCATAAGGTCGTGCTGACATATCAGGATACGATTGATGTCAGAAATAGCT
>Ga0193963_1001051_pt1 | contig 13980 bp, 6 predicted proteins | sample FB_6_MG_FD_140359 | JGI IMG/M metagenome (GOLD analysis project Ga0193963, IMG submission 140359) | Microbial mat bacterial communities from the Broadkill River, Lewes, Delaware, United States - FB_6_MG | ecosystem: Environmental > Aquatic > Freshwater > River > Microbial mats | place: USA...
AGTTTACCTGTTGTAGTTGTTTTACCACTACCTTGTAAACCTGTCATTAGTATTGTTGTTAAAGGTGATTTGTTACTATAAACAAAAGCTTGATTTCCACTTGTTGTTAAGACATCCGTTAGTGTATTTTGTAATGCTTTTAAAAAAGAATCTTGACCAATTCCATTTTGTTTTGTTTGAAGTTCTACTTGAGTTAATAACTCTTTTGTTGTTTTATGATGAACATCAGCTTTTAATAATGACTTTTTTAATTCTACTATAGCTCTTTTTAAAGCTTTTTCATCATCTTTGTATCTTATTTTGCTGACTACATTTTTAAATGAACTGGTTAAACCTTCAAACACAAAACACCCCTATTAATTTTTAAGTGGCGGATTATACAGATAGTTTTATTAAATACTGCTTAATTTGAAAAGAAATAAATCATTATAAATACGATAAATAAGGCATTTTACTATTTTTAAAAGATTAAAAATTAAGTTTAATTTAATAAAAATACTTAATTAAAAAAATATTAAGACTATTTAAACTCATTTTAGATAAAATATCAACCTTTTAAATAAATAAAAAAAGGTTGATATTTGGAAAAATATTATTATGAGCTTAGAGTAAAGCCAAATTTATACTATGAACTATTTTTAGACTTAGCCTCTAGTTTGACTAGTGAGGCAATTGAAGAATTAGATGAAACTATTATTATACGAAGCGAAGAGAGCTTAGAGAATGTAGAAATTGGAATGGATGCTTTTACAAAAGAGTTATCTTTAGCATTTGATACACAAATAACTTGTGATATGGTCTTGGAACAAAAAGAAAATCAAGATTGGATAAAATTGTATCAAGAAAGTGTACAGCCAATTGAAGTTGGAAAGTTTTATATCCATCCAAGTTGGAATGAACCAAAAGAGGATAAGCTTAATATAGTTATTGATCCTACTTTAGCATTTGGTTCAGGACATCATGAAACTACAAATGAATGTTTAAATGCTGTACAAAAGTATGTAACTGATTCTAGTACCGTTTGTGATATAGGAACTGGTAGTGGAATCTTAGCGATTGCTGCATCAAAACTAAATGCGGTAGTTGATATTTGTGATACAGATATCGTTGCTGTTAATGATGCTTTGAAAAACTTTGCTTCAAATAATGTAAGTGCAAACGAATACTGGGAAGGAAGTGCTAATACTACTACTAAAACGTATGATGTAGTTATAGCAAATATTGTGGCTGACGTATTGGCAATGATATCAAAAGATATTAAGAAAATTGCTGTAAATGATGGTATTATTATACTTTCAGGTATTATGGAACAACATAAACAAAAAGTATTAAAAAAGTTTAGTGATTGTGAAATAATTGAAGAATTACAACAAAATGAATGGGTAACACTAATAGTTAAAAAGGTAAATAATGAATAATCAAAATAACAATAATCAGAACAATAATGGAAATAATGGACCAAATGGATTTTTTGAAAAAAATCCAATAATTGTATTTTTAATATTTTCTATTGTAACAATAGTCGCTTTTAAAAGCTTGTTTCCATCAGATGCTATGAATGTAAATGGTGGAAATACAGCATATGGTCAAAGTGTTAATAAAAGTGTTGCATACTCTGATATTAAAAAATTAATTGCCAATGGAAGTATTGAATATGTAGGAATTGGAGATACAAATCTAAAGGCTGTATCTAAACCAATTGGTGGAATGGTAACTACTTATAGAGCTAGAAAAGTTGAAAATGACACAACATTAATACCTTCTCTTGAAGCACAGGGAATTGCATACGGTGGGATTAATGAGCAAAATGTTTTAGCTGATATGCTTTTTGGTTGGGTTTTACCTTTATTTTTCTTCTTTGCTATTTGGATGTTTTTAGCAAAACGAATGTCAAAATCACTTGGTGGTGGAGCTGGTGGAATCCTTGGTATGGGTGGCGCTAAAAAGATGATTAATAGTGAAAAGCCAAATGTAAAATTTGAAGATATGGCTGGAAACAAAGAAGCAAAAGAGGAAGTTTCTGAAATAGTAGAGTTCTTAAGAAATCCAGATAGATATGTAAATCTAGGTGCTCAAATACCAAAAGGTGTTCTTTTAGTAGGACCTCCAGGAACTGGTAAAACACTTTTAGCAAAAGCCGTTGCTGGTGAAGCTGATGTTGAATTTTTAAGTGTAACTGGATCTTCATTTATTGAGATGTTTGTTGGAGTTGGAGCTTCTAGAGTACGAGATTTGTTTGAACAAGCAAAAAAAGTAGCACCTGCGATTATATTTATTGATGAGATTGATGCTATTGGTAAAAGTAGAGCATCAGGTGGAATAAGTGGAAATGATGAAAGAGAACAAACATTAAATCAACTTTTAGCAGAGATGGATGGATTTTCTGGAGATGGTGCACCTGTTATTATTTTAGCAGCTACAAATAGACCAGAGATTCTTGATCCTGCACTTTTAAGACCAGGAAGATTTGATAGGCAAGTTTTAGTTGATAAGCCAGACTTAGAGGGTAGAATAGAGATATTAAATGTACATATTAAAGATGTGAAGATTGCAAAAAGTGTTGACCTTAAAGATGTAGCTGTTATGACAGCAGGTTTAGCAGGGGCAGATTTAGCAAATATTATCAATGAAGCTGCACTTTTAGCGGGTCGTGCTGAAAAAACTGAAGTTGAATCATCTGACTTTAAAGAAGCCGTAGAGAGACAAATAGCAGGACTTGAGAAAAAAAGTAAAAGAATTACTCCAAAAGAGAGAAAAATTGTAGCTTATCATGAATCAGGACATGCTTTAATTGCCGAGATTACAAAAGGTGCTAAGAAAGTAAATAAAGTATCTATTGTTCCTCGTGGATTAGCTGCATTAGGGTATACATTAAATACACCAGAAGAAAATAAATACTTGATGCAAAAACATGAGCTTATCGCTGAAGTTGATACACTTCTTGGAGGTCGAGCAGCTGAAGAGGTATTTATTGGTGAGATTAGTACTGGTGCAGGAAATGATCTAGAACGTGCAACTGATATTATCAAGTCTATGGCTACTGTTTATGGTATGAGTGATATAGATATTGCTGGTTTGATGGTTTTAAGTAAACAAACAAACCAATTTTTAGGTGGTGGACAATCAAGTAAAGACTATAGTGATGAGATGGCACATAAACTTGATAATCATATTAAAACTGTTTTAGATGAAAGATACAATGCTGTTCTTCAAACTTTAAGAGATGAAAAAGATGCTATGGAAGAGATGACTGCTGAGTTACTTAAAGAGGAAGTTATTTCTGGTAAAAGAGTACAAGAGATCATTGAAAAAAATGGTGGAGTTGTTTATAAAGGTGATGATCTTCATACAGATGATGAAGAGGAAAATGAAAAAAAAGAGGAAGTTGAAGTTATAGAAAATAATGATGAGATAAAAGACGATGAAAAATAATCTTATATTAAATCAAGGCTATAAAGCTATTCTAATTGCTTTAATTTTATCTATTTTAGTAGGACTAATAATATCTGATACTTTAGGTGATATTGGTCTTTTAATTACTCTTTTTCTTGTATTTATTTATAGAAATCCATATAGACATGTATATGAAAATACAACTAGCGTTTTGTCTCCAGTTGATGGTACTGTTACTGCTATTGATAATGTTGATGGGAAACAAAAGATTTATATAAAAGTAAATTTATGCAATACTCATGTAGTACGTGCTCCAATTACTGGAGAGTTTAAAATTAAAAATAAACAAAATGGATTGAATCTAAATCCAAATAGTTATAAAGCTAGTTTATTAAATGCACAAACAACATTGAAATTTAAGAATGAACAATTGTCTATAAAATTTTTAAGCGGTATGTGTAATAGTAAAATAGACTTAAAAAATGGATCAAATGTATCTCAAGGTGAAGAGTTAGGTCTGTTTTTAGATGGTAATGTTATAATTTCAACTAAACATGATAATGATCTGTCTATTAAAATTGGAGACAAATTAAAATCAGCTCAAACAATATTATTTAAAAAGGTATAGTTTATACCTTTTTAAATTTAAATACTTTATCTTCGTATACCATGTAATTATTGTCGCAACATAATGATGGTATATTGATATATTTTGAACTTAAATGTCCTTGATGAAAATGCCCTTCTATGATTAAATCTACATTATAATTCTTTATTCTTTTTTCTATAAAAATATTAAAATCTTTTTGCTTAGAACAAATCTTCTTTTCTTTTAACTTTTTTTCTGAACGTTTCGAAAGAAATGAGTTTATATCTATAAAATTTAAAAAGCTTAAAAAAAGATGACTTCTAAATATTGTACTAAAAATATTGTATCCTGTTGGTGTAAATATATCTCCATGTGAAAGAGCAATAGTTTGTTTATTTTGAATAAATTTTACAGGTTGCTGTTCTCTTGGTATTGTTAGAATATTAGGAAAAATATTTTTTAGATTAAAATCATGGTTTCCTTCAAAATAAATGATTTCTATATCTTTTGATAAACTATTTATTAGTTCAATTATTTTAAAATTCAAATTTTTGAAATATATTATTTCTTGACATAAAAAATCAAAAATATCTCCCATTAAATATATCTGAGACGGTTTGATTTGATTTGATTTTATTTGTTCAAGTAGCTTAAATAGTATAGTTTGTTTACTATTGTAATGTGAATCTGCAATAAAAATTGCACCATCTTTTATGACCATCTCTTCCTACTCTTTATATTTATGTTTTGTTAATTTGGATTATAATATAAAAATGATAAATAAACTTCATGGTTCTTTTATAAAAGATTTATTAAATTTACAATATAATACTGACACTAAATTATCGACAAACAGATAAACACAAAAAGGAAATATATGGAAGGTAGATTATTTACATTCTTCGGTGCTATTGGTGGTCACGGATTAGATTGGATTATATTATCGCATTTAGCGCTTACTATAGTGATAGTATTTATAATTTCGCGAGCGGCTACTAAAAACATTCAGTTAGTACCAACAGGTATGCAAAATGTTATAGAAACATACTTACAAGGTGTTGTTTCAATGGGTTCTGACTCAATGGGGGCAAAAAATGCAAAAGTTTTTATGCCACTTATTGCAACATTAGGTTTAGTTATTTTCGTATCAAATATGATGGGTATTTTTCCTGGATTTGAATCAATTACTGGAAATATTAACGTTACATTATCATTAGCAATTATTGTATTTGTTTATTACAATTACATTGGATTTAAAGTAAATGGTGCAGGTAAATATCTTGGACATATGATGGGACCAGTTCCTGCTCTTGCTCCACTTATGTTTCCAATTGAAATCATTTCTCATTTTTCAAGAGTAGTATCTTTATCATTCAGACTTTTTGGTTCTGTTAAAGGTGATGATATGTTCTTAATGGTACTTTTAATGTTGGTTCCTTGGATTGCTCCATTACCAGGATTTTTCTTCTTATTTGCATTTGGTGCTTTACAAGCATTTATTTTCATGATGCTTACATATGTTTATATCTCTGGTTCAGTTATGATGGCTGAGGAGGATCATTAGTAGATACATCTAGTATCTATTAATGTGACGAATAATCACAGATAATAATTTGAAAAAGGAGGCTTTTTTTAAGCCTCCTTTTTTTATATCTTACTTAATAAGTGATCCTGAATTATATGGATCAACACCTAAAGCATTGTCAAGTGCGTTACAAAATTCTATCTCTAAACACCACATTGATATGATATGCTTTCGAGATAAAAAAACTAAAGATATTGAGTCTTTAGCATCTACTTTTTTAAATACTTCAAAGAGATTTGATATCCCTTTTGTTTTAATTAATTCAAATATAAAATTAGCAATAAAGTTAAAATTTGATGGAGTACATTTAACTTCTTTACAATTCGATGATATTGAATTTGCTAAACAAAATAATCTATTTGTAATAATTAGTTGTCATACTGAACAAGAAATTGAGTTGGCCTATACAAAGGGAGCTGATGGGGTGACTTATTCTCCAATATTCTTTAAAGAAGATAAAGGTGAACCAAAAGGGTGTGCAAACCTACTCAAAATAGTCAAAAAATGTCAAAAAAATAATTTTTTTGTGATTGCGCTTGGTGGAATCATAAATAATCTTCAAGTCCGACAGGTTCAATCTACAGGCGTTAAAGGCTTTGCTTCAATTAGATATTTTTTATAGTAAAAATAATTTTATATTTTTTTAGAAAGTTAGTTTTTGGTTAGTTTTTTTTGGTAGAATTACCTAATAAATTTACTAAACTGGAGAATTACACTATGAATATGATTATAAAAGATACAGATGGTTCAATAAGAGAGGTTGAAGTTACAGCAGAGATGCAAGTAGATGTTCAACCAGGGCAACAGTTTTTCTTTACAGGTGCATCGTCATCTGATTTTTCATTGTCTGATGACAATAAAGATGTAAGATTATCATTAGTAGATGAAAATGGTGAAACCATAAATATAGCAATGCCAGGACTTGCTGAACAAATAAGTACAAATGATCCAAGTGATCCATTTAGTCTTACAACAGCATTGGGAGTATCAACAACTCCAGAGGGTGATGCAGAAATAGCAGAGATAGTAAATAACCCAGAATTAGAAGTTGGAGAGATGATAGACCAACTAAAAGAAGCATTGGCGGAAAGTGCTTCAGCAGATAATGATGGTGTAGTAATAGATGATTTTGGTGCATTGATGGATTTATCTGAATCAAGTGCCGCTGATGCTGAACAGTTTAGTGATGAAGCATTATTTGTAGAAGAAGATAGAGGACAAGATGTAACACCTGCTCAAAAACAAAGAGATTCAAGAGCAGGAAAAGATGAGCCTGAAGAGGAAGACGAAGAGGAAGAACCTGAAGAGGAAGAAGAGATTATTCTTCCTGTATCAGATATCATTCCTCCATCAGCCGAAATCCCTGGAGATACTCCTGCAGAAGATACTGCTCCTATACCTCCTATTGATGAAAATCCTAAACCAAATATACCTATAGATGAGCCTATTGTCATAGAGGAACATGATCTTGCAGAGGATACTGTGGCTGAGCAAACAGTAGCAGCTATAGATGAAGATACTGTAGATGGAGTTACTTTAATTGAGTCATCTCCTGAAGATACAACAGATGAACAAACAACGGATAAAATAGCAGAAGATACAACGTCAGAAGATACAACAAATGCAATTCCTGAAGATACAACAGATGAAAATACAACAGATGCTCAGGCAGAAAATACAGTAGCAGAAGATACAATAGATGCACAAGATGAGAATACAACAGCAGAAAATACAGTTGATGCTGTAGCTGAAGATACTGACAATGAAGATACAGTAGATGCAATAGCAGAGGATACAATAGCTGAAAGTACTGTTGATGCAATTGCTGAAGATACAAGAAATGATGTTATTATAACACCAGCAGAAGCAGAAGATACAAGTGATGAACAAACAACTGATGCTGTTGATGAACAAACAATAGATGAAAAAATTATTACAGCATCATCTGATGAACAAACAACAGCAGAAGATACACAAGATGCAGTTCCAGAAAATACAACGGCGGAAGATACTGTTGATGAAGATTCTACATCAGAAGATACATCTGAGTCAAATGATTTATTTTTAGGTACTAGAGATTTAGAATCTGGAAGTATTGAACAGTGGGAATCAAAAGGTGTAACAATCTCTGGTACAAACTCAACTGGTGATGCTACAATAGGTTTTGATAATCATTCACAACTAGATTCTTCTCATCAAGGAATTGGTATAGGAACACAGGGAAATGATGATAATCAAATAGATAAAGGTGAAACATTAACAATAAATTTTGAAAATGATGTAGCAGCTGGAGCTGAGATTGGATTATCTGGACTTGGTGGATATTTCGTTGAAGATGGAAATGTTGATGCTTCTGCACATTGGGTAGCATATGAAGATGGTGTTATTGTAGATCAAGGTGATATTCAAATTGATTCATCAAGCTTAACTGCAGATGATGCTTCATTTACAGTAGATGCTAACTTTGATAAAATTGAGTTTGATGTAGGATATATGGGAGAGAGTACAACTAATTCTAACTTTACTGTAAAATACATTGATGGTGAATATGTTGATTCAGTAGAAGATACATCATACGAAGATACAACAGATGAACAAACAATAGATGCAGTTGCAGAAGATACAAGAGATATAGTTGATACTCAAGCACAAGCAGAAGATACTGTTGCAGAAGATACAACACCAATAGTGGCAGAAGATACAATAGCAGAAGATACAACAGATGCGGTGGATGAAAATACAATAGTTGAAAACACTGTAGATGCGGTTGAGGAAGACACAACAAACGAAGATACAACAGATGCGATTGATGAAAATACAGTTGTAGAAGATACAACAGATGCAGTTGCAGAAGATACTCGTGAAGGTGTTGTTGTTGTCGCTGCTGTAGATGAGGATACAACAGCAGAAGATACTATAGATGCAACACCTGAAAGTACTGTAGCTGAAGTTATAACTATCCCTTCATCTCCTGAAGATACAACAGCAGAAGATACAGCTGATGCAATTCCTGAAAATACAATAGATGAGCAAACAGCTGATGTCCCAGTTATGGAAACACAAACAAGTGTTTTACTTCAAGAATCATTTGAGAATCTTTCTACTGATGGGGGATGGGATGTTCATAAAGGTGAAGTAACAGGAGATCATGGTGTTCAATGGGACACAGGTACTACAGGAGTAGAGATTCAAAGTGGTATAGTCTCAACATCAACTGACGGTGATTCTCATGCTGAGTTAGATGCTCATGGTGTGAATAGCAATGTAACAATGTCAACTAATGTTGATTTAAATGGAAGTGATAATGTAACTTTATCATTTGATTTTAAACCAAGAGATGGTGGAGACAATAGAGGTAATGAAGATACTTCTGACATGAAAGTTACTTTTGATGGTCAAGAGATAGAAATATTATCTGATGATCAAGGTAATGTAACTTTTAATATAAGTGATAGTTCTATGAGTGTTGAAGTTGAAGATGCTGGAAATGGTTGGACTACTTTTAATGTAACATATAATAATATCTCTTCTGATACAGCAACGCTTGTAATTCAAGGTACAGCTGCAGATGATACATATGGGGCTTTACTTGATAATATTAATATGACAGGAGAAAGTCAAGTTCAAGCAGAAGATACAACAGATGAACAAACTGTAGATGCTGTTGCAGAAGATACAAGTGATGTTGTGAATGTTGCAGAACAAGCTGAAGATACAACGGCAGAAGATACAACAGATCCTGTAGCAGAAGATACAACAGATGAAGATACAATAGATGAGATATTTGAAAATACAACAGATGAAGATACAAAAGATGCAGTAGAAGAAGATACAACGGATGAAGATACAAAAGATGCAGTATCAGAAGATACAACAGATGAACAAACAGTAGATGCAACAGATGAACAAACAATAAATGAGATAGTAAATGTGGCATCAAGTCCAGAAAGTACAATCCCAGAAATTGTAAATGTTGAATTTTCACCTGAAACTACAATCTCTTCATTTGAAATTCTTAGTGAAAAACCAGAAGATACAACAGCAGAAGATACAATCTCTTCTGTTGCTGAAGATACTACACCAGAAGATACAAAAGATGCCATAGCAGAAGATACAAAAGATGCTATTGTAAATACACCTGCTAGTGATGAAGAAACAGTGGATGAACAAACAGTAGATGAAATAGCAGAAGATACATCGGATGAAAATACAGTAGATGCAACACCAGAGCAAACAAGTGATGAACAAACAACAGATGCTACTACTGAGCAAACAACAGCAGAAGATACTTCTATTCCAGAGCAAACAACAGCAGAAGATACAAAAGATGCAGTAGCAGAAGATACAAGTGAAATACCAGAAAGTACAGAAGTTGAAGTTGAAACACCTGTTGATATTATCTATCTTCCTACTGATAGTGGTTCAACAAATGGTTCACAAGATACAAATATTGTAATAACTTTGGATGTATCAGGTTCAATGACAATGGCAAGATATGGTGGAGTTGTTACTTTACCTGATGGTAGTACTACTACAAGATTTGATATTGCAAAAGAATCATTGGTTAAAACAATTGAGAACTATGATCAAAATGGAGATGTAGATGTTAATTTAACTTTATTTGGTAAGGATGCAACTTCTATTGGATGGATGAGTTCAAATGATGCAGTAAATTATCTTAATTCATTGACTATGGATTCATATGGCAATGTTTTTGCTAATGGAGAATATGTAAATATTAATGTATCGGGTACAGATTATTATGATGGAATAGTTGCTACACAAACAGTTGATTTTGCTGGTCATAGTGCTGATAAAACGGTTGGTTTTTTTATATCAGATGGTGAACCAAATGATAATTATCATAAAGTTAATTCTGATAATGATGCTGCAATTAAAAATTGGAAAAATTTTAATGACAATAATATAGATGATTTAAATGTAATTGGAATAGGTACAGGTGTTAGTTCAGAATATTTAGACATTATACAAACAACTAAAGGTGAAACATCAACTATTATATCTGATGAAACCCAGCTTGGAGATATATTAGATAATATTGTTGTTAATTCTACTCCTACAGTAGATGTATCAGCAATGGAAAATGCAGGATTTTATATCAATGATGATGGTATTTGGGTTTCATCAGCTACAAATACTATAAATGATGGAACTACAGTAGAAGATACAAAAGATGCTGTTGATGAAGATACAATTGATGAAGAGACATTTGATACACAAATTGAAGATACAACGGATGCAATTGCTGAGGATACAACAGATGAAGATACAGTTGATTCAATTGATGAAGATACAGTAAGTAGTTTTGTAGACCCTAGTGATATTATATATAGTACGGTAGGTGATATAGAAAATGTTGTAGAAACAATGGCTTCTACTGATGATAAGACATATGAATATAACAATATGAATAAAAGTCTTTATACTAATAATAATGGTGATGATGTTATTGAAGTGAATGGTAATGCAAAAGTTATCTCTACTTATGGTGGTGATGATATAGTAAATATAGATAAAAATGCAAATAAAACAATAAACTTAGGATCAGGAGATGATATACTAGATGTAGATAAAAATATAAATAGTATGGTATATGCAGGATCAGGAGATGATACAGTAATTGTAGATGGTTATGTTAATTGTTATGTTATGGGTGGTAGTGGAAACGATACAATTGTCCTTAATAACTATACAAAAGCAGATTGGGATTGTAATAAAGATAATTTGCAGTGTAGAGTAAGAGAATTTGAAAATATTCAATTTGGTGATGGTGAAACTATAGGTAATCCAAATGTTGGTGGTGAAATCAATAGTGCAGCAATGTTAGCTGCTGGATATATATTAAGTGATGCAGGTGATTGGATGAGTGAAAATACAACACCAGAAGTAATAGAAGATACAGTAGCAGAAGATACAATTAATGGTACAGATGAAGATACAACTTATACTCCAATAGCTGAAGATACAACAGATGAAGATACAGTAGATGCAACAACTGAAGATACAGTTGATGAGCAAACTATTGATGGAACAGATGAACAAACAACAGCAGAAGATACAAATAATGCTGGTATTGAAAATACAATAACAGAAGAGATTGAAACTCAAGTAACTATAAATTCTGAAAATATGAATGACTCAGATAGTGGATTTACTGTAAAAGCATTGGCTGCTGACGGTTCAGATGCTGATTTAAGTACCTATAAATATGGTTTTGGAGTAACAGGTGCTGGTTCAGGTGCTGATGTAGAGCTTGGACATAATGAGGGTGTTGGTTCTGAAAAAATTGTTGTTGACTTAGATAATGATACTTCTTCTATAGATGTAGAGTTTGGATGGCAAAATTCTACTGAACATGCTGTGATAACTTTCTTTAAAGATGGAGTAGAAGTAGGACAAGTTGTAGATATGGGAGGAACTGATAGAATTGATGATGCTGTAACATTAGCACCAGAAAATGGAGCTTCATTTGATCAAGTAGTATTCTCAGCACCACAGGGTGGAGGTCATGATTATATGATAAACTCTATCTCATTTACAAATGTTGAAACAACTGTAGTTACACAATACGAAGGTATTCCAGAAGATACAACAGATGAGCAAACAGTAGATGCAGTTACAGAAGATACAACAGCAGAAGATACAACAGATGCAATTGCAGAAGATACTGACGGTGAAGTTATAAATGTAGCACCTGTAGATGAACAAACAACAGCAGAAGATACAACAGATGCTGTAGTAGAAGATACTATAGATGAACAAACACAAAATGAAGGTCTAGAAGATACAACAGATGAACAAACAACAGATGGTTCAAGTGGAACTATTGATTTTGTAAATGATAGTGCAGGGTACAATAGTGTTATTGGTATTTATAGACTTGATACGAATGGAAATCCAGAAGTTGCAAAAGTTTTAATTGATGGGCAACACCAATTAGCTGATGGTACACATTTAAGTGATTTGGATACAGATACATTTGGAGTATTTATCATTGCAAATGGTGCAAGTGAGGTTGATGCAGACAGTGTTATATCATTTGATAATAGTGGTGTTAAACCAGTTCTTCTAATTGATGGTGTACCTGCAACTCATCCAACATATTATTCAGACGAAAATCTTAATCCTGGAGAAAGAGATCACTTTGACTTTGTAAGTGATGGAAATGGTGGTACTACAATTAATATTGAAGACTTAGACCTTGGAGACTCTGATTTTAATGATGTTGTTCTTCATACTGACTTTGATATAGTTGATGGAAGACTAGTAAATATTGATGAAGATACAGTAGCAGAAGATACATCATACAGTGGTATTGCAGAAGATACAACAGATGAGAATACAGTAGATGCAGTAGCAGAAGATACAACAGATGAAAATACAGTAGATGCAGTAGCAGAAGATACAATAGCAGAAGTGATAAATGTAGCCGCATCAGATGAGCAAACAACAGATGAGATTATTAATATAGCCGCATCAGATGAACAAACAACAGATGAGATTATAAATGTAGCCGCATCAGATGAGCAAACAACAGATGAGATTATAAATGTAAGTGCAAGACCAGAAGATACAACAGCAGAAGATACTGTAGATGCAATAGCTGAAGATACAACAGATGATGTTGTTCATACACCTGCTAGTGATGAACAAACTGTAGCTGAAGATACAACAGATGTAGTAGCAGAAGATACAACAGCTGAAGATACAACAGATGCAGTAGCAGAAGATACAGATGCAGAAGATACAACAGATGCAATACAAGAAGATACAACAGCCGAAGATACAACAGATGCAGTAGCAGAAGATACAGATGCAGAGGATACAAAAGATGCTATAGCAGAGGATACTCAAGATATCATTGATACTCAAGCACAAGCAGAAGATACAACAGCTGAAAATACAGTAGATGCCGTAGCAGAAGATACAATAGCAGAAGATACAGCTGATGCACAACCAGAAAATACGGTAGCAGAAGATACAACAGATGCTTTAGCAGAAAATACAACAGCAGAAAATACAGTGGCTGAAGTGCCAGAAGATACAGTGGATGAAGAAACAACAGATGCAATAGCAGAAGACACAAGAGAAGAAGTAATCTTTACACCTGCCGTAGATGAAAATACAGTAGATGAAGATACAATAGATGCACAAGCAGAAGATACAACAGCAGAAGATACAGCTGATGCACAACCAGAAAATACAGTAGCAGAAGATACAACAGATGCAGTATCAGAAGATACAACAGCAGAAGATACAGCTGATGCAAAACCAGAAAATACAGTAGCGGAAGATACAACTGATGCAATAGCAGAAGATACTCAAGATATCGTTGATACTGAAGCACAAATTGAAGATACTACATCAGAGCAAACAGTAGATGCAGTAGATG
>Ga0193963_1001053_pt1 | contig 13959 bp, 10 predicted proteins | sample FB_6_MG_FD_140359 | JGI IMG/M metagenome (GOLD analysis project Ga0193963, IMG submission 140359) | Microbial mat bacterial communities from the Broadkill River, Lewes, Delaware, United States - FB_6_MG | ecosystem: Environmental > Aquatic > Freshwater > River > Microbial mats | place: USA...
ATTGTCAAACAACTGAAGCTCCAAATGAAGAAGCGATAACTAAATCTATACATGAAATGGTAAAAGAAGTTAAAAAGTTTGTTCCTGGATATACACTTAAAAATGGTCCTATATTTGATGGAAATAAAATTTCAATTTGGCTAGAGGTTGAAGGTTTGGGTGATTATTTACCAAAATATGCTGGAAACCTTGACATAATTACAGCAGCTGCTACAAATATTGCAGAACAAATGGCTGAAAAAATCAAAGCAGGAGTTTAAAGATGGATTTAAAAGGTAAAAAAATTACAGTACATGATATGTCTTTAAGAGATGGGATGCACTCTGTTAGACATCAGTTTACACTTGATCAAATGACTGCAATGTCAACTGCAATGGATGAAGCAGGTGTTCCAATGATTGAAGTAACACATGGTGATGGCCTTGGTGGAAGTTCACTAAACTATGGATATGGTTTACATACAGATGAAGAGTGGTTAGATGCAGTTGTTCCAAATATGAAAAATGCAAAAATATCTGCTCTTTTACTTCCAGGTATTGGAATAGTAAAAGATTTAGAACGAGCAGTTGAACATGGTATTTCTACAGTTAGAGTTGCTACTCATTGTACAGAAGCTGATTGTTCAGCTCAACATATAAAAGCAGCAGTTGGAATGAAACTTGATACTGTTGGGTTTTTAATGATGGCTCATATGGTAGATGAAAAAAGAATAGTTGAAGAAGCTAGAAAAATGGTTTCTTATGGTGCAAATTGTATTTATGCAACAGACTCGGCTGGATATTTACTTCCTGATATGGTAAGTGCAAGAATAGGAGCATTAAAAAAAGAATTTGGAGATGAAATTGAGATTGGATTTCATGGTCATAATAATATGTCTATGGGCGTTGCTAATTCTTTGGCTGCAATAGAAGCAGGAGCTACTAGAATTGATGCAAGTTTAGCAGGTTTTGGAGCAGGTTCTGGGAATACTGCAACTGAAGTTTTAGTAGCAGTTTGTAATAGAATGGGTGTTGAAACTGGAATTGACTTAGACAAAATTGTTGATGCTGCAGAAGATATAGCACTTCCTATTATGGGAAAACCTACAAGAATTTCAAGAGATTCTTTAACTTTAGGTTATGCTGGAGTTTATTCATCTTTCCTATTATTTGCACGTCGTGCAGAAGAAAAATATGGAATTGATGCAAGATCACTTTTAGTTGAATTAGGTAGAAGAGGAATGATTGGTGGTCAAGAAGATATGATTGATGACTGTGCAATGGAAATGGCAAAAGCAAAAGGATTAATATAATGGCATTAGATAAGCAAACAATTGAAAAATTAGCAAAGCATTGTGAAGATGCTGAGTTAAATGCTCAAGAAATTACAAAAATTACAGATGACTATCCAGAAATGACATATGAAGATGCATATGATATTCAATGGACAGCAAGAAAAGCTAAAGAAGCTCGTGGTACAAAGATTATTGGTATGAAAATGGGTCTTACATCACAGGCTAAAATGAAGCAAATGGGTGTTCCAAATCCTTGTTATGGATATTTAGCAGATTATTTTAGCTTTGGCGATGGAGCTGAGATTAAGATTGATGAGTTAATTCATCCAAAAGTTGAAGCTGAGATTGCTTTTGTTTTAAAAGATGATTTAAATGGACCTGGATGTCATATTGGTGATGTACTAGCAGCAACAGATTTTGTAATGCCTGCTGTTGAAATTATTGATTCAAGATATAAAGATTTTAAATTTGATTTAAAATCAGTAATTGCTGATAACTCTTCATCTTCAAGATATGTAACTGGTGGAAGAATGAGAGATATTAAAGATCTTGATCTTAAAACACTTGGTGTTGTAATGGAAATTAATGGAGAAGTAGTTCAACTTGGAGCTGGTGCTGCTGTACTTGGTCATCCTGCTACTGCAATTGCAATGCTTGCAAATATGATGGGTGAGCGTGGTGAAACACTTAAAGCCGGTTCTTATATTCTTTCAGGAGCAATTACTGCTGCGATGAGCGTAAAAAAAGGTGATAATGTTACTGTTAAGTTTCAAGACTTAGGTACATTAACAATGAAGTTTGTATAAGTTTTACCCTACAAAATAAAAGGACAAAATATGCCAATAGCTACAATAAATATTGTTGAAGGTAGAAGTGATGAACAAAAAGAGAAACTAATAGAAAAAGTTACTCTTGCAATTCATGAAGCAATAGATGCTCCTGTTGCAAATGTACGTGTTATTTTAAATGAAATGCCTAAACAACATTTTGGAATAGCAGGTCAAAGTGTAAAAAAAATGGGTAGATAGTAAAAATCATGTCTTTATTGAAATTAAGTGTACTTGATCAGTCACCAATTCATGATGATAAAGAGCCAAAAGAAGGTCTCTTTGATACTATTAAACTTGCAATTTCTTGCGAACAGTCAGGTTACTATAGATATTGGTGTGCTGAACATCATGATACTCCTGGATATGCAAGTGCAAATCCAGAAATTATGGTTAGTTCTGTTGCAAATGCAACTTCTAAAATAAGAGTTGGAAGTGGTGGGGTAATGCTAAACCACTATAGCTCTTTTAAAATTGCGGAAACTTTTAATACTCTAAGTGCCTTACATAACAATAGAATTGACTTAGGAATTGGACGAGCTAGTGGTGCTAACTTTTTAGCAGCACGAGCTTTACATAATTCAAATAGTGGAGACTATACTCAAAAAGCATATGAACTTATAAATTATTTAGATGATAAAGTTCCTAGTGATGATTATTTTCATGGAGTTAATTTATCTCCAAAAGGAGTTAAGTCAACTCCAGTTTATTTATTAGGTTCTAGTGATGGAAGTAGTGTATTAGCAGGACGACTTGGTGCTGGTTTTTGTTTAGCACTTTTTATAGGAACTCATAACAGACCTACAGAAATTATGGATTCATATAGAAATAATTTCACTCCTTCAAAAAATTTTGAAAAACCAAAAGCGATGATTGCTGTTGCTTGTATATGTGCAAATACAAAAGAGGAAGCAATCGAACTTGCAAGTTCTCATACATATTGGAAAGTACAAGCTTTTAGACATCCTACAAGGGATACTTTTCAAAATCCTAAAAATGTAAAAAAATTATATGAAAAATTAAGCTTTGAAGATAAAGCATATTATCATGAAACTTTAAATTCTATGATTTTAGGAACACCTGCACAGTGTAAAGAACAAATAGAAAAATTAGCTAAAGAATATGATGTTGATGAAGTGATGATCGTAAATGTTACTTACTCTTTTAAGAAAAGAAAAGAATCATACGAACTTTTGGCTAAAGAATTTACTTTAGAAAAATAAGAGATTAAAAATTAAATTAAAACAAGGAAAAAATATGTCAAATCCAGAAATAGCAAAAAATATAAAAACAGGAAGTTTTAACACTAACTATCATGATTTAGGTGAGGGTGAACCAATCATGTTTATTCATGGTTCAGGGCCTGGTGTATCAGCATTTGCAAATTGGCGATTATGTATGCCAGCATTAGCAGAAAAATTTAGAGTAATTGCTCCTGATATGGCAGGTTTTGGTTTTTCAGATAGACCTGAAGGAATGACTTATAATATGGATGTTTGGGTTAAACAAACAATTGATCTAATGGATGCTTTAGGTATTGAAAAAACTAATCTAGTAGGAAACTCTTTTGGTGGAGGTTTGGCTTTAGCTTTATGTATAAAATATCCTAAAAGATTTAATAAAATTGTACTTATGGGTTCTATGGGAGTAGATTTTGAAATTACTGATGGTCTTGATCAAGCGTGGGGATATACTCCAAGTTTAGAAAATATGAAATCATTACTTGATACATTTGCGTATAGTAGAGTTTTAGTAACAGATGAACTTGCAAAATTAAGATATGATGCAAGTATTAGACCAGGTTTTCAAGAGTCATTTGGTTCAATGTTCCCAGCTCCTAGACAAAGTTCAGTAGTTTCAATGGCAAGTGACGAAAAAGAAATTGCAAAGATCGATAAAGATACTTTGATTATTCATGGAAGAGATGATAAAGTTATTCCTTTTGAAAACTCTGTAAGATTACACCACTTAATTACAAAATCACAACTACATAGTTTTGGAGAGTGTGGTCACTGGAGTCAAATTGAACATAATGCAAGATTTAATAAGTTATTAATCGATTTTTTTGCAGAATAAAATAAATTTTAACTTTTAAGGGATAAAATATAAAATGTTACTATTAAAAATATTTTCTATAATATTCCCTGTTTTTTTTATCGCTTTCATAGGGTATATTTATGCTAAAAGAGAAAAAATCAGCATGGATATACCTAATAAAATTAATATGGATATTTTTATACCTATAATGGTATTTTATTTTATAAGTGAAAAATTATCCTCTATTCATATGTTAGGTTCTTTTTCTCTTGGTGCTGTTTTAGTTGTCTTTGGATCAGGACTTATACTCTATCCTATTAGTAAGCTTTTAAAATTAAATCCTAGAACTTTTTTACCTTCTATGATGTTCAATAACTCTATAAACTTAGGACTACCCTTAGCCTTTTTTGCTTTTGGTGAAGAAGGAATGGCACTTGCTATCGCCTTATCTTTAGTACAAGTAATTGGTCAATTTACTGTTGCAGTAGCTATGTATGGTGGAAAATTTGATCTTTTAAGTTTATTTAAAAATCCAGTAATTTTTGCAACTATTATAGGTTTATTTTTTAATTATTTTGATATACATTTACCAAATGAATTACTTACTCCTATTGAAATGATTTCACATGTAGCAATACCACTAGTACTATTTGCATTAGGAGTTCGATTGACAAATATCGAATTAAGAGATTGGAAAATAGGAGTCTTAGGTGCATTATTATGTCCTTTATCTGGAATATTAATGGCACTACTTGCTATATATATTTTTGATTATACTACCTTACAAGCTAGTTTAATTATTCTCTTTGGTGCCTTGCCACCTGCTGTTATCAATAGTATAATGGCTGAAAAGTATAATTATGATGCTATTACTGTTGCATCTATTGTAGCTATTGGGAATATTGCTAGTTTAATTGTGATTCCAATAGTTCTCTATTTTCTTTTATAATATACATTAGGAATTTAATATGATGAAAAAAGAACTTGTTCCCTTAGCCCTAGGTGGCTTGGCTATTGGTACAACAGAGTTTGTTATGATGGGATTACTTCCCGATATTGCAAATGGTATGGGTATTTCTATACCTATTGCAGGACATTTAATCTCAGCTTACGCCTTGGGTGTTGTCGTTGGAGCACCAATATTAGTTGCATTAAGTGCTAAGTTTCAAGCTAAATACATCTTGATTACTTTAATGCTTATGTTTACGATTTTTAATTTTTTATCTACAATTTCACCTGATTATTACACTCTTATGCTTTCAAGATTTTTAAGTGGACTTCCCCATGGAGCATTTTTTGGTGTGGGTACAGTAGTTGCTTCAAAACTTGTAAAAGAGGGTAAATCAGCACAAGCAATAGCTTCAATGTTTACAGGTTTAACCGTTGCTATTGTAGCAATGGTTCCACTTGTGACTTATCTTGGACATAATTTAGATTGGCGTTATGCTTTTGCTTTTGTCTCACTACTAGGAGTTATTACTATTGTTTCTTTATACAAATACCTACCTATGCAAGAACCACTAAGAACTGTTACCTTTAAAGAAGAACTAGAGTTTTTCAAAACAATAAAAGCATGGCATATTTTATTAATAGTTTCAATTGGATTTGGTGGCTTGTTTGCATGGTTTAGTTATATTGCACCCTTAATGATTCATATATCTAATTTCTCTGCTAATAGTGTATCTTATTTGATGATAATAGCTGGATTAGGTATGTTTACTGGAAATATAATAGGGGGAAAATTAGCAGATAAAAAAGATCCTATAAAGGTTTCTATTGTATTACTCTTTTTAATGGTAATTGCACTTATTTTAGTATTCTTTTTATCAGAAAATAAAATAATATCCATAATCTTAACATTCATTTGTGGTGCATTGGCTATGTCAATTTCTTCACCTATAAATATGATTATGCTAACGAATGCAAAAAAATCTCAAATGTTAGGAGCTGCTTTTATCCAATCAGCTTTTAATGTTGCTAATTCATTAGGTGCATTATTTGGTGGAATACCATTGTTACTAGGGTTCTCTTATAATTATGCCTCTTTAGTTGGCGCATTAATGGCATTGTTTGGATTGCTATTGTGTATATTGTTTCTAAAAAGATATCAGCATTAAAATATTTTTTCGAATAATAATAAAAATGCAATTTTAGCGATTGTTTTGCGATTATTTTCAAATAAAATATTTTCAAGAGTCTACCAGCTAAAACTTTAGAATATAAACTAAAGCGGATAAGCGCGCGAAAATGGTAAGCTTAAGAAAATAGCGGAATCTAAGGGGAATAAATGAGAAAAATTACAAAATTAAGTTTAGTGGCAATGTTAGGATTAAGTACTTCTTTAAGTGCAAATACATTAGAAGAAGCATTTGCTAATAGTAAGGTAAAAGGACAATTAAAAGCAGCATATATTGATTCAAACTTTCTAGGTTCTAATGAATCTGATTCAGTAATAGCAACAGGTGGTAGTCTTGGTGTTAAAACTGGATCATTTTATGGATTAAAAGCTGGAGTTACATTCCAAGCATCTTCAGTTTTAGATGATGGAATTGATTATGTTGATCAAAGTCCTATTCCTCCATTTAATGTAAATGGTGCAAACGTAATGTCAAATGCATTTAATGCTTCAGGTGCAGTATTATCAGAAGCGTATTTAGAATATAGTATTGGAAATACAACACTTAAAGCAGGTAGACAATTTATCAATACGCCACTTGTTAGTTCTGCAATTGATGGTAAATCATCAGAAGCAGTTGTTAAAGACTCATTTGAAGCATATGTTTTAACTAATACTGATATTCCAAATACTACAATTGTAGCTGGGTATGTTGATAAATATCAAGGTCAAGCTGATGGAAATGGAGATACTGATGATTTTAATAATTTCGTAGATGGTGCTTATACTGTTTATGCAAAAAATAATTCAGTAGAAAACTTAACTCTTCAAGCACAATATTTAGATGTAAAAGGAACTGTAGCTACTGAAGATAAAGATGCTTTATATTTACAAGCAGATTATAAATTAGCAGCACACACAATATCTGGTCAATATTTGTCATCTACTGACAAGTCACAAGCAGCAAATGCACAAGATGGAAAAGCTTTTGGACTTCAATCAACAGGTCCTTTAGGATTAGGTAAATTAGGTTACTTAGTAGCATATAACTCAAGCACTGATAAAAATGCAGGAGTATATACAGGTGCTGGTGCGGGTACAACTGATACTTTATTTACAGCAATGCCTGTTCATGGTGGTGGTGTTCCAGCAAGAGCTGATACAGATACTCTTATTGGTGCTTTAGTTGCTCCAATTGCAGGTGCTACAGTAATTGGATATGGTGGAAAATCAGCTAGAAAAGTTGCTTTAGGTGACGTTACAGCAATGGGTGCAATGGTTATTTACCCAGTGTCAAAAAATATGCTAATTAAAGCAAATTTTGAACATGTAGAAGTTGAAAATATTATCACAGAAGATACAGATACTACAGTTGTAAGATTGTCTTATAACTTCTAATATTAATTAGAAACAGATTTAGTTTAATACTAAATCTGTTTTATTTTTTCTAGTGATTTAACTATCTATATTTTTTAATAAAATCAAATAACTCTTCTTTTCCAAATAATCTTGGAGCAACTTTTTCATCTATTCCATTTGATATTTTGATTTCTAATTTTCCTCTTATTTCTTTTATAGCAGTTATTCTTCCTAAGTATTCATTTCCCGTTTGCTCTTTTATAGGTATTTTTGCACCTTTAAATAGTTCAAATAAACTTGGTTCTTTTCTGTTTCCTATATGTTTTCTATTTTCTTTTTTATATAAATACTTCCATATCTTTTTTTCTTGATTAGACGAAATGAAGTTTTGGGTATATGAACTAAGGATTTTATTTCCTACTATTTTAAACTCTGTTTCAGGAAAGAAACCTGGCACACAGTTACATAAGAAATCTCCTTTGTTTTTTGAAGTTAAATCTTTAATCACCATAAATTTGAACTTTTGCAGTTTTTGCTCCAAGCTTATTTGTAAAGAGTGTGTATCAATAATATTTGGAAGAATAGTAAATAATTCTGATTCATCAAATTTTGCTTCAATAAGCTTTTCATTATGGAGAGAAAAATATTTAAGCACTTCAAATAGATAGTCATTAGATTCAAATTTTGGTAAATTTGCACTTAAATGCAATGATTTTCTGGTATCTAAAATATTTACTCTGTTTTGATCCATACCTATATAAACATTTATAAAATAGCATTTTAAATTATTGTTTATTTGTTCTATTATAAAGTTGTTTTTGTCAATTGGAATTATCTTGTAATTTAAAGTTTTTCTATTAACTTGTCTTGTTGTATATTTTAAGTCATAATTTTTTAAAAACCATTTTAGTTCTTCTATTACATTTTCACTAAGAGGTGAGTTGTTTGAATACTCTTTTTCATCAAAGTTATAATGAATACCATAAGTTTTTAGTTGATCTTTTAATTCATACGTTTTATCTGATTTTTCTACTATTATTTCTTCATAACTAGATTCATGTTCCATGATTTACCTTTTGAAATTATTTTCTAATAAAACTTTTAACTCTCGTACTTCTTTTCTTAAACTTTTTATCTCTTCATTTATATGCATTTCATTTGATTGAACTTCATCTAAGATATTTTGCTCTTCTTTTTGGTTTAGAATAGCCATTGCATCAACTATAATAGCAACTACTAAGTTAATCATTACAAATGTTACTACAAAAATAAAAGGCACAAAGAAAACCCATGCATAAGGATGTACTTCCATAACAGGTCTTACAATTCCCATAGACCATGACTCTAAAGTCATAATCTGAAATAAAGTATAAAAAGACTCTCCTAATGTTCCAAACCATTCAGGGAATTTTTCTGAGAAAAGTTGTGTTGACATAATAGCTGAGATATAAAAAAATAGTGTCATCAAAGCAATCACAGATAACATACCAGGAATCACACTAACTATAGCAGCAACTATTTTTTTCATTTGTGGAACTGCTGTAACAAGTCTAAATAATCTTAATACTCTTAAAGTTCTTAATATCTCAAAACCACCACTTGTAGGAACTAATGAAATAGCAACAACAAAGAAATCAAACAAACTCCATGGATCTTTGAAAAAAGAGATTCTATAAACATAAATCCTAAGTATAATCTCAATAGTAAAAATCGTTATAACGAATTGATTAAATATCGTAGTATAACTTTCATAATTTAACATAAAAGTTTTAGAAGTCTCTAACCCCATCGTAATACCATTTAGTACTATCAAATAGATTATAAATTTTGTGAAAAAATTACTTTCAATAAAAGACTTAATCTTAGTGTTCATATAAGCTCCATATTTTTTTAGAATAATAGCAAAATAAAGGTTTTAAAAGCTATTAAACTTTAAATAATATTATAAAATAATAAATTATTATATTTTAATAAGAATAACTGTAGAATGGAAATAAAATAACTAATCTCATAAATACACTTTTAATATAGTTTTAGGATATCAATGAAAATACTACACACATCGGATTGGCATATAGGTCAAAAGTTTATGGGAAAAAGTAGAGAAGAAGAACATAAAGCTTTTCTATCTTGGCTTTATGAAATAATCAAAAAAGAAAATATTGATGTACTTATAGTTGCAGGAGATATTTTTGATACGGGGAATCCTCCAAATTATGCACTTGAACTTTATTATAATTTTTTAAAACAACTATTTTCAATAAAAAATTTATATGTAATTATCACTGCTGGAAATCATGACTCAATTTCTACACTTAAAGCTCCAAAACAACTGTTAGAATTTATGAATGTACATGTTATCACTTCTGGTGATGAGGATGAAAATGAATTAATCCCTATTTATAAAGAAGATAAACTTCAAGGCGTTGTTTGTGCAGTGCCTTTTTTGCGAGATAGTATCGTACGAAAAGCAGTAAGTGGTCAAACTACAAATGAAAAAGAAACTTCTCTAAATACTGGAATTAAACAACATTATATTGATGTATATGAAGAAGCTATTAAGTTAACTTCTAAAGATAATCTTCCAATAATCGCAACAGGACATTTAACAACTGTAGGATCTAGAACTAGTGAAAGTGAAAGAGATATCTATATAGGTGGAACACTTGATATTGGAAGTGATTTTTTAGGAAAGTACTTTGATTATGTAGCTTTAGGGCATTTACATATAAACCAAACAGTTGGATGTGATCATGTGAGATATAGTGGTTCTCCTATTCCTCTTTCTTTCTCTGAAGCAAATCAAAAAAAGAAAATCAATATCGTTGAGTTTAAAGATGATGAAGATAACAAAGTAGAAGTAAAAGAAATAGAAATACCTCTATATAGAAAACTACAAGTTATTAAAGGAAATTTAGAATCAGTAATAAAAGAACTAAATACACTAAACACTCCCGAAGATAAAACAACATGGATTGAAATACATCTAAATGATGATAATCCAATGTCTGCAAATCAAGAGATAAGAGAATATGCAGATAAAAATGAATTAATCATCTTAGCTATTAAAATAGATAGAACTGAAAAGAAATTAGAAGCAAAAGAATTAAAAGTAACAAGTTTAGATGAACTTACACCTTCTGATGTATTTATAAGAAGATTAGATGTAGAAGAATTAGAAGATAAAGAGTTTGTAGAAGAGCTAACACTAAACTTCAAAAAAGTTTATGAAAAGGTGTCAGTTCAATGAAAATATTAAAAGTAAAATCATTAAATATCAACTCACTAAAAGGTGAGTTTGAAATAGACTTTCGAACATTTCTAAATGACAATGCCTTATTTGCAATTACTGGTCCTACAGGAGCTGGGAAAAGTACAATACTAGATGTCATCACTTGTGCATTGTATGGTAGAACTCCAAGACTTAAAAATCCAAATGAACTAATGGCTAGACATACTGGTGAGTGCTTATGTGAAGTAGAGTTTGAAATAAAAGGTACTATCTATAGATCTTCATGGACTCAAAAAAGAGCTAGAAAATCTGCTGATGGTAAGTTTCAAAGTGCTAAAATGGAAATATCAGATATAGCAACATCAAAAGTTATAAAAGCAACTCTTAGAGATGTACCTAAGTATGTAGAAGAATTATCAGGTTTAGACTTTGATAGATTTATTCAATCTATGATGTTAGCCCAAGGAAGTTTTGATGCATTTTTAAAAGCAAAAGAAGCAGATAGGTCTACTTTACTTGAAAAAATCACAGGTACTCAAATCTATGCAAAAATATCAAAAGAGATATATGATACTTATTCAGCTTCAAAATCTGAAATAGACTATGCTAAAAAAAGTCTAGATGATACACAACTTCTAGAAACAGAAGACGTAGAAGCAAAAACAAAAGCTTTAGAAGAAAACAAAAAACAAAAACTAGAACTTGATACAAAAGAAAAAGAACTAATCAATATAAAAATATGGTTAGAAACTTTATCTAAATTAGAATTAGATGATAAAAACTACAGTGAATTATTTGCAAAAGTTTCAAAAGAAAAAGAAGATAAAAAAGCTGAATTCAAAAAACTAGAACTTGCAAATAAAGCTCTAAATATAGAAACTTTATATTCACAACAAAATAGTTTAGATCGTGATATAAAAAGAGATGAAGAAACTTATATTAAATTAGAAGCTGAGTTAAAAGAATTAAAAGAAAAACTATCATCAACTCAAATTGAATTTGAACTAAGCCAAAAAGAGACAAATAAAGCCAAAGAAACTTTTGATGTTGAGTCAAAAAAGATAAAAGAAGTAAGAACTTTTGCAGTCACAATAGTTGAAAAACAAAAAAACTTAAATGACTTAGAAATAAAAATATCTACGAAAAAAGAAGAACAATCAAAACTTCAAAAAACACAAACTCTTATAAAAGAAGAGTTTGAAACTATTCAGAAACAGCTAGATACAACAAAAGAGTATTTAGAAGAAAACAAGATTGATGAAAGCCTAATAGAATCACTTCCTTTAATTCACAAGAATATTAAAGATTTAGAAAATGAAAACAGTACTTTAAAAGAACTATTTTCAAACAAAGAATATGCAAACAAAAAAGAGTTAGAACAGAAAACTATACATGATAAACTAGCTTTAGAAGTAAAAGAGTTAAAAACTAAATATGACTTTATTGAAAAAGAGTATAAATCCCTTGAATCAAACTCTTCTGATGACAGTAAAAAAGAAGAAGAGCTAAGAGCTAACTCTAAAAGAATAGAATCCTTACAAACTTCACTAAAAGAATATGAGTCTTTAATCAAAAAAATTAAAGATGAAAAACAATCACTTGAACTAAATACAAAAGATCAAGAACATCTTACATCTAGTATAAATACAAAACAATCTTTAGCAAATGAATTAACGAAACATATAAGTACACTACGAGAAAAAAGAGAATCTGAACTACTTATCAAAAAGTATGAAGATGATAGAGCTAAACTAGAAGAGGGTGAGCAGTGTTTTTTATGTGGTTCAAAAGAACATCCTTTTGTAGAAAATCATGTGCTTTCAAAAGTAGATGAAACAAGTAATTTAATAGATGAAAAAGATAATGAACTTAAAAAACTAGAGAGAGAATTAAAAAGCTTAAATTCTAATCTATCTAAAGCAGAAGTAAAAATACAATCATCTACTTTAGAAGCAGAAAAACTACAAAAACAAAAAGATTCGATAATAGAAGTATTTAAAACTCAATCAGTCGAGTTAAATGATAATACAAAACTAAACCTAGAAGAAGAACTACAAACTATAGTAGAGAGCTTAAAGTCAATAGTAAAAGTAAGAGAAGAAAAAGAAAAACTTCTAAAACAAAGAGATACCTCAAGTAGTAACTTCTCTTCAAAACATAAAGAGTTTTTAGATATTGAAAAAGAACTAACTCAAACTATTTCTACAAAAGAACAAATCTCTAAAGATGAGTCAAAATCAAATGAAAAGATAAGTTCTCTCAAAAAACAGTTATCAAGTCAATACAAAGAATACAACATAGTATTTGATATGGATACGTATCAAGAAGAACTTAAAACACTTGAAAACAGAAAAACAACATATCAAACAAACAAGTTAAAAAATAAAGAGTATGAGTCAAAATTAAATCAAATAAGTATAAATAAAAAAGAAAACGAAACAAAACTTTCATTACTTGAAATGGAACTAAAAACAGATACTAAAAATAAAGATGAATATATATCAAGTATAGATGAACTAAAAACTAAAAGTATAAAAGTTCTAAATGTAGCAGATATAAATACGTATGAATTAGAAGTAAACAACATACTAAAACAAGTACAAGAAAAAGAACAAAAACTAAACCAAGAACTAACAGCTTTAAAAACAAAAGATGAAGAACTAAACAAACAAGAAAATACTCTAAAAGAAAAATTAACTTCATCAAAACAAATACTAGAAAAGCTAAAAGTAAAAGTACAAAGTGAACTAAAAAACAATAACTTTGAAAATATAGAGTCTTTTGAAAAAGCAATACTATCAAAAGATCAAAGAGAAGAGTTATCAACTCTTTGTAAAACAATAGAAGATAAATACAATGAATACCAAACTCTTAAAACAAATACTACAAAAGCTCTAGCAGAACATAAAAAACAAGACATAACTATAAAACCAATAGATGAAGTAAATACTGAACTACAAGAGCTGCAATCAAAAATAGATGAATTACAACTAAGTATTGGTGCAGTATCGCAAACTTTAAAACGAAATGAACAAGATAGACAGAAACATCAAGAAAAAATACTTCAACTTGAAAAGAAAAAAGAAGCTTTCAAAGTATGGATAAAACTAAATGA
>Ga0193963_1001055_pt1 | contig 13948 bp, 17 predicted proteins | sample FB_6_MG_FD_140359 | JGI IMG/M metagenome (GOLD analysis project Ga0193963, IMG submission 140359) | Microbial mat bacterial communities from the Broadkill River, Lewes, Delaware, United States - FB_6_MG | ecosystem: Environmental > Aquatic > Freshwater > River > Microbial mats | place: USA...
CATCATTAGTATCATGTGTGCAAAAAGCACAGGAACTTTAATAGATAAAAGAGTAGGTTACTACTCTTGTACTTTTGCAAAATCTTCTTTGTCTACACCACAATCAGGACATGTCCAATCTTCAGGTAAATCAGCAAATGCAGTACCCGGTGCTATTCCATTTTCAGGATCTCCTAACTCTGGGTCATAGATGTATCCACATACCTCACATTCATATTTTTCCATTATAAACTCCTTGTTTTAATAGACCAATTTTAATTATATATTCTTATGTGAAGTTGAAATTAAATTTGTAGTTAGTATAAAAATTTAAATGGTCTTGACAATAGTACTAGTTAGTAATATAATTTGAAAAGAAAAATTAAGGAGTCTGATATGATGAAAAAAATATTAGAAGATAGAATGGGAAAGTCAAATTTAGGTTGGTTAGAAAGTAGGTTTCATTTTTCATTTGCAGATTATATAAACCATGATAATGTAAATTTTGGAGTATTACGAGTTTTAAATGATGATATTATTCACCCTTTAAGTGGTTTTGATACACACCCCCATAGTAATATGGAAATAATCTCTTATGTTGTACAAGGTGAGATAACACATAAAGATTCTATGGGAAATAGTGAAACTCTAAAAAGGGGAGAGGTTCAGTACTTAAGTGCTGGTACTGGTATTACACACTCTGAACACAATGCTCATCAAAATGAAGATTTAAGACTTTTACAAATATGGGTATATCCTCCAAAGAATAATCTACCAACATTGTATGGTTCACATAAGTATAAAGAAGAAGAGTCAAATAATAAGATTTTAAATATTGTTTCATCTCAAAGTGGAGATGCAAAAATTACAATCTATCAAGATATAAATATATATGTTAGTAAGATAGATAAAGATACAAAACAAGAGTTTGATATATTAAAAGGTCGTCAAGTATATTTTGTTCAAATAGAAGGAACTTCATTGGTAAATGGTATAGAGTTAAATGATGCAGATGCGATGGAGATTGTACATGAGAATAAAATAGAGATATATGCCTTGAATGACTCTCATGTTTTATTTATAGATATGAAAGAAGAAAACTAATTTAGCTACTTTTTTCTTTCTTTGTATAATTTTTATATATACCATAAAGTGTTATGATAATCCAAAATACTTCTATGATAAAAGAACCAAGATTAAAATGAACAAATAAAGAGATAAGTAACAGTATAGCACCAATAAGATTTATGTATTGGAACTTTAAAGATTTTGAATCATAAGTACCTATTTGTAATAAAAAATAGGCATAGACAATGAAAACCATCCCTATGAAACCTATTATTTGATATATATCTAAACTTTCCATTTATATCGTTATAAAATTACGCTATATCTTTAACTGTAACAGTAAAGTCTAAATCACATCCAGCAAGAGGGTGATTGTAATCTACTGTAACTTCATCATTTGTTACTTCAGTTACCGTTGCTTTTATCACTTCGCCACTTTCAGTATCTGCTTCTAAAACTAAACCGATTTGTAAGTCTATACCTTCAAATGCTTCAATAGGTACTACTTCAGATAGCTTTTCATCATACTCACCGTATGCTTCAATTGCCGGTACACTTACTTCTTTTCTATCTCCGATATTCATATCTTCAATTCTACTTTCAAGTCCAGGAATAAGTTCTCCCGAACCAAATGTAAACTCGATTGGATCTGCGCCAACGTTATTGTCTACTATATCACCATTAACTTTTAACTCATAATTTAATTTGATAATTTGATTTTTTTTGATTGCCATAGTTTGCCTTTATAATTTATGCGTGATTATATCTAAATTTTTGTTATTTGATAACTTCTTTTTAATACAATTCACTCATGATAATAAATTCAATTTTACAAGCTTCTTTTTTAATTAACGTTACTTATTAGTGTTTGGATTAGGGATAAGGTAATTGATAATTATAAAAAGTGAAGTTGCATAATAGGCTGTGTTTTTTGTGAGTTTCTTAATACTTTGATTAAGTAGAAGTATATTTTGTTTTCCTGAATTTTAATTGAGATAATAATACACCAAATAATATAATACAACATGTAATGAGTTCTGAAGTAGATAGTTTCTCATTTAAAAATATATATGCAAGAACTAATGTAAATATAGGGATAAGGTAGATAAACATTGAGGCTTTAGAAGCGTCTATTTTAGTAAGTGCAAAGTTATATAAACCGTATCCTCCTAAAGTTACAACTATCCCTAAATATAATAGCCATAAAATTGAAATATTTGTAAAATATATCTCAGTAGTGTACAATTCGTATAAGAAAAAAGGAAAGAAAAAAATAGTTCCAATAAATGCCTGTATTGCAGTTATAAATAAGGCAGAAAACTTATTGGATAAATATCTTGCAACAATTGTATATCCTGCTCCACAAAACATTGCGCAAAATTCTAGGAAGTTACCTAATAGTGGATTAGGAGCAACAATAGTTGTTTGAGCCTGAATGCTTAACCAAATAGCTCCACACGTAGCAATAAAAGAACCTAAAATAAGTTGTTTAGTGATTATCTCTTTTAAAAAATATCCTGCAGCCATTGCTGTAATAATAGGCATAAGAGATGTGATCATCCCTGCTTGTGAAGCTGAGGTATATAACAAAGCTTTGGCTTCAAAGATAAAATATAAACATGGTTCAAAAAAAGCCAAAAGTATTATCAGTTTGATATCTTTTTTCGTAAAATTATATTTTGCAAAACTTTTAATAAAATATATAAAACAAAATGAAGCAATAAGCATACGAAAAAATATAACAGTAAATTCACCTAAGTCTTGCATTGCAGATTTTAAAGCTATAAAGGAACTTCCCCATATAAACATTGCAAAAATTATAGATACTAAGCCTAAAATATTAAAGTTTTTTGATTTTAACATAACTGCTCTTTTATTTGAAATAAGGGCGAATTATACTCTTTTAATATATTTTATTAGTAGACTATATTGTATATTTTTTAAACATCTTGATAACTATCTCTAATTTTTAAAAATTTATCCAGATTTTCAAACATGATATCTACAAGTTTAGGATCAAAGTGTTTTCCTCGCTCCTCTTTGAATAGCTCTAAAATTTTATCTAGCTCCCATGCTTCTTTATAGACTCGTCTACTCCCCAGTGCATCAAATACATCTGCAATTGCAGTAATACGTCCATAAATGTGTATGCGGTCTGTTGATGTACCGTTTGGATATCCTGAACCATCCCATTTTTCATGGTGATCTTTGGCTACAATGGCTGCAGCTTTAAGAATAGGTCGGTCTGATCCTTTTAACATCTCATATCCTAACTGGGCATGAGTTTGCATAATTTTCCACTCTTCAAGATTAAGTTTTCCTGGTTTTTTAAGTACAGAATCTGGAATACCAACTTTCCCTATATCATGCATAGGTGAGGCTATTTTTAAAGTATTTGCCTCTTCTTGACTAAGACCTGATTCTATTGCTAAAAGATATGAGTATTCTGCCACTCTTTTTACATGGTTTCCTGTTTCTTTACTTCTTGTTTCCCCAATTTCACCCATTTTGTAAACGATATCTTTTTGTGTATTTATAATCTCTTCGTTAATTTTTACTAAATCTGTTATATTAAATGAAAATGCCAAAATAGAATCAATCTCAGACACACCTTTAAAATGTATCATATAAGTTAAATCACCTACCTTGACTTGATTGAAAATACTATCATCTTCTTTAATAAGTTGATATGGTTCTTTTGAGTTCTTAGGATATATTTCGTATAGATTTTTTATATCTTTAAATATCTTTTTTCCAGCATTATTTGTAAAGTCCATTACACCATCTTCTTTAAAGAGTAAGACTGGTTCTGGATTAAAAAGAGGAAATTTTGATAGGTAGTAATTTCTTTTTGATTCTTTTTGGTTGATACCAATTACTTCATAAGTAGGACAATAGTTATATGAACTAGTCATAAAAGATATAAGTGCAATTATTCCTAACCACCAAGTATCAAGAAATATAGCCAAAAACATAAATATAATACCAGCAATAAAACGTAAGTGTTTTTCGTGTTTAAATAGATTATTTTTTAAAGTCATTTTATATCCTAATTTGTAGGGTCAAATATTATATACTAGTATATAACATTTGACTAAAAAAGAAGTTTATTCTAAAGCGCTCTATCGAGTATTTTTTCTACTATATCTAATGTGATAGATTCTCTATCTCCAAATTTCGTAAATCCGTGTTTTTTTAAAAGAGTAGTTACATTTTCTTTTAGATTTTTATCATCGGTGTAAGATGATAGTTTTAATTCTACATTTAAAGATTTGTACATGTTTTCTATTTTGACGATTACATCTTCTGGGTTTGTAGTCTCAATCGAAAATACATTTTTCCCCATTTGAAGAAGTTTATCTTCTTTTTCATCGACTAATTCTCTTAATAGATGTGGTTGGATCACAGCTAATGTTCTTGCATGATCCATACCATATAGTCCACTTAATTCATGTCCGATAAAGTGTGTACCCCAGTCTTGTGGGACACCTGAACCAATTAGACCATTTAAAGCTTGGTTTGCCATCCAAAAAAGGTTTGCATACCATTTATCATCTCGTGTTTCATAAGTATCAGCTAACTCTTTAAGACCTCTTAATAAACCTTCTGAATAATAATCTTGTGCCATTAACCCATGTTTACTAGTGATATATTGTTCACAAGTATGAACAAATGCATCGATGATACCATTTGAAAGTTGTCTATCATCTAGACTCTTTAATACATCTGGATCTAATATTGCAAACTGTGGATATGAAAAAGGAGAATGAAAAAATCTCTTCTCTTTTGTTTGGGCTTTAGTAATAACGGCACCAGTATTTGATTCACTTCCTGTTGCTGCTAAAGTTAAAACAACACCAAGTTTTGGAGCTTTAATAGGTGTAAATGTACCTTCTAATAAGTCCCAACCATCACCATCATAATAAAATGCATTAGCAATATATTTAGATCCATCAGCAACACTACCACCACCAACAGCTAAAATATAGTCAATCTTATTTACTCTACCAAATAAAACAGCTTTATCTAGTGTTTCTTTTGTAGGGTTTGCTTCAATACCACCAAACTCACACCAAGTATGCTCTTTAAGTGCATCTTTTACTTGGTCATATACACCATTTTTCTTGATACTTCCTCCCCCATATACTACAAGTACTTTATTTTCTTGTGGTATTAAAGTTGATAGTGTAGATATTTTTCCTCGTCCAAATTCAATTTGTGTAGGATTTTTATATGAAAACTCCATTTAGTTCCTTTTTATAATTCTTTTTTAATAGAAAAATTTCTTTTTAATTTCTCTTCAAAAACACATAGTTCATTTTCAAGATCTAAATCACCTTTAAAAATATCATGTACTGAGTAAGTTGACATTTGTTTAGCTCCACAAAATTGAAATGTTTTGTGTGTTGCAACATTTGCTTCATCAAGTGATAAGCCATCAAAAAAACCATCTTTGTTGTTAAATTCACTAGTTGGGCAGTTGTATGTTAAAGATAACATATATTTTGTATCATTCATAAGTCCACCGCTACCATATTTTTTTGAAGAATCATCTCTACTTCTACCATCACTAGTATATGTAACAGAGTGTGCACCTGCAGAAAAAATTTCATCTATATATTTTTTTGTAATCCAAGGTACACCCATCCAGTATACAGGATATTGTACTATGATATAATCGGCCCATGCAAATTTTTCAACTTCTTCTTTAACAGAGTAATCACTCTCTACTATACTGTGTTTGATAGTAAAACCATTTTGGCTTAAAAAATTATCTGCTTTATTTATGTATGCACGAGTAAGATTACCCTCAGCGACTTCATCATATTTTTGATGACCGTTTATAATTAATACATTTTTCAATTTTAATCCTTATTTTATAAACTCAACAACTTCATCAAAAGCAAGTCTTTGTTGTGTACTTTGTTCATTTATTCTGTATCCAAATGGAAGTACCATAGCTAGTTGGTTTTTTGTAGTATCTAAACCTAATATCTCTTCGACTTTTTCTTTTTCAAATCCTTCGATAGGACAAGAATCAATTCCAATATAAGCTGCTGCAGTCATCATATTCCCTGCAGCTATATATGCTTGTTTTGATGTCCAGTGATGTACATTTTCATCATTGCTTAGCTCTTTGCTTAGATGGTTTGCATAAAGTTCTAAATAAAAATCAAGTTTTTCTTGTGGCATCTCTCTTCTTTTAAATCTTGCTTCTGGCAAACCACTCTCTGGTTTTACACTATCTATATTTGTCAATAAAATTACAAGATGAGAACAAGAAGTAATTTGTACTTGGTCCCAACATGCAGGTCTAAGTTTTGCTTTTAATTCTTCATTAGTAATAACTAAAAATTTCCAACCCTCCATTCCAAAAGAAGAAGGAGATTTTCTTCCAGCTTCTAAAATAAATTTTATATCCTCATGAGATATTTTTTTTGTATCATCAAATACCTTACACGCATGTCTAAAATCCATAGCTTTTGTAAAATTGTTTTCCATTGTCAAATCCTTATATTTAATTTTAGAAAGTTTACCAATAGAGAACTTAAAATATCCTTACGATACTTTTGGTATGTAATGATGTAAAATATCCTAAAGAAAGAATATTGTACAATGTCATAAATAAGAGGTAAATATGTATATAGTAAATGAAAAAGAGTTTAGATGTCCAGTATCTGTTACAAATGATGTCTTTAATGACAAATGGAAACTAGCTATTGTATGGCATTTGTTAGATGGGTCTAAAAGATATAAAGAGTTACATGAAGAAGTATCTGAAATTACTCAAAAAACATTAACGGTTAAGTTAAAAGAATTAGAGCAAAAACAACTAATAAGACGTGAGGTATTTGCAGAAGTACCACCTAAGGTTGTTTATTCATTAACTCCAATTGGAGAGGAGCTTCGTGAAGTTTTAACTGCGATGCATACATGGGGAATAAAATACGTGAGTGAGTGTGGTGAAGTTACAGAATCTAATAACTGTACTATAAATGTAAAAAAGTAAGAATTTACTTTTTACATTTACCTCGTTTACAGCTAGGGCCACTAAATAAAAATATAGCTATAAATACTATAATAAGAAATACCCATTTTAAATCTATATTTTCCAAATTTTTATCTAATATTATAAACAGTATAATAAATTTATTGTTTGTTTGTATGTCATATTTAGTTGGTTTGCCAACATCTCTATTGACTCTTTTAATGTAATATTATGTTCTAATACTTCTTTTTTATAACTATCACTCCAAATGTTCATTATTGAATATTTTTTCATGTTAATCCTTTTAAGTCTTTAAATTATTGGTGTAATTATAGAAAATTAAAAAAATAAATTCTTTACAATTGATGCTAATATTTTTATCTATTTTTGCTCATTTTTATGTTTATTATTGCTTAACACTATGTCCATTATTGTCTCAATTTAAGTTCATTAGTGCTATAGTTCTTATTATGAAAAAAGAAACACTAAATAAACGAACAAAAATAGCGAATGCTATTTTAAATTATATATACACACATATTGATACAGATATTAATGTAGATGAGCTTAGCTATGACCTAGATATTAGTAAGTTTCATATGCATCGTATATTTAAAGATGCTTTTGGAAAGAATATTTATGAAAATATTAAAGATATTCGATTACAAAAAGCTTCAAATTTATTAATTACTAATAAACATTCTAGTATATCTGATATTGCAAGTCAATGTGGTTATAGTTCACAGTCATCTTTTACAAGAGTTTTTAAACAACGATTTAATATGACACCAAAAGAATGGAAAAATGGTAAGTATAAAGACTTTTCTCAAGAGATTATTTCTCAATCACCAAAAGCTTTACTCTCTACTGCAAATTTTGATACTATTGAGCCTTCTATTGTTGAAATGCCTGTTATAACAAGTTATTATCTCAGGCATAGTGGATATGATCCAGGAATAAAAAAGACATGGCAAAAACTTTTTACTTGGGTGTTAAATAATAAAGTTAAAAACTATAAGCAGATTGCTTTATATCATGACAACCCAACAATTACACCTCTTTTGTCATGTCAATATATTGCTTGCATTGTTCCAGATGCATCGGAAAATATTCAAAGTGATAAACTCCCAAAATTTACAATTGCTAGTGGAACATATGCAAAGTTTAATCTTACTGGTACATATGGAGATCCATTAAAATTTATGAGATGGGTTTATCATGAATGGCTTCCTAATAGTGGGTATGAAACAACAACAAAACCATCATTTGCAATTTATCATAAAAACCATTTTCTTAATGAAGATGGTAAATTTGATTTAAGTTTTTATGTTTCTATAAATTATTAAGTTTAGATAACTTGACATAAAATTGCTACTTTAATATAATCGCGAAAATAATTTAAGGAAATGATATGTCGAATAAAAATTTAGAAAATGTTGTTACTAGTATAGATTTAGGTTCAAATTCATTTCGAGTTTTAAAGTTTGATTGTACTTTAAAAAAATCATTAGCAGAATTTGATACAACAGTAGGGACTGCAGATGGATTATCACAAACGGGAGAGATATCTGCAGAAGCACTTACTCGAGTAATACAAGCAATCAAAAAAAGTATAGAGATTGTTGATTATGATCCTAAAACGGCTATTGCTGTAACTACTCAAGCATTAAGAATTGCAAATAATTCTAAAGAGATTTTAAAAGAGATAAAATTTCAAACAGGTGTTGATTTTAGAATTATTGATGGTAAGCGTGAAGGGGAACTGTCCTTATTGTCTATACAATATGCCCTAAAGAGAGAAGGTTTAAAGGATGATGATTTTGTGCTTGTTGATATAGGAGGAGGATCATCAGAACTTGTAATTTATCAAAATGGTACAAGTAATATAAAAAGTTTTGCTTTTGGAATTGTGACATTGAGTCAATCTCTTAATCAAGAAAAAGATTTAGAAAAGTTTGAAAAAAATATTTTAGATTTTATTGATGATAGTGAATATGATATCTCTAAATCTCTTTTTGTAAGTGTTGCAGGTACTCCTTCAATTATAGCAGCGCTAAAACATGGCCTTAATAATGCAGAGTATGACAAACATGTTATAAATGGTACTACGTTAAGCTCGAAAGAGGTTTTTGATATACAAAATAAACTTTTAGGTATTTCAAAAGATGAACTTATTAAAAAAGTAGGAACAGGTAGGGAAGATTTTATCAACACTGGTATGTTAATTTATAGACTATTTTTTAAAACATTAAATAAGGAAACATCTGTTGTATTTGATGATGGTTTAAGAGAAGGTGTTGCTTTAAATGCTTGTATGATTTTTAATAAATAATAATTTTATTAATTTATTTTTCCTTTTTTTGAAGGGATTAATGCCCATTTATGTAATCTATTTTTAATTTTAGATTAAAAATAATTTTTACTAAGAAAATATAAACATTTCTAAGTTATAATGAATAATAAGGAAATAATATGAGAAATTTTTTTAGTATTGTATTAGTAAGTACATCTCTTTTTGCTCAGAATGTTGTTTGGAACTCTGTCGAATTTCCTCCCTCTTTAATCACTAAAGGTGATTTAAAAGATAAGGGTTTTAGTGACAAATCAAGAACATTAATAATTCAAAATATTTCACAATATAAACATGATGTAAAGTATGTAAATTCAGCACGTGCTATTAATAATCTTAAGACAAAAAAGAATTATTGTTTTGTAGGTTTAAATAAGAATGAAAAAAGGGAAGAGTTTATTTATTTTTCTAAACCGTTTATGTATTCCTTACCAAATGAAGTTGTTATATTGCAAGAAAATTTGCATAAATATAACGAATTTATAGATGAAAATGGATTGATTAATCTTGATCAACTATTACAAAATCAAAGTTTTCAGTTAGCTTATACAAAAGACAGATCATACTCTAAGGAGATAGATAAGACTATAAATAAATATAAAAAAAATAAAAATATTGTTTACAGACCAGCTTCTGATTTAACAACAGGTTTTCTAAAAATGCTTGAAGCTAAAAGAGCCGATTATATTATCGAATATCCTGTTATGGTATCGTATAACTCTAATAAAGATTTTTTCTCTATTCCTATTAAAGGATCAGATGATACTTTTCCAGTTTATGTAGGATGTTCTAAAAGTGAGATAGGAAAAAATCTAATTAATGAAATAAATAAAGTAATTGAAAATAATCATGCAGAATTGAGTAGCTATTATGCCCAATACCTTGATGTAAAGACCCGAGAAAGATATTTAAATGATATTCAAAAATAGTAAAATTAGCAAAGTTGTTATATTAGGATTATTATGTGGTATATTTTTACCAATATTAGTTACTTATATATTCTTTATAAATAATTATAAAGAGCGTTCAGCTCAGACTATGAATATTATTACTGAATCATATAGTATTTCTGCAACAGAAGCATTGTGGTTTTTTTCTGATGAATGGACTAAAGTAGTTGTACAAAGTGCATCTAAAAATTTAAAAATATATAGTGCGACAATAAAAGGTAGTCAAGGAGTACTCTTAGCGCACCATCAAGAAAAGCTACCATCTTTAAATACTAGAGAGATAATTGTAAATCTAGAAAAAGGTGGAGAATTTTTAGGAACGCTGACTTTAGTATTTAAAATGGATGAGATCAATAAAGATATCTATATTGAAAAAAGTAATCTATTTTGGATTTTGGTTTTTCAAGCAATTATCTCTTCAATTATTTTATATTTTATTATTAGATATAAGATATTAAATCCTATTAAAAAATTGACACACCAATCAAGACTACTAAGTACAAAACAATTAGATGAAAAATTTGTATGGGAACAAGAAGATGAAATGGGTCAACTTGGAAATGCAATGAACAAAACACGTATATCATTAAAAAGAATGTTTAGGAAACTAGAATCAAAAGTTATATATGACAACTTAACAAAAGTATACAATAGAAATGGATTTGAAATAGTCTTTGACACAGAAATAAAAAGATCTATAAGATATAAGAATCCACTTTCAATGATTATGTTTGATATAGACTTTTTTAAAAAAGTTAATGATATTCATGGACATCTTGTAGGAGATAAAATTCTTTTGGACATGTGTATTTTGATACAACATCATATAAGAGAGAGTGATTCTTTAGTTCGTTGGGGTGGTGAAGAGTTTTTCATTATTATTCCAGGGGTAAATCTTAATGGTGCACTTAAACTTGCAGAAAAAATTAGAATGGTTGTAGAATCACATCTATTTGATAAAGTAAAGAATATTACTATTAGCTTATCTGTTGCAGAAAAAAATGATAATGAAAAAACAGAAGATTTTTTAAAACGAATTGATGATTTATTATATAAATCAAAAAATACAGGACGAAATAAAGTTAGTTCATAAATTAAATATTTAGGGGGAATAATGAATAAAATAATATTAGTAATATTTTTTCTTTTTTCTACACTAGATGCAGCTAAAGTATCATTTAATGTAGATGAAATTGCTACTGGTTTACAAAGCCCTTGGGGAATGACTTTTTTAAACGATAAAGAGATGTTAATCACTCAAAAAAATGGTAAAACAGTTCTTTTAAATGTAAAAACAAAAGAGTTGAAAAATGTTAAAAATTCTTTTGAAGTATATTATTACAGACAAGGGGGATTACTTGATGTTAAAGTTTCTCCAAACTATAAGTTAGATGGCTGGATATATTTTACTTATGTAAAAAAGATAGATGGTGAAGGTGTTACTGTATTAGCTAGAACTAAATTTAAGGAGAATATTCTTTATTCTTCTGAAGAGTTAATTGTAACAAAATCAGGAACAAACACGGGAGCTCATTTTGGAAGTCGTATAGCTTTTGATGAAGATGGTTATGTTTATTTTGGAGTAGGGGATAGGGGTTATCGTCCAAATGCTCAAGACCTAAATACTCATGCAGGAAGTATTATAAGACTTCATCTTGATGGAAAAATACCCAAGGATAATCCCTTTGTGGGGAAAAGTGGATTAGATGAGATATATTCTTTTGGTCATAGAAATCCTCAAGGACTGTTTTATGATAAATTATCAAAAAATTTATATTCTAATGAACATGGACCAAGAGGTGGTGATGAGATAAATATAATAAAAAAAGGGAAAAACTATGGTTGGGCAACTATCTCTTATGGGAAAGAGTATGGTTCATATAAATCTGTTGGAATGGGAACTAAAAAACAAGGAATGGAAAATCCAATAAAAGTTTATATACCATCTATTGCACCTAGTTCTCTCATAGTATATAGTGGAAAGGTATTTCCTCAATACAAAGGAAATATTTTTAGTGGAGCTCTAGCATTACGACATTTAAATAGAGTTGTTTTAGATAATGATTCAAATGTTGTAGAAGAGGAGAGACTTCTTACTGGTTTTGATGAAAGAGTAAGATGTGTGATTGAAGGTCCTAATGGACTTATTTATTTATCAACAGATAGTGGTAAGATTATAAGAATCAAACCATAATTAATAAAGATACTTTAATGAAAAGTATCTTTATTTTAAAATTTTTAATAGGATGATTATCTAAAAATATCAGCCATTTGGTTTTGATACCAACCAACTGCATATTCAGCTTCTTGCATTCTGAAACCTTCATCAGCACCCATTGGACTTAATCCACCTGCACCTTTAACTTTTTTGATTTTATCTTCATGTGCTTCATAAACTGCAGCTACAGAGATACCGTAAGTAGGAGAAAGTAAACTATAACAAGTATTTGCTAACTTTGGAGGGTTAATTACTGGCATTTTCTTTAATAATCTTGAGATTTGTAATGCAGCAACTTTAGCTTGTGAGTTAGCAGAGAAACCTGATTTTGGCATTTTAGCTGAAATTGATGCATCCCCAATAACATGAACATTTTGTACAAGTCTAGACTCGAATGTTTTTGTATTAATAGGACACCAGTCACCTTTAGTTAAACCAGAATCAAATGCTAACTTACCAGCTTTTTGTCTAGGGATGTAGTTAAGTACATCTGCTTGAACTGTTTCTTCTTCTGTTGTAAGGATTCTTTTCTTAGGATCAACTTTAAGAACTTTTCCTCCAAATTCAACACTTCTCCAATCAATCATATCTCCATATAAGTTTTCCCAACCTTCTTGGAATAATCCTTGTTTAGAGAATTTTTTCTTTTGATCTAAAATAATAATTTTAGATTTTGGTTTATTATTTTTTAAATAGTGTGCAACTAGTGAGATTCTTTCATATGGTCCAGGAGGACATCTAAAAGGATTTTCAGGTGCAACCATTACATAAGTACCACCATCTTTCATATCTTCAAGTTGTTTTCTAAGAAGTGATGTTTGTGCTCCAGCTTTGTAAGCATGAGGAGAGTACATTTCAGAACCTTCTACATAACCTTTTTCATATTTAAAATCAATACCTGGAGATACAATAGCTCTATGATAAGGGATTACGTCTCCATTTTCTAAAATAACACTATTTGTTGCACCATCCACTTTTTTCACTTTTGCATGTATTACTTGAACTTTATATTTACTTTCTAAAGTTTTATAATCATGTTTGATATATTCAATATCATTGATCCCTGCAATAACAGTATTTCCAAATGGACAAGTATAATACTCTTTGTTTTGTTCTATTAAAATAACTTCAGTATCTGGACTAAATTTCTTTAAATATTTAGCAGCCGTAGCACCACCAAATCCACCACCAACAACAACAACTCTTTTTTTCTTTTGAGGTAATGAACCTACACTTGTAAGACTACTACATGCAGCTAATGAAAGTGCAAAAGAACCTACTACTAATTTATTAAAATTTCTTCTATTCATCATAATATTATCCTCTTATCTTTTAACTTTAGAAAAGTAATATGAAACTTGTTCTAACTCTTCATCTGAAAAACCTTTAACATG
>Ga0193963_1001056_pt1 | contig 13938 bp, 12 predicted proteins | sample FB_6_MG_FD_140359 | JGI IMG/M metagenome (GOLD analysis project Ga0193963, IMG submission 140359) | Microbial mat bacterial communities from the Broadkill River, Lewes, Delaware, United States - FB_6_MG | ecosystem: Environmental > Aquatic > Freshwater > River > Microbial mats | place: USA...
AGCTATCGTCCAGATGCGCCAATTCAATGGAATGCGTTTGAGTTAATTCTTGCAGGTAACGGTGCTCCTTGGAGTCGCTTATACCAAGCCCGTGCTGCTGAAGTTGGCGGTGATGCTACGTCTTTATACGGCGAGTTAGCTGAGGGCTATGATGAAATGGATATTTGGCAAGCTCAAATGACATTCATCAAATTCTACGATCAAGTCTTTGGTGCGGATCGTTTATCGGTTGTTGCTGAAGTAGGTGCGACGTACATACCTGATTTACCAGATCTAGATGAAGCACGTTATGGACGTTCAGGTGTATTCGGTATCGGTAATAACGATGGCGTATTCCCAGGAGCTCCATCTGAAGATATTAACTATTGTAAAGTAGGTGGTTCAAGTGCAAATGTGAATACTGAATACTGTACAGATGAAGGTTATGTAACTCAGTTATCTGGTGGTGTTCGACTTCGTGCAAGTATGGATTACAACAATGCCTTCTCTGGTATTAACGTATCTCCAAACTTTGCTGTTTCTTATGACAAAGGTAATGGTCCAGAGCCAGGTGCTCAGTTTATTGATGAGCGTTTAACAACGGCCGTTGGTGTTAAATTTGTATACCAGAACCGAACTCAAGTAAGTATGAACTACACTCAATTTGATGGTGGTGAATACAATACAACGAAAGATCGTGACAACATTGCTTTATCAGCAAGTTATTCATTCTAAATTCAGTTATTTATACAAGAGTCATAGAGGGCATATAAATGCTTAGAAATTATAAGAAACTGGGAAGCGCAATTGCGCTTTCCTTGATGGTTGCAGCAGCGAACGCAGGTGTATCCGCTACTGAAGCCGCTAAGATTGGCAAAACTTTAACGCCAGTTGGTGCTGAGAAAGCGGGTAACGGTGGTGAGATTTCTGCTTGGAATGGTGGTGTTACGACACCTCCTGCTGGCTATACTGTTGGCCAAAAGCATGTTGATCCATTTGCTGCTGATAAAGTGAAATACACCATTACAGCCGCTAATTATAAAGATTACGCGGATAAATTGAGCGAAGGCCAAAAGGCGATGTTCGAAAAGTATCCTGATACTTATCGCATGCCTGTTTATCCAACGCACCGTTCAGCGGCTTATCCAAAAGAGATCTATGATGCTTCTAAAAAGAATGCAACGCAGACAAGTTTGGTTGAAGGTGGAAACGGTCTAAATAACTACGTTGATGGTGTTCCTTTCCCAATTCCTGCTACAGGCATTGAAGCAATTTGGAATCACATTGTTCGTTATCGTGGTGGCAGTGTATCTCGTGTTGTGGGCCAAGCGACGCCACAAGCTAACGGTGACTATTCACTGGTTCGCTTTAAAGACGAATTTACTTTCCGTAATAAGTTAAAAGATTTTGATGCTTCTCAAGATCAGAACGTTTTGTTCTACTTTAAGCAAGATGTTGTATCTCCAGCGCGTTTAGCGGGTAACGTTCTTTTGGTTCATGAAACATTGGATCAGATTAAAGAACCTCGTAAAGCTTGGGTTTATAACGCAGGTCAGCGTCGTGTTCGTCGTGCTCCACAGGTAGCTTATGACGGACCAGGTACTGCATCTGATGGTCTTCGTACGGCAGATAACTTTGATATGTTTAACGGTGCTCCTGATCGTTACGACTGGAAATTAGTTGAAAAGCAAGAGATGTATATTCCATACAACTCTTATAAGCTAAATTCTGGTGATATTAAGTATGATGACATCGTAAAAGCGGGTCACATCAACCAAGATCTAACACGTTATGAATTACACCGTGTTTGGAAGGTTGAAGCGACTTTGAAAGAAGGTAAGCGCCACGTTTATGGTAAGCGTACTTTCTATCTTGATGAAGATACTTGGCAGGCAACTGTAATCGATCATTACGATGGTCGTGGTCAGCTATGGCGTGTTGCCGAAGCACATAACATCATGTTCTATGATACGTTAGTGCCTTGGTATGCCGTTGAAGCGCTTTATGACTTGAACTCTGGTCGTTACTTAGTGCTTGGTCTTGATAACGAAGAGACAGGTTCTTATGAGTTTGGCTTTGAGCGTAACTCTGGTGATTATACTCCAGCAGCACTTCGTCGTGCAGGTCGTCGCTAAGACACCGTTTGATGAAGTAAGGCCAACCTAAGTTGGTCTTTCGCTAAAAAAACCTGCTAAGAAATTAGCGGGTTTTTTTATGCCTACAATTTAAGATAATATTTCTATTGCATCTAACATCATGTCGCACTGAAGTACGACCTACACTTTAAACTCATACCTCTACTTGTAGGTCGAGGCTTTAGCCCGACAGGTATAGGCTAGTAAATATCAGGCATAAAAAAGGAGGCCTAAGCCTCCTTCTTTATCCATCGTATTTTACTTATCAATCCTATACTAACCATTAATTAGGTAGTGCGCATAAATACTCGCGCCATAACCTAATGCAATAACAGGCGTCCATTTTAGATGGCTAAAGAATGTGTATTGACCGCGAGCTTGGCCCATGAGCGCGACTCCAGCTGCTGAGCCAATAGAAAGCATACTACCGCCCACACCTGCGGTTAACGTGACTAGTAGCCAATGGAATTCTGACATATCTGGGTTCATCGTGAGTACGGCAAACATTACGGGAATATTATCGACGATAGCGGACATAAAACCGACGAGTATATTGGCAACATCTGGCCCTAGTTGGCCGTAGATGTATGCTGAAGACATGCTTAAATAACCGATAAAACCTAGACCACCTACTGACAATATTACGCCGTAAAAGAAGAAAAGCGTATCCCATTCTGATTTGGCAACTCTATCGAAAATATCAAAGTCATCACTTTCTTTTTCTAAAGACTGTTCTTTCTGCTGTTCTTTGTTACTGCCTGGTGGTAAATCTAAATCACCCATCGCAGGAATAACTGGCTGGAAATTACGGATGTAATACCCATAAAGTTTTAAGTAACCTAAACCAAACATCATGCCGTAAACAGGCGGTATGTGTAGGAAGTTGTGAAAACTGACGGCTGTTACGATGGTTAATAAAAATAAAACAACAATTTGCAATCCGCCATGTTTAATCTGAACGGTATCACCATCATCGTTTGGTGCAGGCTGCCCTTTAGGCAATACGAAGCTCATTATAATCGCAGGAATTAAGAAGTTAATAACCGCGGGAATAAACAAATCAAAGAAGGTCGCAAATTCAACAAAGCCTTTTTGCCAAACCATTAGGGTTGTAATGTCGCCAAATGGGCTAAAAGCACCACCTGCATTCGCAGCAACAACAATATTAATGCACGCGATGCCGACAAAAGCAGGCTTATCAACGCCGACAGCCATGACAACGGCACACATAATTAATGCGGTTGTTAAGTTATCAGCCACGGGAGATATGAAGAAGGCAAGAATACCGGTTAACCAAAATAGCGTTTTGTAGCTATAGCCTTTAGCTACCAACCAACTGCGCAGGGCATCAAAAACACCGCGTTCTAACATGGCATTAATGTAAGTCATAGCAACTAATAGAAAGAAAAATAACTCTGTATATTCTAAAAAGTTGTGACGTATAGCGACCTCAACTGAATGAGGAAAACCATGATTAACATAAACAGCTGCGATCATAATCCAAATGATACCCGCCGACATCATGACGGGTTTGGATTTGCGCATGTGAATTTGTTCTTCAAGAATTACTAAAATGTAACTGACAACAAAAACTGCAATAGCAGCGTAGCCAACCCAATGGGATGTTAAGTCGATCCACGGATTCTCACCATTAGAAGCCATGGCAAAACTGGGAAATAATAGTAATAAGAGGGGGGTTAAACAAGACGCGGTGAGTTTCATAGTATTGGTTACCAGAAGGGGGTGGGTATTTCTGGTGCGGATTATAGACAGTGAGGCGGGCAAGTGAAAGGCGATTGCAAAATATAAGTACGGCTTTTTAGTGAATAGTCAGGATGTTTAGGTATGATTTGAGTAGGTAAGCTCATTATATTAAGTAGGACGATTTAAAATGAAAATTTTAATTACGGGTGGCACCCTTGATAAACAGTACAATACATTAGACGGAACACTGATTTTTAACGAATCTTCAATTCATGAAATGTTAGAACAATCACGTAATACCGTTGAAACTGAAGTTACAGCGCTGATGCTAAAAGACAGCTTGGATATGACAGAAGATGATCGGCATAGTATTTCTCAAGCTTGTTATGATGCTAATGATAAACAGATTATTATAACTCATGGCACAGATACCATGGTTGAAACGGCTCATGCGATCGCTTCTAACTTAGCCGCAGACAAGACGGTTGTTCTATTGGGCGCGATGGTGCCTTATCAATTTAAACAATCGGATGCGTTGTTTAACTTAGGCTGTGCGATGGCAGCGGTGCAAATTTTGCCTAGTGGGGTTTATATAACCATGAATGGCCAAGTTTTTGATTACCGTGAAGTGCAAAAAAACAGAGCCATTGGGCAGTTTGTTAAACGTTAACTTAAATCATCGGCAATAAAACCACCCGTTTGATGCGCCCATAATTGAGCATAAATACCTTTATGCTCTAACAATTCTTGGTGGCTGCCTTGTTCTACGATTTCACCGTTATCAATCACAATAAGACGGTCCATTGCGGCGATGGTTGATAAGCGGTGTGCAATTGCAATCACGGTTTTACCTTCCATTAGCTGATATAAACTGTGCTGAATTGCCGCTTCCACTTCTGAATCCAGCGCAGAGGTCGCTTCGTCTAATAATAAAATAGGCGCATCTTTTAATAAAACTCGTGCAATGGCAATACGCTGACGTTGACCACCGGAAAGCTTTACGCCGCGTTCACCGACCTGTGCATCCAGACCAGTATTGCCTTCTAGGTCGGCGAGTCCTTGAATGAAATCATAAGCTTCTGCTTTATGAATTGCATGTTGCAAATCCTCTTCGCTCGCATCAGGGCGACCATAAAGAATATTCTCTCGAACAGAGCGATGTAGTAGCGAAGTATCTTGCGTCACCATAGCAATGTTGGCTCGTAGAGACTCTTGTTGAACTTTTGATATATCTTGGTCATCAATCTTGATCGATCCAGATTCTAAATCGTAAAAACGCATTAACGCATTCACCAGGGTTGATTTTCCTGCCCCTGAACGCCCGACTAAACCGACCTTTTCACCGGCCTTAATATTTAGATTTAAATCATTAATAATACGTTGCTGTGAGATGTTGCCTTCTTTGTCTGCCATGGCATAACTGAAGTTCATGTTATTGAATTCAATATTTCCCTGCTCAACAACAAGCGGCTTCGCTTCCTGCACATCGGTAACTTGTAATGGTTGTGAGAGAGTTTCCATGCCATCCACTACGGTGCCAATATTTTCAAATAGCGCGCTGACTTCCCACATAATCCATTGAGCCATGCCGTTTAAACGCAGTGCTAAACTAATCGCAATCGTGATAGCCCCAATACCAATCGCATTTTCTTGCCATAAATAAAGTGATAGCGCAGCGACGACAAATACGAGTAAATAGTTTAAGGCTTGAATGCTGGTATTAAGCCCTGTCGCAAGGCGCATTTGCTTATAAACCGTCTTGAGAAAACCTTCCATACCTTCTTGAGCATATTCGGCCTCTCTTTGAGTATGAGAAAACAGTTTGACGGTCGCAATATTGCTATAAGAATCGACGATACGTCCTGACATAGTAGAGCGAGCATCGGCTTGTTTGCTGGCAATCGCTTTTAATCGCGGCACAAAATAATATTGCAGCGCTATGTAGATAACCAGCCAGACTAATAAGGGCAGCACTAATCGAGCATCTGCTTGTGCGACAATGAAAAGCATGGATAAAAAATAGACAACAATATATACCATCACATTTAATAGCTTCATCACCGCTTCTCTAACGGCCAAAGATGTTTGCATTACCTTAGTCGCAATACGGCCCGCAAATTCATCTTGATAGAATCCAAGGCTTTGCTTTAATAAATAACGGTGGGCTAACCAGCGAATTACCATGGGGTAATTTCCTAGCAAGGTTTGATGAACAACAGCCGCCTGTACGAAGACCAAGGTGGGCAGTGCAATAAGTACGATGGCCGCCATCGTGATCAGGGTTTCACTTTCTTCTTGCCAAAATGTAGCTCGGTCTTTTGTGGCTAACCAATCAACTAATTCACCCATGAAGCCGAATAATGAAACTTCTAATATAGCCAGTGTTGCGGTTAATACGGCCATCAGTAACAGGGGTATTTCCATTCCATGGCTATAATGACGACAAAAAGCGTATATGCCTTTGGGGGGCTGTGTCGGTTCTTCGCTAGGAAAGGGTTTAATGATTTTTTCGAAAAAAGAGAGCATAAAATTTCACGTAATTAATATCGTAGTAATTACACTAGGATACACCTATCATCAAAGAAAGCAGTGAAACTCTCTAAGAAACTAATGGAATTGTCTGAAACATCAGTGGAACAATTATTAAGGCATTAGTGGAACAATGAGAACGTGTTATCAAATACTATAAATGAGTAGGAAGTTGAAAATGACGAATGATCAGGCTCAGGAAAAAGCACTTAATATTCAGTTTTTATTAACCGGCACTGAGTTAATGGTCGGTGATATTGTTGATACTAACTCCGTGATGCTCGCACAAAGCCTAAAAAATCATGGCGTTGAGCTAACCCGAAAAGTAACTTTAGGTGATGATTTTGATGGCTTAGTGGCAGAAATTCAGCATATAAGCCAGCAAGCCGATGTATTAATTATTAATGGTGGCTTAGGCCCTACTGAGGACGATTTGACCGCAGAAGCTTTGGCCAAGGTCACGATTCAGCCTTTAGAAGAAAATACACAAGCGCTAGCCCATCTTGAGCAATGGTGTGATCGCCGTGGATTTCGTTTAGATGGTGCAAATCGCAAGCAAGCTTTATTGCCCAAGGGCATTGACGTTATTGCTAATAGCACAGGCAGCGCGGTCGGGTTCTCAGTATTGCATAATGATTGCCTTATTATTTGTACCCCTGGAGTGCCGAGTGAGTTAAAGCTCATGTGGAAAAATGAGATTTTACCAATATTAGCGCCACGATTTCCTGATTTGGATAAAGTAAAAACCTTAAAGCTGCATGTGTTTGGTATCGGTGAATCCGCTATCCAAAACTTATTCAATCGCCAACTTGCCGATTGGCCAGCAAGCATAGAAGTGGGTTATCGGGCGGCATCTCCTTTTGTGGAATTAAAATTAACAACCCGCAGCTCTGCGGCCGAAAAATTATTGCCAGTATGGCAGGAAAAAGTAACGGTATTATTAGCCGGGCATATCATATCAACGACTGCGGGAGAATCGCGAGAGGCCATCTCAATTGAGCAATGTCTCGTTGATTTATTAAGTGAAAATAATCAAACCATAACGGCGGCAGAATCTTGTACGGGTGGCTTGATCTCCTCAAGTATCACCAGAGTTCCTGGCTCGTCTTCCGTATTTGAAGCAGGGTATGTTACTTATTCAGATCGTATAAAATCTGAACTGTTACACGTTAAAGAGATGACGTTGAACGATTATGGCGCTGTCAGTGAGCCCGTTGTTATTGAAATGGCACGTGGAGCACTGAATGCTTCTAGTGCCGATTGGACAATTGCTGTTTCTGGAATTGCGGGGCCTGGTGGTGGCAGTGATGAAAAACCAGTAGGAACAGTATGGTTATGCTGGGGTAATGCAGAGAATTTGAAAACTCAACGCTTAGTCTATCCAACCAGTCGTGTGAATTTTCAACGCTTCATTGCGAACGTAGGGCTTGATTTAATTCGTCGTGAAATTTTGGGTATTGAAGAGACTCCAGCTTACTTTTCTCTTAAAGGCAAATAGTCTTCATTTTTTAAATACCTAAATAGAATTTTTATAAAGGGGTAAGTATTGTGATAACCGTTGAAAATAGTGGCTTACTGATTATTGATGTACAAGGGAAGTTATCAACACAAATGCATGAAAGCTCTGCATTATTTGATAATCTTGCCATTCTCATTCAAGGTGCCAAGTTATTAAATATTCCGATTGTTTGGGTAGAGCAACTGCCGGAAAAGCTAGGCAAAACGCATCCAGATATCGCTCAATATTTATCTGGAATAGCGCTGGATAAATCAACCTTTAGTGCTTTGGCTGATGGCAAAATTCGTGCAGAAATAGAGCGCTTAAATCGACCAAACTGGATTGTCGCAGGTCTTGAATGCCATGTTTGTGTTTATCAAAGTGTGCGTGATTTATTGGAGATGAACTACGGCGTTCATTTAGTTAATGATGCGGTGAGCTCTAGAACTCTTGAAAATAAAAAATTGGGCTTACAAGCCATGCAAAGTGCGGGCGCAAGTATGACGAGCACGGAGATGGTATTGTTTGAGTTGCAGCAAAAAGCCGAAGGCGATGTCTTTCGTGAAATGATTAAGTTGATTAAATAAAATGCAGGTCGAGGCTTTAGCCCGACATTGTGATGTATTAAGACATTCGTCGGCCTAAAGACCGACCTACATTAAAGAACTAATCCAAAATGTAGGTCGCGGCTTTAGTCCGACATTTTATAATCTATCTTCAGCGAAATTAGTTATTCGCGTGCAGCTCTTCGTTCAACTGAATTGCAGTTTTGTTCGTTACGCACTCAACCGCACCCGAGATAGAGTTGCGACGGAAAAGAAGATCCGCTTTACCGGCTAAATCACGGCCTTTAACAGTCTCAACAACATTCTTAGCGTCATCTAAAACCTGAATTTTAGTACCGGCTGTAATGTACAAACCAGATTCGATGGTGCAGCGATCGCCCATTGGGATGCCAGTACCGGCATTGGCGCCTAATAAGCAGTTTTCGCCAACAGAAATAATGATGTTACCACCACCAGAAAGTGTCCCCATCGTAGAACAACCGCCCCCTAGGTCAGAGCCGTTACCCACAACTACTCCAGCAGAAATGCGGCCTTCAACCATAGAAACACCCAAAGTACCGGCGTTAAAGTTAACGAAGCCTTCGTGCATGATGGTCGTGCCTTCGCCAATGTGTGCGCCCAAACGAACACGCGCGGTATGAGCAATACGAACACCTGTTGGTACAACGTAGTCAGTCATGCGAGGGAATTTATCTACTGAATTGACGCTTAATAGTTCGCCTTTTAAACGTGCTTGTAGCTGAGCTTCTGCAAGCTCTTCTAAATCGATTGCGCCCAAGTTAGTCCATGCAACGTTTGGTAATAGACCAAACATTCCGGCTAGGTTAATGCCATGTGGCTTAACGAGGCGGTGAGATAATAAATGAAGCTTCAAATATACTTCAGGCGTTGTTTCAGACTGAATATCAGATTCTAGAATAGTAACTACTACTGGCTTCTGGCTTTCAGTACACGCACGCGCTAGTTTAGCCTGTTCAGGTGCAGTTGCTTCTAAGGCAGTCGCTAGCGCTTCAAGTTCACCGCCATCTACTTCAACGGCTTGGTTGCCACCTTCATAGCCAATTGCGTCTTTCGCAGCGGCAATGATGTCAGCGCTTGGCTGGAAAAGAGGGGCTTGGTAATAAACTTCTAACCATTCGCCTTTTGCGTTTTTGGTACCTAAGCCGATTGCAAATGCAGTGCTCATAATAATGTCCTTACTTTAAAGTGTGAATAAGTGTCTAATGGGTTAATTAGGAATGAATAAAATTTTGGTAATCGTCGGCTTTAAAGCCTAATAATTTGTTGTTCGCATCATCAACCAAGAGTGGACGCTTGATGATGGAAGTATTCTCTAACATGATCTCAATCGCTGAAGCTTGGTTGATGGACTCTTTAACGTCTTCAGGAAGCTTACGCCAAGTGGTACCACGCTTATTAACCAAGGCCTCCCAGCCTAAGTCGTTTACCCAGCCGTTTAACGTATCAGAGCTTAATCCCTCTTTTTTATAGTCATGAAACTGATATTCAATGCCTTCAGCTTCAAGCCACTTTCGGGCTTTTTTGATGGTATCGCAATTTTTAATGCCGAACATGGTAATCATAAAAGGAGGCCCTGCCAAAAAGAGCGTTATGGTAGCAAAAATGTACGCATTATGGGAGTAGTAGACAAATTTGACAGATGTTAACCGTCGGCCCCTTGTATGATTGAAATCAAAAAAATAAAATAATGGGGGAATAGAATCATAAAGATGATGTCTAATAAATAATGAACATCCAAACTGCTAATATCATTTAAAAAAGGAGTATGGGTTGTATAACAATATAGATAAAAAAATACGCATGATTGTGAGCGCCGCTTTATTACTATGGTGCTTTATGCCTTTATTGGGTCATTCTGCGGAGACTGAGAGCAATACAAATACCAATGCCGATACCAGTGCCGATACAAATAGCACTGACGAATTTTGTGTCGTTGAAAAATTTAAGTATTTTGTTGATTGGGTAGAGAAAGAACTCAAGCATATTGATGATGCATATTTTGCTCCGAAGCCTACTGAAGCGTCTGAAACGGCTGAACTAGTCACGGTTAAAAAGCCCGTTGCTGAGCCTGAAGTTGCTGAAGAAGAAATCATCAAACCGCTTAATTTAAGCCTGCCAGAGGTTGAGTACGGTGGCAGTATGGCCTTAGATAAAGGTCAAAAAACCAATTTTCCGAATATGTTTTCGGGGGATGTTGAACCCGCATTAATCAAAGAAGAAACGGGCGCTTCTTTTGGTGGCCGTATATTGATGGATGATGCGGAACTAGAAGGCATGCAAGAATACCGCTTAAATACAGTTCGAGATGCGATACGGGGTGCTGAGTTCTCCCTTGAGTTTAAGACCAATTAAACTGAATTTGAGATAAGGCATAAAGACATCCATTGTTCGATGCCTGCACTGCGAAATTTTTGACGATGTAAAATGAAATAAAACTGACGCTGAAAATCTCTATGATGAACGGGCAGTCGTATTAGGCTGCCACGCTTAAAGGCATCTTCTAAGGTGATCTTTGACAAGCAGCCTATGCCTAAATTGGCTTCAACCGCGCGCTTAATCGCTTCCGTATGTTGTAATTCGTGGGCTACGGTTAGGTCTGGTAATATGCCGTGCATTGCGCGTTCAAAGGCTTGGCGAGTACCTGATCCAGCTTCTCGTAAAATCCAATGGGCCTGAATAAGGTCTGCATCATTGATGATCGATTTTTTTGCTAAAGGATGATCTGGACTGCAAAAAACAGCGAGCTCATCATCGCGCCAAGGAATTACCTCTAAATCTGAATGCTGTAATTCACCTTCGATAAGGCCAATATCCAAATCAAAGTTCAATACTTTTTGGCTAATACTCGCGGTATTAGCCACTTCAAGCGTGATGTTAGCATTAGGTTGCTGTCGCATCATTTCGGCCATGATATTAACCGCAAGATAGTTACCAATTGACAGTGTTGCGCCAACTTTTAAGTGCCCTGCATCCGCGTGTTTTAGTAGAGTTTGTTCTAAATCAGCCGCTTGGGCTAATAAACTCTCAGCTTTAGGCCTAATTAACCGACCTTGCTCATTTAACTGCAGGCGCTTGCCAATACGATCAAATAGCTGCACATCAAACTGCTGTTCCAGTTCTTTTAACGCAGAGCTTGCGGCACTTTGCGATAAATTAAGTGCTTTAGCCGCTTTACTCACATTCTGTTGATGGGCAATGCCTAGAAAAACTTCAAGTTGGCGTAAAGTGTAACGCATCATAAGACCTAATTTGTTAGCTATATATTTATAAAATAGATAAGTGTAATAGATATAATCTGTTTTTTTAATCAATAAGTCTAGGATATCCTGTGCGTAATGATTGAACATTGATTTGAAAATTAACATGAGTGAGGCAAGTCGTGAGTAAAATGATTCGTGAGACCGTCACCAAAGTACATCATTGGAACGATACACTTTTTAGCTTTAATACAACTCGTAATCAGGGATTACGTTTTAAAAATGGCCACTTCACCATGATAGGGCTAGAAATTGATAATAAGCCGTTATTACGTGCTTATAGTATTGCTAGTGCTAATTATGAGGAAGAAATGGAGTTCTTTAGCATCAAAGTGCAAGACGGCCCATTGACCAAGCACCTGCAAAATTTAAAGGTAGGCGACGAAATTTTAGTCGGCACTAAACCGGTTGGCACCTTAGTGGCTGACCACTTGTTACCCGGTAAAAACTTGTACCTATTAAGTACAGGAACAGGTTTAGCGCCTTTTATGAGTATCATTAAAGACCCAGAAATTTACGAGCAATTTGATAATGTGATTTTAACTCACGGCGTTCGTGAAACGTCTGAGTTAGCGTATCAGCACTTCATTGAAGAGGAATTGCCGAATAATGAATATTTTGGTGATGTGGTACGTGAAAAGTTAAAGTATTACCCAACCGTGACACGGGAAGCGTTTCGTAATCAAGGGCGCTTAACCGACTTGATGGAAAGTGGAAAGCTGTTTTCTGACTTGGGCTTGCCTGAGATTAATTTAGAGAACGACCGCTTTATGTTGTGTGGAAGCCCAAGTATGCTGAAAGATTTTTGTAAGATCTTAGATGCTCGTGGATTTGAAGAGGCCCGTCAGGGTGAACAAGGGCACTATGTGATTGAACGTGCTTTTGTTGAAAAATAGTTAATCGGTCATTTTATCGGTCTAAAGATCGACCTACATGTGAGCATTAGATGAATGTAGGTCGAGGCTTTAGCCCGACAGATCTATGAAAAATAATAATTGCAGAATGTCATAATCAAACCTAGCCAAACCTTTCTATTATCCTGCACACTGTTGCCATAAAGAATTAAGTTTATTCACACTATGTGTTTTAGCAGGAAATTTCTATGAAGTTATTAACCACCGCAGTAATCGCTATTGCGCTTTTAGTTTCTATGTTTTTAGGGCGTCAGTACATGGGTTTTATCGACCTTGCCCCTGAGGTAGTGAAAAATCGTTATGCTAATGCGGAGTCCGAATTTATTAAACTTGGCGGCTTACAGCAAGGTATCGAGCTACATTATCGTGATGAGGGAGTCAGCCCTGCGGACAATCCTGATGCCCCCGTTTTATTTTTATTGCACGGCATTATGGCCAGTCTACATACTTGGGATGGCTGGGTTGATTTTTTGCAGGATGATTTTCGGATTATCCGAGTGGATATTCCAGGTTTCGGGTTAACCGGGCCTTATGCTGATGGTATTTATAATATTGAACGTTCAGTTGATATGCTTGATCAATTAAGTAATGCCTTAGAGGTTGATTCATTCTTTTTAGCGGGTAATTCGATGGGTGGCTATATTTCTTGGAATTTTGCACTAGCACATCCCGATAAAGTTAAGCGTTTGATCTTAATTGATTCAGCGGGCTATGAATTTGAAAAGCCGATGTTATTAGGGTTGCTGAGTACGCCTGTGTTAAAAGACAGCATGGCATTTATGACCCCTAAATTCATCGTTTCACAAACATTAAGTGAAGTTTATGGTGATTCATCGAAAGTAAAAGACGAGACCATTGAACGCTATCATCAGTTAATGTTAAGAGAGGGAAATAGAACCGCCGTTGTCAGTGTCTTTGCCAGCATTAGTGAGATAGCTAATGACGGTATTAAGCAAATCAAAATACCGACCTTAGTGCAGTGGGGGGAAAAAGATGCGTGGATTCCTTTAGCGCATGCTCAAAATTTTGTTGATGATATTGAAGGTGCCAAACTTATTACTTATCCGGGTATTGGCCATGTTCCTATGGAAGAATTACCACAGCAGACGGCGCAAGATGCAAAGGATTTTTTATTGTATGTCATCGAAGAGCCACAAGAAATTAAGCCTACTCAAGTAATTCCCGTTGTGTTGTAACCGACATGATAAAAGAGAGTTAACAAGGTTAGCTCTCTTTTATCATTCTCAATCATAGCTTGTCATTCTCAATCATAGCTTGGCCGTTTATAACGAGCGACGAGGGTCTGCAATAATGTTGGCGAAAATTAATCCAGCA
>Ga0193963_1001058_pt1 | contig 13931 bp, 21 predicted proteins | sample FB_6_MG_FD_140359 | JGI IMG/M metagenome (GOLD analysis project Ga0193963, IMG submission 140359) | Microbial mat bacterial communities from the Broadkill River, Lewes, Delaware, United States - FB_6_MG | ecosystem: Environmental > Aquatic > Freshwater > River > Microbial mats | place: USA...
GCTTCTGAACATAAAGGCCATTTTGCAATCGTAAAGGCAGAAAGGCTTCCTCACTAAGCTCACCACTAAGGAAGCGATCCATCTGCCCTTTAAATTGAATAACTCGGTTACGAACAACCTCTCGATCTAAATCATCGTACTGATACATGCCGGATCAAATCTCTTATGAACAACCAAAACAGGCGCCAAGATTAATGGGAAACAACTAATAGGCACAGGCACAAGAAATTAAATAAAAATAGGCACAGTTAGTCTGCAGAAAAAAGCACACACAAAACACACAAGTGAAATAACCTATTGATTAATAGGGACTGTTAACAAAAACGAACTAAATAAGTCCATAAACTGTCCATTTCATGCCTAGTACTTAGATAAATACGAATAAAATTTTATGGCTTTTATTCCTTTGGAGAATAATTTCATTGCTCTCTGAGCAACATCATTACTTTAGCTATTAGAGAGTTTATTAATTCCTTTTTTAAGAATTGATGGTGCTATCATAGCCCATGGGAATCAATTAAATGCATACAATAGGGAGTACTACATGCAAATAATTTCGATTATCAATTACAAAGGAGGGGTTGGTAAAACAACGGTTACAGCTAACCTTGCTGGCGAGTTGGCATTTAGAGGGAAAAAAGTTCTTATTTTAGACATGGATGCTCAGGCAAGCTTAACTTTCTCGTTTGTTACTCCGGATTACTGGGATAGCGACCTTAAGGAATCCAAAACTATTAAAAGCTGGTTTGATTGTATTAGTGAAGGAAAATCTACACTTCCTCTATCCGATCTAATTACCAGCCCCCAAAAAGTTAATGATTTTTTGAGACAAAAATCCACCGGTGGCGTAGTAGACTTAATCAGCTCTCACTTGGGGTTAATAAATGTAGATTTAGAGTTAGCAACCCTTCTCGGCGGAGCTAACATGACCCAAACCAAAAAAAACTATATAAAAGTTCACGGTAAGCTAAGGTCTGAAATCCAAAAAGTAGCATCGAGCCAATATGATGTTGTACTTATTGACTGCCCCCCCAATTTTAATATTGTTACCAAAAATGCTCTTATAGCATCAGATAAAATACTTATTCCTGCTAAGCCTGACTATCTTTCAACGCTAGGTATAGACTATCTTCATAGAAGCGTGAATGATCTTGTTAGTGAGTTCAATGAATATGCTGAATTAGACTCAGATACTGATGTGGTCGATCCTGAATTCATAGGAGTCGTTTTTACCATGATACAGATTTATAGCGGAGCACCGATTGCCGCCCAGCAGCAATTTATTTCACAAACCAAACGACTAGGCGTTCCTGTAATGAAGGAAAAATTTCGAGAAAACAAATCGATTTTTGCAGAGGCTCCACAAAATGGTTTACCTGTAGTTTTAAATGGATACTCAAATAACACACATAATGAAGTTGTTGATGAGATTGAAAATTTTGTAGCTGAATTCATCGACCAGACAGGTATATAAAAATGAATTCGATATATTTAGTAAAACAGCTCCTTGAGGATTTAGTAAGTCAAATTGAACAACTGAATGAGTCTGATTTGCAGAAACTTGATAATGGTTCTCATGGCTTAGCGATTAAATTGGTAAAAAGAAAAGTCACTCCAAACAACAGTCAGGATTTACCTGATAGTACTAAGGAGCTTTTAACATCCAAATTACAGCTTTGTGAATCGAGAAAAGAAGGGCTTGAAATACTGATCGAGTCTCTGAAAAACAAAAAAGAATTAGAACAGTTTGCTCGTCATCTAGATGTACTGGTGCAAAAGCGCGATAAGATCGGTGAGATTCAAGATAAAATAATTGAAGCAACTATTGGGGCGGTCTTACGCTCCAATGCAATTCAAGGTCTAAACTCCACAGAAGAGCATGGGGATAAGTAACTATGAGTAATTGAGGTGATATAAGCTTTAGAATTATCTTTTTTCACCTCAATTTTAATATGTTTTAACATCCATAATAGGATTCAATTTCTTAGCCTCCTCTAAGTAGTGAGGACTTAAGTGAGCATACTGCATTGTAGTCTCTATCTTAGAATGGCCTAAAATCTTCATTAGTGTAAAAAGATGCCCTCCATTCATGACAAAGTGAGCACTAAAGCTATGCCTCAAAATATGCGTAGTTTGCCCTTCTTGCTTTTTCAAATTGTATATCTTCAGTAAACGATCAAATTCGTTCCTACTGTATTTGTGAGTAATGATTTTTTTCTGAAGCCATTCTTTCAACCTCATCTCTCTTTCAGGCGAAATAGGGACGGTACGAATTTTTTTGGATTTTGTATTCTTGTACCTCACCATCCCGCTTTGTATATCTTCACTTCGTAAATTACATGCTTCACTCCAACGAGCCCCAGTACTAAGGCAGATATCGGCTAACATGTACAAGTCAAAACTATCCCTTTTAAGGTTAGACATTAAAGCTTCAATTTCATGCTTGTCTAAATAGCTACGTTCCCGTTCTTGTGTCTTGAGATCTTCCACATTTGCTAATGGGTTATCAAATGAAATAATTTTCTGCTTTTTTAAACGATTGAACATAGCTTTAATGCTTTGACTATAGGTGTTGCAAGTCGAAACTTTGGTGCCAGAAGCTATCTTTTTATTGCGGAAACTTATGAGATCTTGCTCTGTAACTAGTCGGCCTAACTTGTTATTACAGGATTTACTAAATCGTAAAAGTAGTTTTCTTCTGTCTGCACCTCTGGATACATGCTGCCCATAATTCTCAAACCAAATATCGATTAATTGCGGTAATGTACGATTGTCTTTTTTGACAGGCTCCCATGGCTTATGGGTTGCTTCGTTTAGCTTGAAAGCTTTGAAGCGAATTGCTTCTGCTTTAGTTTTGAAGGTTTTGCGAATTCGAGGGCCTGTAGCACCGTAAGGACGAATATCAACTTTCCACTTTCCATCTGCTATCTTGCTTGGCATAGTACACCATAATTTAAGCGCACAAAGAGCAGGATATAATCACCCTAACAATTTGTGATAACACCTTATAGAATAAGACATTATTCGTTATATGCCGTTTTGACATTTCAGACTAAAACTGATAATGACGTTCATCTCATGACCACAAGATAGCAATTTAGGATAAAGTTTCAATAATTTCTATTAATTACATGGATGTTTAATAATGAGTAGAATGCTGTTTAATCTTTTTTTACCAGCAGCCTCGCTACTAGTATTTTCGATAATAGCTATGGTCTCTTCAAGTCACTTTTCATCAGCAGAACTGAGCAATAGTTCGCTTTTCGGTGCCGTGCCTAACATGATTGCAACAGCTTTAGCTTGGGCTAGTCTAGCGTTAGCTGCCCTTAGCTTAGTTTTTGCTTTCTTTAGTTTTTTTAGGCTTTGGAAGTGGAGTAAAAACGAAGTAAATTCGTGCAGTAATTGCGGTGGAATAACAACATTTAAAACGGGCCGATATGGGCCTTATGATCATTGTTTACAATGCGGGAAGAACCGTAGCATTAAATGATTTAACACTTTTTAGCCTTTAGCTTTTCTTGTATGTGTGCAGTATGACGTGCATCTGTATTCAATGTTTTTGGCAGCCTTATCGCATCAAGTCGTTTTGAAAACTCCACCAAATCATCTTGAGAGTAAACTTCACGACAAAACCTGCGCATAAAAGGAATCATTTCTCTATGCTTCATGACCCCTTCTGGCATTACAGTTTTTAACTCGGCAGTACCGCTAAAGACAACTACAGAAATAAGGTTTTGAGGCTTGATCCCCAAGAAATTTTCTACTGCTTTTACATGCTTGAAGTTTTGATGAATAGGATTCTGAAACTTAATTTTCTTTTTATTTGGGAACATCTGTGTCCATTGCCGTTGGCTTTTAGTGCCAAAAACCCAGCCAGACATTTCTTTAGATTCAATCACAAATACGCCAAATTTAGAAACAACAATATGATCGATTTGAGTGGTGCCATCTGATAAAGGTAGCGTTATATTGTCATGAAGGATGTAGGAATTTTTGTCTAGATAGCAGCGTATAGAGTTACTTATTTTCCTCTCTCCAGCTGAACCAGATTGGCCAAGCCTAGCTAACCAATAAAACCAACTATCTTCAGTCTTACGTTCTGAGTAATAGCGTTGAATTTTTGATTGCTGAATTTGCTGGGGCTTCACACGTGGAAAAGAATCATTCGACTTGTGCGATTCTGTTGTTTTCGGTGCTTTCTTGAAATCCCTATATAGGTCGTAGGCAACTTTAAAGGCAGCAACTAAACAAAGGCATGCTACTACTTTAAAGCCTAATAGTATCAAATCCATTTTGATTAAAATCCCTTTGATGTAAAGCTTCTCACTGGTTGTATCGGCTCTTAGCGCAATACGCCCTATTATTAATTATGTGTGATACCAGCTTTCCCTAATCCGTTGCGCTACTGAGTATCCGTTCCCGTTTTTCCGTAGTCATCACTGACTTTTTCTAAATCAGGACTCACCTGTCCTATTTCAGGTGCAATTTCACCAAACACAAACCACATTTTGAATTGTGGAAATGCATCAGTAATAACCTTTATATGCTCTTCATTAAACCGTTGCTGACCAGCCATCAGGTTTTTAACTTTTTTACGCTCTAGCCCTGTTAACTCTTCAAACTCTTTATGGATCGAAGTTGTTTGAGTTGTTGCATTGACTAAAGCTATCAGTCTTTCTTTCATCATAGAAATATTTATAGCTAAATATTAGCTGGCTAATATTTAGCTCTCAGGTTTGTTTATTTAGTATATCTCAAGGCTAAGCGGCATGGAATTAAACGACATTCTCAAAACAGCAGCTCCATTTATGGATCAGCAGACATTTGCTGACACTGTCGGAGTATCGAAACGAGTTGTAAGCGATTACATCTCTAAAGGTTATCTCCCTTCTATTAGCCTTTCCAATGGTGCAACAGCATCAAAACGCACCTTTGTTAACTGTGTTGCTCTACGCGAATTCTTAGCTCAATCAGGCCAAGAATGGGTGCAGCAATCATTGGGGGCAGCATGATGACTTATCAACAATTCCGTAAACGCTGTAAAACGCTTATTGCTTCGAAACTCATTACTAAGCACCAATACGAAGACACCGTATTAGATTTCTCAGTGCTAGCTTATGAAGTTAAAAAGGCTGAGTTTCAACGCGGTTTCCGTTTAATGGAATTAGTGGAAAATAAATATTTCAGAACCTCAATACATCGCTTAGGTTCTAATCTTCAGCGACGAACCTTTGCTTTTGCATCGCATCGTCGTATTGAAGAAAACGCATCCCGCAATACTGTCGATACAGGCTTCAGTATGGGACGCCGGTTAGCTCACTCTAACCGGTGCTTAGGTCTGGTAATTAGTGATAACACTGCATTACCTGACGCATCCACGGTTTCAAATGCCGTTGGCCGTGGATGCAGCCCTTATCGAGGGGCCCTTTAAAATGAATAAACATCTGCAATCACTCAAAGTTACAGCAGCCGATATCGGCCACTGCTTAATTTGTGGTGGTATTAATGGTGATTGCATTTGTTTTGAGGGAAGTATCGAAACTGTATCCCCACGCTTTTTTGATGATCAACGAGTAAGTAAGAACCAAAAAGTTAATCAATGGTTTTGTTGTCCAAGCTGTAAGTCTGTAGTTGCCGCACCACAAGACCAGATGATGGTTCGTTGCAGTAATTGCAATTATGGACTGAAGCTACCGAAACGGACTTTTGTTCCCCGCCTTTTACCCGAATACGAAGAATTCTCTACCTCTGCTCTTCCTAAGCAGGCTCTACGTAAACCATCACTTAGGAAGGCAAAGGCATGAAATTAAATAAACGCGATCAACTTGCAGTATCAGCGCTGGATAAAATTCTTACAGCTTTAAGTGGCGGTTCCACTGCTTTTATTTCTAAGGATGAAGTAACTGCGTTAACTGACTCCCTTGGAATTGATCTACTTAAATCCACTTTTTCAAGAGGTCAGGTAAATGCTTTGGTGCGTGGTAAAGACGTGCCTGTTGTTTTGATTCAATCCACTAACGAGTCAAACACAGGTTTACCAAGAAATTGCTTCTTCCCGTTCCAGATTAAAGAACATAACACTCATTTAATTACGTGTCCGCGCTGCCATAGCCACGTGCGGCAATCACGCTAAAACAGGCTATTAAGAGGTATTAATCATGCAGGGTATGCAAGCTGAATTAAACGTAAAAGTACTAGCTGCCAAACGTTTCAAAATGGATGACTTCGCAGGTTCAACGCTTTATGTCTTGGGCGGTCAGGTGGAAGAAGCCGACAAGTGCGGTCAACCACCGATGAAGTTATCTGGTGAATACGACGTGTTGGACAAGCTTAAGGGGCATTTGCCATGCGAAATGAAGCTAACAGTGGAATTTCGCCAAGGCGCTCAAGATAAGTTAGCCCAGCATGTAATTGATGCCGTTCCACTGGCGCGTACCAAAGCGCCGTCTGCAAGCTAATCATTATTAACAAACCGCTCGCCACATGATGGTCATGCACGAAGTGCTGCAACCAGAAGAGGAAGCGGAAGATTTCCAGATAGATGCAACGGAGCACTAAACGCTCCGCTGCTTATAAGAGTTCTCACTGATTGCATGGGGCAATGGTGAAACACCGGATTCGGCTCATGTGGCTTGAGCGAGTCCCCCAACTAAGGAAAAGCCATGCAAGTTTTATTATGCACAGATGCAATCACACAAGGGCCGGATGGGCCGGTTTGTAGTGGTGACTTAGTGTTAAGTCAGACCGATACGTTATCCGTATCAATCGACAACTTAACCCTCGTGCTTAATACCTTGTTTGCGTTCGATCCTTGGATTTTTGGCACTGTTCTTTTCACCTTAGCGTTGTCGTTTGTTAATGGCTGGGGTGCAGGTGTCGTAGCTCGTTTACTTAGTTCTCAATAAAGGAAAACAACATGTCTAAATTTCTCGTTCAGGAAACACGCAAAGAGCGTGCATCAAAAGCCTTTGGTCAGCTTCGCTCTATGGGCTGTTCAATGAAGACAGCAGCTAAAGCTGCGGTTGGTTCAGCAGTAGTACTAGGCAGCAATGCAGCCTTTGCTTTATCCGCAGCGGATCAAACCAAAGTCACGGATGCACTAAGCAACCATGAACTGCTTATTGCGGCGGTTATCTCCGGCTTGATTGGTGCTGTACTCGCTATCACTGGTTTCTTCATGCTTAAGAAACTTTTGGGTAACTAGTGGTTACGTCCGTGTTCCTTGCCATAGCTCTCTGGTATGCGTTCCAGTACGGATGGTACACGGGGCGTATACGCTAAATGAGGGGGCTTCGGCTCCCTTTTTTAATGGTGTCCTTATGGAAACGTTTTCAATTGCTGCACTGATTGCAGCCCTCGTTGCTACAGCAACCGTTAGCACCACGATTGATCCTGATCTGTTCCTTAAAGCTGAAGAAGAATCTAAGCAGGTTATCGAGCAATACGATCAACAGAAACGCGCCGAATATGATCAGATTTGTAAGGTACTGAAAGGGTGTAAGAAAGAAGGGAATCGATATGTTTTATAGAGCCTTTTTATTAACTCTGCTTATTTTCTCTTCGCTGCTTTCTGTTCCAGCTTCCGCCAAAAGCTTTCTGCATTGTTATTCCGGTAGCGGGGGCGCGCCGACTAATGTAAAAATTGGCTCGGTCACCTTTACGTATAGCAAACGATTAAGCTCAAAACAGAAAGATTATTACCTTGGGTATTGTGGCCCTGATGGTACCAATGACGATGAATGTCAGGATGCCACTAAGCACTTATTCTCTCGCTGTGATGAGTCCAACAACGATAATGATAATGATAATGATAATGATGATTCCGGTGCAGACGTTGTTAACGACAACGTAAATAATGGAGGCTCAGGGTCTGGTAGTGGATCAGGCAGCGGCTCTTCGGGTTCGGGTAGTGGAACAGGCGGTTCTAGCTCCGGTGGTTCATCTTCCCCTGATCCTTTCACGACAGGTGATCATGGTTCAGATGATGATGGTTGGAACGGCTCTGGTCATTCCGGCCCCTCCGATTGTCGTAATCGAGATAGCTTTGATCCTCACTGTCGACCGTCTTCTGCTGATCCTGATGAATGGCCCAACACTGGCGACTTTCATAAATCTTGTGATGCTGCTGGCGCTTCTGGCAGTAAAAACCGTAATTGGGAACGTAGTGTCTATAACATCGGTGGTCGTCGTTTTGCGTGTCGCCGTCAAAATTGTGATGGTGTTTATTACTACGCCTGCCCTTTAAAAACGACAGCAACAACCGACGATACGAATCCCGCGCCTGATCCAAATCCAAATCCAACGCCTGACCCTGATCCCACACCTGATCCAGACCCAACCCCAGATCCTGATACAGGAGGGGATTCAAGTGGTGGTGGTTCTGGAGGATCGGGTGGTAGTGATAGCGGGTCGGGCGATTCAGGTGATAGCTCAAGCGGTGGCTCTGGAAGCGGTTCTGGAGGATCGGGTGGTTCATCTGGTGGTACGAGTTCTGACGGGGGTGGTAGTGGCTCTGGAAATGGTGACTCAGGTGGTTCCGGAAATGGTGGAACGTCTGGGGGAGACAATCCCGACCCTGATCCAGATCCAGATCCAGATCCTCAATTTCAACCTAATGGATTAGGGGCTTTTGGTGATGAAGCGACAGTTGCGCTGGCATTAGCGAAAACGGAATTCTCTACCCGCTTCAATGAAATCCAAACGGAAATTAATAACAAGTTTGGATTCACGTTGAATGGCTACCAAGTCAATCACGACACCATTGTTCATATCAAAGGTAAGGACCGCAACATCGGTTTATCTAAATGGTTTCCTTATCTCGATCAGTATCACTTTGGAACGCTCGTTGTCTTTGCGTTTTCCATCATCTGTTTTGTCATTCTCTTTGCACCTAAGAGGGCTTAACCATGTTTGAAGCACTCCAAGCTATCTACGATTTCTTTACGGTCGATCTCTATATCTTTGTTCAACAGGCCTTTGCTCAACTCATTATTTGGGCGGTGGTTGCTTACTTTAAAATTAAGCTCTTCGCATTGGACTTTATCTGGGGCGTGGCTTATCAAATTCTAGATCAGCTCAATGTTACCTCTTTCATTATCTCCTCGTTTAACAACCTCGATCCCTCCATGGTCAGCTTTATGTCTAAGTACAACTTACTGGAAGGTATCAACATGTTGGTGAACGCCATTCTTACTCGCTTTATATGGGATATGTTCTGATGACGGGTGTCGTGCATCATGGGCCAAGCGGCTCTTATAAAACCTCTGCCATTGTTCAAAGAACTATCATTCCTACCCTAGTAGGTAAGGACTTTGAGACGGCAGAAGGGGAAACCGAAACGAAAGGTCGGGTTACCGTGACTAACATCCGAGGTTTGAATTCTATCGAGAAGATAGAACAAGCCATGGAAGTCACCATTCACGATGATTCTGAAATTATCTATGTCGATCCAGAAAACGGCCCGCGTGGTTGGGATGCAATGCGGGTCTTCTTTCATTGGGCACCGATCGGCGCGCTCATCGCCTTTGATGAAGCAGCCAAGATCTATCCGAAGAAACGTATCAGAGATTTTAGGCAGTTCGATCTCCCTCTCTATGATGCTGACGGAAACCGAAACTCAGAGGAATACATCAAATCTAGATGCCCGTATTGGGATGGTAACTATGATCGACCTGAGACCCTCGAAGAAGCAATCGACCTTCATCGTCATTGGCATTGGGACGTGTATTTCTCCTGTACCAACATCGCCAAGTTACATGATGAATTCAGGCAGAACATTGAAGTAGCTCACCGTCATAAATCCCTTGGCGAATTGATCCCTTGGAAGAAAAATAAATGGAAGGAATTCAGCCATGACGCAGAATTTACTGGAAAATCAATCAGTCATCATCAGGGTACGCCAAAAGAGTACAAAGCCGACCTCAGAGTCTTCGACTGCTACCTCTCAACCAAAGACGGTAAAGCTAAGCTTTCGCCAGAAAATCGTTCTGTTTTTCGAGATCCAAAGCTTCGTCTTTTCGGGGTATTCTTCTTGGCGAGCATTATTTTCTTCGTGTATTTCGGCGTCAAAGTTGCCCTGGGCACTCCGGAAGTGTCGAACGCTCTTGAACTGGATACTACGCCCGCTGAAAGTGTTCCTACTCAAACTCCTGATAATGTTGATCGGCATGCTAGTGCTGAGCTTCCTACTGAAGTTCGGACTCAAGATGTTTCTACTGTAGACCCCTCGATCAAGCCTAAGCCTAAATTCATTCCGCTTGATGCGTTCCATCGATACACCACCGAAGATTATCAAATGTCCTTAGGGGCAGTGCTTACCGTGGTCAGTACCGGAAAGCTCCACTATCGGATATCTGTTTATAGCAATGATGAAATGGTGGATCAGTTCGATCAGGAGCAAATAGAGATCTTTGGTTATCAACAGCGTTATACCCGAGGAGGTCTATTACTGACCAAAGAAGGCGCTTCAATTTTAGTACGTCCCCTATCGTTTTTAGTCTCCAAGAAACTTCCATCTAACCAAGCAACAAAAGGTAACTCCTAATGACAGAAAAAGAAGCACTCGATTACTTACTTTATTTTGATGCGACTTGGTACGTACTCATTCTGGCTTTCACTTTATCGACCCTAGGAGCGTTTTATCAATGGCTTTTCCATTGGCGCTCAGAAAGAGAAATGGTGATGAAGGAACTGAGAGAAAAGAACCAATCCCTAGAAGCCCAACTAGAACATCTCATCGAAATGCAAAAGCATACTTTAACTAATCACTAGCGGGGCAGCGGAGCAAGCCACGACGCAGCTATGCAAGGAGGCAGCGGCGCACAACGCCCCGCCCTCCCCTGATCACGTTCCCTGTAGCACGTGACATAAACAACACTAAAAATTGCGGTTAACTACCCATTACATACGGTTCATAGAGTGAGATATGAAATTACAACACGCTGAAAGATTCGATACATTTGTTTTTGAAGAACATAAACGCGGAAAATTCTTTGCTTGTTCTGCATTTCAGCAAAACCTATCTCATATTCATCTGTTATTGGCTTCGGTTGATACAGTTAGGCAACTATATCGGGGTTCATTAGATTCTGATTGGTTTGAAAAGCTAGAAAATGAGTATGAAGAGGCTAGAACTGAAACCCGAATCGTTCACATACATGGATTTGACTTTGTTGTTCGATCTGGTGGGGCTTCTGGATATAAGTTTCGTTTACAAAATAACGAGCTCGGTATGATTTGCTTTGTTAAAACCCATTTTGCAGACGATGGTCGTACAGGTTCGCACTTAAAGATTGAATGTTCGCCAAAACTACTACTCACAACCTCGCCCGAAGAAGTGCAAAGCTATATGGATGGTATTGCCTGCCAATTACTATCTAAAGATTTTTACTATTCAGGAGTCGCATTACACCTTGCACTTGATGTCCAAGGCTATACGCCAGTTTCAGACCTTTCTGAACGTCTGGTATGTCGTTCAACGCGTCGAGTTTCTCGTGATGGCATTGATCGAGCAGAAATAGACCTTGCCGAAGTCGCAACAACTTATGGAAAAGGCCAGTCATACACATTTGGATCGGTAAATGCTGTTCAATTCGCACACTACAACAAATCAAAAGAGATCATAAAGTCAGACAAACGTGATTTCATGCATGCTGCTTGGGGTGGTGATTTCAGCGGTCAGTTCAATCCAGCTTCAGCAACCTTTGATCCCAACCGTGGTGACGTATGGCGTTTAGAATTTAGATTTAGTCACCATGTACTTAATCAATTTGATGAAGGCTTTCAAACTCTTCCCAATCACTCAGTAAAAGATTTAAAGATGAAGTCATATGTAGATGCATATCGACACCTTAAAGCACTGTGGCAATACGCTATGCAGCAATTTCAACTGCCTGAAGGTAAGTTCTATCACCCTGCTTGGACAATGTTCATGAATGACGCTGATTTCAACCAACACCATGATGATGTGGTCTACAAACGCGTACCCAAAGCACCCGGTATTGATAACGCGAGAAACGTAGCACTAGCACTCGGAAACATTCTTTCAATTCATGCAAGGCATGGATATACGGCCCAAAGGAGCATCCATTATTTACACCATACTGGGATTTGGGATGATGTCTTAGGTTATCTAAAGGAAAGAAAGATCAGCCTTCATGAATTTCACGAAAGCTGGTCTGAAAGGTTGTTAGAGAGAAAAATGCTTAAATCTGTTTAATATTTTGGTTTATAAGCTGGTATGACAGTTAAACATGGTTAAACTCTGTTTAAATAATATTCATCTTATATAATGCCATTTTTATTATAACCATATAGAATCGCCCCACATAAATTGGCATAAAGGATATTAGGTGAGCGATGAGACGGAATTCCTCGAATTTTCTGTATAAGATTGGTTGTCAATTCGATTTGATAAGCGTCATTTTATTTATTATTTTCGGCATGGTAGTTGAGCTTGATGTTAAAGATGCAGGTATGAATGCTTGGCATAGCTCAGTTAAAACCTTTTTAGTTTCATTACAGCAAAGTTCATTTTGGATTTGGTTGGCGATTGCATTTTTAGCCATTGTAGGTGCATTAACCAAACGAATAGGTGACCCTTGGGTAAAAAATAAGCTAAAGTATGTGTTAGATAACTTTAGAAAAAAAGCTTATGCTAGTTTGGATAATGCAAGGGCCCAAGATCATCGCGTAACTCTGTTTATGCACAAACAATATGTTTGGAACAGAATTGGGTCATATAAAAATGGGTGCAGGCCATGGGACGGTTGGTTGATACCAACGATGAGGTCGGGCCACAAAACCTTAGATACTAAAGCTATTTTCCACGCACCTGAAGGTGATAATGCCCAAGGTATAGCGGGAGTTGCTTGGGATTCAGAGCAGCAGATATCTGTATGCGATCTTCCTAATTTGGTATCGGCATCAAGTGATGCTCAAACAAAAAAATATGCAAAAAGGACTTTTTGTTCTATTGAAATGGTCGATAGATATAGGAAGGCAAACAAACCGCTTCCACGTTCGATAGGTGCTATACCTGTCTTTGTGAACGATGAAATAGCGGGAGTATTAGTTCTTGATAGCCATGCTACTAACGGTGTCAATGATCAAGTTCTGGATCAGTTTAGCTTAACTGTCGATATTATCGGCCAGCTATTGGAGCGAGCATGAAAAATTCTGAATGGTTTGAAATTCGTGATCACGAAGTAAATAAGCCTCACGACCAAAATTTTCGTGGAGTTAAAGTAACTGTAAAGCTATCTCCATTTGATATTCCAAAGTTAGCTTCTAGTGAAATTGATGAGCAGACCGGTATTGTAAAAATACTGTTTGATTACTCTGGTAACTCTGAAGAGCTGCGTAGGATTGATGAAACTCAACATAACTTAAAGCTACTCGTTGGCAAAAAAACTAAACGGCTTTATAAAATTGAAATCGATTGCTCTTCCTTCATAAATCAGGATGCAGACTTTCAGGTTAACTTATGCCTAGAACAAGCAGAGGATGCCTTTTCTAGTGAAAGCATACTACCTGGCCTTATTAGACCGCAGAGTATTTTAGCTGCTAAAAACATCCTTCATGAATATAAGGATAGTTTCATTCATGCCCTGAATCAGCAGCATACAGCTCATTTAAGCTGATTAGATTCCCTACAAAATTCTATATTGACCTTATTAGTTCTACAGAGCTAACAAGGTCAATTTTTTGCCCATAAAATGTCCATTTTAATCGGATACATCCCGATATAACCCGCCCCCTCGTGCTCTAAAGCCCGCGAAATGCACCTAACCCGTGGCAACGGGTTCCTTTGTATTATTCCACACACAAAACACATACTTCACACATCAAGCACGCACATCCCCTTTATAAGCTAGCGACATGTTATTAATTCTTGGAGCGATCTTATGTCTAAGCGCATTACACTAAAGCTA
>Ga0193963_1001059_pt1 | contig 13917 bp, 10 predicted proteins | sample FB_6_MG_FD_140359 | JGI IMG/M metagenome (GOLD analysis project Ga0193963, IMG submission 140359) | Microbial mat bacterial communities from the Broadkill River, Lewes, Delaware, United States - FB_6_MG | ecosystem: Environmental > Aquatic > Freshwater > River > Microbial mats | place: USA...
AGAAGCAAGCAAAGCCTATGAACTTGTTTTACAAGAAAACAATGGTAGTAATAATGACATAGACTTAGAAGCAGCAGTTTACCTTCTATACCAAGAAGGAGATTACAGAATACCTGTAACCACATTAGTAAATCTGCATAAAAAAGATTATATGAAAACCGATATTGTGGGATTGCTTTTTTCAATATTATGGCAGCCTAATTTTTCGATATATAAAGAAAATTACAGAAAAAATATAGCTAAACTGAAAAACTATAAATACATATTCAAAAAAAGTGATTCTTTCCCGAATTTTGAGGATTTAAATATTTTGTTTTTACCGTTTGGCGAAGATACATTTATACCTTATAATCAAGAAGAAGACGAATTTGGACAAGCCTGCAAAATTAGACATGAGGAAATAACTCATTATTTTTTCAAAGACCTATCTAAACCTGTCTATACTGAAGATATCTACAGTCAGTATGAATTAGAATATCTATTTGATCAGGTCAGGGAAAGTTCACAATGCGGAAAAGAAAACCACATATACTTATATTACTCTAATGAAAATAAATTTTCATCCTTTCTTCAAATATTGGATATGACCTATATAACAAAAAAAGAGAAATTTATTTTTCTTTTTGATAGCAATAAATTTTTATATCCAATCAATTTCAAAGAAAAATACGGAATCGACTATTCTAAATTCACACCAAAAGAAGTAAAACCAGAAGAAATCACTAAACTTATATACCATCAGCAATATTCTTCTCACAATGGTGGAGACTTTTTTAATGAGATCTTTGATGCCCATCCTTATTTATGCTCATCTGGTTCTCGTATATACGAAGATTACATTAATCTTTATGAACGATATAGAAAAATTGAACCAAATAGTGAAATTACAGTGAATTTTATGAGTGACAAAAGCTTTAAGATTGACAAAAAGAAAAATCATAAATCAGAAGTAGATTGTGCCAGTTACTTTATAAAGAGCATACTATTAAATTCCAACATAAGAAATCATGGAAGTTATGCTAGTTCAAGAATTATACCAGCAGCTTTTGTACAGCCTCATTTTGGCAATATAACGTCTTCTTATAATTTTTTAGACGCAAATACACTAGTATATAGCAACAATGAACACGAAGAAATTTCAAACAGCATACTGTTCAGAAACTTTAAATACATAAAAACATTTGCTCCTATAAGAAGACCAACTAGAAGTTATGGAGCTACAATAAAGTTTTTTCACAATGAATTCTTTAACAAGTCACGAGATAAAAAAGTATTTGCAAATGAAATGATAAATGTGTTAGAAAATAAAAACTATCTGTATAATCCTACAAACCGTTTCTATAATGACTGTAGATTAGTTAAATTTGAAGATGGAAAATTATATCCAAATGAAATATTTCCAAAACTAGCTAGGTTTTTAGATGTACCCTATTCTAAAAGCATGAAATATTGTTCTGAATATGGAAATATAAATCCGGAATCCTTAGAAGGAAACGACATAGGCTTTTCTACTGCCGCAATCAATAGAACTTATGACGAATATATAGGTGAAAATGAAGGCTACATATTAGAAATTCTACAAAAAGATTGGTATGATTACTATAATTATTCTTATGAATACTATGACAATTCTAAAGCAACATCTCAAGATTTGATAAATAAATGTGATGACTTTAATGTTTTTTATACTATGATAAAAGAATATAACAATAGAAAACATAATTTAGATAGTACAGATAAGTTGATTTTGTGTTTTGATAAAATATATAAAGGATTACCGGATGATAAAACATGGGGAGATACCTTAGTTGGATGTTATAGAAAAGAAATTATTAACTATATATCAACTATATATGAAAAAAACATAAACTATATAAATAAAGATTTAAATTTTTTAAGGAAAATCAAATTGATAGAAAAATAAAAAAAGAGCCTATGGCTCTTTTTTTAAATCCTAAATTATTGTAATAATTGAAGAACTCCTTGTGGTTGTTGATTAGCTTGTGCAAGCATAGATTGTGCTGCTTGGTTAAGAATGTTGTTCTTAGTGAAGTCCATCATTTCTTTAGCCATATCAACGTCTCTGATTCTTGATTCAGCAGAAGTCATGTTCTCTTCAGTTACAGATAAGTTGTTAATAGTATGCTCTAATCTATTTTGAAGTGCACCTAAGTCACCTCTTGTAGAAGATACATTATCTATAGCTGTTTTAATTTTTTCTATAGAAGCAGCAGCTCCATCTTGACTAGAAACATCTATTCCACCAATTCCAATAGAATTAGAATCCATGTTTCCTACAGAAACAGTAACTTTATTGAATTTTTCAGCTGTATCACCAATTTGTAATGTTAAGCCTTTGTTTGATCCAGCTACTGCAGAGTTACTTGCTTTTAATTCAATTTTTCCAGCCGTAGTACTTAATGTAGCATCAATACCAGTTTTGTTATTGATTGCAGTTATCATAGCTGCTCTATCACCAGTTGCTGCTGCCGCACTTGCTGCAGTTTTAACTGCTGTAATATCTTGATCAGCCAAAGTTGCAATTTGCTCATCAGTTACTCCACTACCTGCATATAAGAATTTCTCACCGTTAACTTCAAACATAGCATCAGCAACATCATTTCCGCCACCATCAGCTTTTCCGTCCCAAACTTTTAAAGCAGTTACGTCTACAGTTTCATATCCATCAGTAGCTACTGTATCAAATGTGATACCTGTAGAGTTGATAGCTTCAGTTCCACCTAAATTATCAGTAGTAGTTGAAGAAACTATGCTAGGAGCATCTGTTCCTTTTTCTAATGCTGTAAATTTAACTTTATTTGTATCTAATTCAATTTTAAAGCTATCTGATAAATCAGTTTTCTTAAGTTCAGCTACAAATGCAGTTGCAAGTTGAGCATCAGTTGCTCCACCTGAAGTTATTGCATATTCTGTACCATCGCTAGCAACTAAAGTTTTTGCATCTTTAGCAACAAGTGAAATCTCCATAGTATCATTACTACCATCATTAATTGTCAATGACATAGTAATTTCTTCTCCCGGATTTGCAGCAGATGCTGCAGTAAGTACTGCTGTAGAATAAACACCAGCTTTAGCATCTACGAATCCGTAAGAACCGCCAGCTTTTGCTGCATTACTTAGCTCTAAAGATACATCAGTTCCGCCAGTAGCAGAAGATTTTCCTAATGAACCATCTAATAAGTTGATTCCATTGTAGTTAGTTGAATCTGAAATTCTATCTATTTCTGATTTAAGAGCAGTAACTTCTTTTTGGATGTTAGCTCTATCTACATCATTATCATAAGTTCCGTTTGCTGATTGTGTAGCTAATGTTTTCATTCTTTGAAGAATTGAATGAGTTTCGTTAAGTCCACCCTCTGCAGTTTGGATTAATGAAATACCATCATGAGCATTGTTTTGTGCCATTGATAATCCTGAAATTTGAGCTCTCATTTTTTCACTGATTGCTAAACCTGCAGCATCATCGCCTGCTCTATTAATTTTGTAACCTGATGATAATTTTTCTAAGTTCTTAGAAGTTCTCGCGTTGTTAGCTCCTAAATTTCTGTGTGCATTCATTGCACTTAAATTATGTTGAATTCTCATATTATACCTCCGTGTATTTTATTTTGGCTTTCACCTTTATGAGATTTATCTAAAAATGTTTGGTACCTAAACATTTTATCTACAAAACATATATCGTTAAAAATACGAAATAGTTAATAGCTTTTTTAAATATTTTTGAAAAATATTATCCTTTAATATTTAAAAAATATCCTTTATCCTTTTTTTCCGCTGAAAAGTCAAGCTTTTCAGTATCTAATTGTTCTTTTACCCCGTCGTGTTTTTTTCTTAGTTCTCTTATTTTTCTAGAAATATTTGGTACTAACAAATTATCATAGGCTATAGTTTCTTTAATTATTTGATTAATTTTAATCACTATCTCATCATAACTATTATACTTCTCATCAAAATTATCTATTTTTTTATTTAAACTATCAATTTCTTTAATCAAATCCTGCCTTTTTGATATTTCCGACTCAAATACATCTGCATCTTCTGATGAAATTTCAATCATGCTTTTTGTTATATGCAAAAGTTGTGTAAATAATTCATACTTTTTGTCTAACATAGTATATAATTCACTCATAAAAACCTCTATCTGTTAGCTCTAGCTATCTTATCTGCTTCTTCCCATGTATCTCTCAGTTCTCTAACTAAGGGAAGTGCATTATCAATATGTGCTATATCATGTTTAGCAGATGCTTTTATAACTTCAGCGTTGATAAAAGAATACATCTGATTTAACTCTTTTGATATTTCTATTTTTGAATCTAAGCAGACTATAAGATAGTTAAATATATCATTTGTTCTACCTAATTCATGATCAGCCGTCTTATAATCTTTAGCTTCAATTTTCATTTTAGCTAAAGTTAGTCTCTGTATAGCCTTATCTAAAAGTAAAACTAATTGTTCACCCTTTGTTAATGTCTCTATAGATGTTTTCTTATAATTTTGATATGGATTAATCATTCTCTACCTCTTTTTAATTTATTTAGAAAGCTTGATCAGCTAACCAACTGCTTTGTGTATTCAAATTTTGCATAACTGTCTCAAGTCTAGTAAACTGATCCCAATATCTCTTGCGTTCTACTTTCAATCTATCTTTCAATGTATCTATCATTTTTTGATATTCATCTATTCTAGTTTTTGCAAAGTTACTATTTTCAGAAGGCGTACCCTTTGTACCCGCTTCTCTTACTAAAATACCATTCTCACCTATAGTTCCAATATTATTTGATAATACAGCCTTAATTTTTCCTGCTATACCTACTTCACTCATAGAACCATTTTTTGATGTATTAGTAAAAAAGTCCTTAACCGCACTTGGATCTTTACCATAAGTTTCTTTGAACTTTTCTTTATCAAAAGATAGCTTTCCGGTATAGTCACCAAAAGAACTAGATATACCTAAATCTCCCATAGTTAAATTATTATCTTTAACAATACTACCAATTGCAGATCTAAGATCATAGTATAATCTGCTAACATTATTATTTGAAAACAACATACCTTCTTTAGCTTTTTCATCCCAATTTTTCTCTTCTTCAGCACTCATCTCTTTTCTCTGAGCATCTGTTAAAGGCGGATATTTTTTATCATGCTTTGTAGATACTGCCTTATCTAAAAATGTTATCAGTTCATTATAATCATCTACAAATTTAGATACATTTTCTGCTAATTCATCAGGATTTTCGTTAACATTAAAAGTAACAGGTTCAGCTGCACTAAATTTTTCAGCTGCATTTGTATTAAGTGTTAGAGATACTCCATCCACATCGAATGTATTAGAACTTCTCTCTACATTTAAAACTTGTCCATTTAATTTTACTTCAATATTTGCATTTGTACCCTGTGTATATTCTGCACCAACAGTATCATTTATATTAGCATTTCCAAATAAAGCAGCTGATAGATTTCCCTCTACATCACTTATTTCTATTTTGCCCTGTGTACCTGAATTATCTGCATAAATAGTAAATTTATCTGTAAGTGAACTATGTACTATCTCTACACCAGCTTCTTGATCATTTGATATTTCACTCATTATATCATTTATAGTGTATGAACTATCAAAAGTAAATTCTTTTCCGTTTACAGAAAGCTTATAAGTACCAGCACTTCCGCCATCAAGATTTGTAGCTATATTAGAATCATTTAATTCTGACAACTCTACACTTTTATTTATTCTATTATAATCTCCAGCTCTGACTCCTATAGTTTTACCTAAATCAGAACTTATAGCCGAAACTCCAAAAATATTTGTAGAACCAGTTGGTGTAAACTCTAATTTACCAGATGATCCATTCACAGTCACTTTTCCAGTTCCAAATGCTGCATTAAGTTCATCCTGCATAACATCTGCTAATTGAGTTGATGTTATCGTAGCCATATCATAGCCTTTATCTGTAAAGTCTTTCGAAACCAATTTAACTGATTTCACTAATCCGTTGTATTCAAATTTAATTTCGCCATTACTTAAAACATCTGATAACAATGATTCGTAATTCAAATCTGCAACTACAATATCTGCATCCGAATTACCATTTGAATCTTTACCAATATTTAATGTTTGACTTATTTTGCTATCCACAGCAGTTATTTTAACATCTCCACCATCTATATTGTTAATTTTTAATTTGCTACCATCAACTTCATACTCCATCTTTCCTTTTAATCCATCAACTTTAGCTATTTGAGCATTGATTTCATCTGCAACAGATTGTAATTTTTCTGCATCAGTCGCTCCAGATAGATCAAAGTTTTTACTCAATGTGATATTATATGTAGTATCACCATATTTTATACTCATACTTCTACCCGCAAGAGAAGATAAAGTTTTACTAGACTCTATTGTATCTGATTCTAATTTTCCTGAAGATACAGAATGCGTTGAAGCAAACTTAGTTTTAGATGCTACTGATGTAATATCTGTTATTTGCAAATTCCTAAGAACATCTGTATTACCTGTAGCAGAAACACTATCAAATGAAGATGTTATCTCAGCACTATCAAAAAACTTAGGACTCATTAAATTTGTTTTAGAAGAATAAGAAAAATACTTATCCTGAAAACCTACTAATTTATCTATAACTCCTCTATATGCATCTTGTCTATATATCTCTGTCTGTTGTAACTGAAATTGTCTGTTTATTTTAATCTGCGTACCTGCTGAAAGCTGCTCTACTAAAGAATCCGTATCCAAACCTGATACTAAACCGCCTATTCCTCCTGAAATACCGCTTTTTGAATATGTACTACTAGAAACCTCTGACATAAATAGCTCCTTTCTAATAACATGTGCATGTTATTTATATCTTATATTTTTTGTTTTCCATTTTAATCATAATAAAGAACGAGAACTTCTATACTTTGTTCTCGTTTCTAGTTCCTATTAAATTTATCGGATAAAAAATATAAAAGTTTACTTCTTACTTAAATATTTTAATATAACAGTTGCTATATCTTCTACATCAGATTGAACATCTACACCGCCCATATCATATGCAACTTTCGGCATGCCATATACAACACAAGATTCTTGATCTTGACCTATAGTGAAGGCTCCTGATTTATGCATTTTAAGTAGATTATCTGCTCCATCTTTACCCATACCAGTAAGAATTATACCTATAGCATTTTTACCAACTGTTTCAGCTACTGATTCAAATAGAACATCTACCGATGGTCTATGTCCGCTAACTTTTTCTCCAGGCTTACACGTAACATAAAAGCCTTTAGAGTCTTTATGCACTCTCATTTGAAAATCACCAGGTGCAATCAGAACTATTCCATCATCCAATCTATCACCATTCTGTGCTTCTTTAACATCTAGTGCACATATTCTATTTAATCTATCTGCGTACATTTTCGTGAATCCTGCTGGCATATGTTGAGTAACCACTATACCCGGCATATCTGCTGGTAATTTTTTCAGAACTTCCAATGTTGCTTCTGTTCCTCCAGTAGATGCACCTATAGCAATAATTTTTCTTGCGCCTCTCAAATGAGGTAATTTTGATATTGTAGGTTGCTTTGAAATTTCTGTCAATCGTCTTCTTGAAGCCATATCTTTAGTTACTATTTTCGTCCTTTGTTTTTGTCTATGAACAAGTGATGCTTTTAATTTAGCATCACTTGCTATTTTAACTTTATTAATCATTTCATCGAAGAAATCTTGTAGTTCATTCTTTCTACTCATATCTGGTTTTTTAACAAAATCTACTGCACCAGCATCTAAAGCATCAAACACACTAATATTAAGAGAACTAACTAAAACAACACGCTGAGGGTTTTCAACCATTAATTTTTTTAGAAAATCTATACCATTCATACGTGGCATTTCAACATCTAAAGTTATAACATCTGGTTTCAATATTTTTATCTTTTTCTCAGCGTCTATAGGATCTACAGCTAGACCTACTACTTCTATCTGTGGATCTTTTGAAATTTCATTTCTTAATACATTTCTAAAAAGAAGTGAATCATCTGTAATTAATACTCTAATTTTCTTCATACTATTCTTCCTTCCTATAAACTGCAGGACAAATATATTTGAATTTAGTCTTATCTCTTTGAACAGTCTCAGAATGGCCAATAAATAAATATCCTCCTGGTTTTATAGCATCATAAAATCTATTTACCAGTTTTGTTTTAGTTTCTAAATCAAAATAAATCATAACATTTCTGCACCATAGCACATCAAATTTATTTTTATATTTCATAGGAATATTATCCATTAAATTGAATATTCCATAATTAACCTTTTTCTTGATATCATTTGATACAAGATACAATCCTTCAGGTGTTTTTTTTGTATACTTAGCTTTCCATCCTGCTGGTAAATCTTTCAAACTATCTTCTTTATACTCGCCTTTTTTAGCTATATCCAAAACTTTTTGAGAAATATCAGTAGCCTCTAAATTAACTCTCCATAGGCTTTTCTTGTTTCCTAAAAAATCATCTATTGCCATTGCATTTGTATATGGTTCTTCTCCTGATGAACATCCAGCAGACCAAAAGTCTATAGTCTTAATTCTAGAATTTTTCTCAATTTCAGGCAATATAGTTTCTTTCAAGATTTTATAATGTTTATCTTCTCGATAGAAATATGTATGATTTGTAGTTAATTTATTGATTAACATCGTGATTTCATCATTATTCATTGTCTTAATCAATTTTATGTACTCAGTAAAAGTAGTCATTTCTTTTTGTCTAAGATAATTAGAAAGTCTACCTTCTATAAGTTGTCTTTTCTTTATAAGATTGATACCGTAGTTTTTTTGCATAAATTTAACTAATTCATCAAATTCCTTGTCTGTAATTTTTATCATCTAAACTCCTCACTATTATTATATGAGATTTTCCTATTCTAATTCAAATATTTGCATACAGTTAATTATTAGTTTAACTCTTCCATTCAAATTAGAAATTCCATTTACAAATCTATTATGCTTAACATCATTGCTTTTTGGAGGACTCATTATTTTTGCATTTTCAATATCTGCTACTTCAGATACTGCATCCACTAATATACCTAATGGCAATCCTTGATATTCCATTTTTATAATACAAGTAGAATCAGTATACTCTTCTTCTTCTTTCCCAAATCTAATTCTCATATCAACTATAGGAACAACCTGTCCTCTTAAATTTATAATACCCTTTATATATTTAGGAACTTTAGGAGTAGCAGTAATTGGCATTAATTTAATTATATCAGTAACATATTTTATATCTACTGCATATTCAACTCCTGCTATATAGAATGATAAGTATTTAGTAAAATCTTCTTCAATCTTTGTTTTTATCATAGTATTTTCTTCCATAATTATTCCTCCATATGATTATCGTGAACACCGTCAACATCAAGGATTAAATTGATACTTCCATCACCTAATATTGAACAACCTGTTACACCTGATTGTTTTATGTCGAAATTATTAAATAATGCTGGTAATGGTTTAACAACTATTTTTTGTTCACCTAATAATTTATCAGCAAATATTCCATAACTCTTTTCTTCAGAATCTATTAATATTAATATTCCATCTTCTAGATTTTTAACATCAGTTTCAATATCATACTGTTCGTGCAGTCTGATTATAGAATAGCATCTGTTTCTTATCATAATACTTTCTGAACCATCAGTATTTTTAACAACATCTTTCATATCTATATTTATAGATTGTTGTATATTTTTAACTGGTACTATAAACATAGTATCACCAACAACAATTTGCATACCATCAACTATAGCTAATGTAAGAGGTATTTTGAAAGTAATTGTACTTCCTTTACCTTTTTCACTATCAATAAGAATTTGACCATGAATGTTTTCTATATTTTTACGAACAACATCCATACCAACCCCACGACCACTAAATTCTGTAACTTGCTCTTTAGTAGAAAAACCTGCCTTCATAATAAGTCCAAGTATCTCTTTTTTAGAATACTCATTTTCAGGTTTTGTTAATAAGCCCTTATTTTTAGCCTTATTTAAAATGTACTCAGGATCTAATCCCTTACCATCATCTTTAACAGATATCAATATTTCTCCACCTGTATTTACTGCTGATAAAACAACTGTTCCATGAGGAGTTTTTCCATTAGCAATTCTTTCCTCTGTTGATTCTATTCCATGATCCATGGCATTTCTAACTAAGTGCATTATAGGATCCTGTATACCATCTACAACATTTTTATCAACTTCTATATCATCACCAATAAGAACAAGCTCTGCTTCTTTACCTAATCCCTTGTTCATATCTCTGACTATTCTTTTCATTTTTTGGAAGACTCCAGATACTGGAACCATTCTAAGTGACATAACTATATTTTGCAAATCACCTGTAATTTTTTCAAGTTGTCTAGCTGCTTTTGTAAATGAATCAGAATTTAAGCCTTTAACTGCTGGACTTGAAATAACCATAGATTCGTTAATTACTAATTCACCTACTAGATTATTTAATTCATCTAATTTATCTAAATTAACACTAATTAAGCTCTGCTTATTATGTTTCTTTAAAACTTTTTTAGGTGCTGATTTTTCTTTCATATCAGATACATCTGTATTTACAACATCAGTCGATGAAGCAATTACTTCTTCATGTTCTTCTTGTTCTTCTTGCTCTAAAACTGTATAATTTTTAACATTAAGAGAATCCTTAACTACATCAATACCCATGTTGAAATTTTCTTCATCATTAAAATATAATTTTAGTCCTTCTTTAATCAAAATTGGAATAGTACCTGAATTAGTTTCAACATCTTCTGGTTCAAATGAAAAAGCCGCTCCAATATCACTTAATCTATTTACAATCATAAATGCTCTCAGATTTTCCATTCCACAATCATCATCTAAAAATATATCTACACAATATTTATAATTTAAATTTGTGACAATTTGAGTTTCTTCTGAATTTGTATCATTTGACACAGCTGAACTATCTGTAGAAGAATCTTTCAATTCTTTCTTACCAGATATAATATCTAACATCTCAGTTATTTCTTTTTCATATTCATCTATGTTTTCTGTAAGTTCTTCACCTTCTTGTATTTTTACGATTTCATTTTTTACGAAATCTGTACATTTGAATACCAAACTTATCAAACCTTCATTGAACTTTTCATCAATACTGCCGTTTTCTCTGATGTAATAGAATAAATCCTCAATTTTATGAGCTGTTTCCATAATACTATTGAACTGCATCATTGCTGCTGATCCCTTAATAGTATGCATTATTCTAAAAATTTCATTAATAGCATCGTCACTAAATTCATGTGCATCCTCAGCCCCTAATAAAATCTCATCAAGTTGTTCTAGTAATGTGTCCGCTTCATATAAAAACATATCTATTACTGAATCAAAATTATTTTCCATACCTGTCTCCTCTCATCACAACTTTATATAAAAATCGCTTTTGCATCATTTTACCATATTTATACCCAATTGTCCAAAATAATAACACTTTTTCCTAAAAAAAAACAGTTTTTTTATTGAAAATATTCATTTTTTTTATTTTTTGTAAAAATCACGTGCAATTTATATGAAAATTAGGTATAATTAAAGATGATAATAAAATAAGATAGAGGATTATATGATAGAGAATGTTTCAGTAACTGCGGCGAATATTAATACCCAGACAAATAACAACAATTTAAACAATAGGCCAAAACCTGTAGCGGATCCTTTGGCAGTTCAAAAGCTCCCCATAGAACAGATTAATCCACAAAGAGTTAATCAAACTATTTCAAATGCGGAGTCTAATTTTAGTGCCCAAAAAGAAAACTATTTATTAAACCCCGATTCTATCATGAATCAACTGACACAAGCTTTGGAATTAACACCTCCCATGGCTGAAAATATGAAAAAACTATTATTAGATAAAAGTTTTCTAAATAAAAATGTTAAAAACAATCCTGAATTAAAAATGTACTTTGAAGAGTTTATGAAAGGTATTAAAATGGATAAAGGCAAAATGCTTGAGTTCATTAAATTTCAACAGAAAAACAACACAAAATTCAATGGTGAATTTTTCAATTATCTCAGAGAAGCTGTAAATACTGCTCCACATGAAAGTTTTAAAGATTTAGCTGGTAATTTTTTGAAAAGTTATGATTGTTTTCTAACACAGGGAAATACTACACAAACAATAAAAACGATTTTACAAAATATCGCTGAAGCTTTACCAAAGATATTAAAAGAAACATTTGAAGATATGAGCTCCAAATTATTATTAGATAATCCAGAAAGTAGCAGTGATATAAATCTTGATTTATTAAAAAATGAAATCATACCATATTTAAGTAAGTATGTAGCAAAAACAAATGATTTTGGATTAGTCAGAGACTATATATCCGTTTTAATTCACAATGTTGTGAGATTAGAAGCAGGAAATAAGGATAGTTTCTCTAATAGCATAGAAAATCTATTTAACTATTTAAAATTAAACTTTAAATTAGATGATAAAGAAATAGCAAATTTAAAACATCTTCTAGTCACTGAATATAGAGATCAAGGAAACAAATCTAATAACGCTATAGATTATATGTTCAAGATGATTGATACAGGAATAAAAGATGAAACTAATGTGGCAAACAAAACTGTATTTGAAGGTATAGAACAAAGTTTGTTAGTAAACTCAAATGTTCAAATTCCTTTAGCGCATATATTCCTACCAGTAAATTTTGAAGGAACATTTATGTTTTCAGAGTTATGGTTTGGAAAAATAATAGAAGAAGAAAAAAAGAAAAACAGCAGAAATGGTGAAATTATTCAAACTGAAGTATTCAATATGTTCTTAACATTTGATATTGATAATGTAGGTTATTTCGAAACAGTAGCCATATGTAAAGATGATAAATTGCAACTAGAACTTTTCATTCCACCTGTTTTAAATACTAGGAATAAAGAAATATTAGAAGCAATTTCAAATATTATAAGTAAAAATGGATTAAAAGCAGAAAAACTTTTTGTTAGTGAATGTTCTAAAAAAAGAAAATTCAATGAAGTTTTTAAATCAAATGTAGCAAAGGATCGTGGTATAAATGTCTTCGCATAGAAATCCCAAAAGAGCAGTAGCTCTAAAATATAACCCCATTAAAAACAATGCTCCTGTTGTTGTTGCTTCAGGTAATGGATATATTGCTTCAAAAGTAGTTGAAGTTGCAGAAAAAAATGGAGTACCAGTATATAAGGATGATTCATTAGCAGTATTGTTAAGTCAACTAGAATTAGGAAGTGAAATTCCAGATGAACTATTCAACACAATAGTTGATATTTACGCATACTTTTTGAATTTCGATCCTAATAAGAAAAAAAATACTGATATAAACAAGGAGATCAAAAATGAACAATAGTGATAATATGATTTTTGCTTTAGATATAGGAACGCGTTCTATAGTAGGTATAGTAGCAGAAAAAGATGATGATCAACTAAAACTTATTGCGACTAAAAGCATTTGTCATACTCAACGAACAATGGTAGATGGTCAAATTGAAGATATAAAAAAAGTAGGAAAAGTTATTAGACAAGTTGTTTCAGAATTAGAAGAAGAATTAGATTGCAAACTAAATAATGTCTATATAGCTGCAGCTGGTAGATCTCTCAAAACTGAGAAAATCACATATACTAAAAAACTAGATTCTAAAATCTCTATAAACGATGAGATAGCAAATCAAATTGAAATAGAAGCTCTTCAAAAAGCTCATGACAGTTTTTATGAAAAATCAGATGGAAACAAATCCGCTTATTACTGCGTAGGTTATTCAGTTTTAAGTTGTTTTCTAGATGATATTCCAATCACAAATATTAATGGACATAGAGCTTCTGATGTTGAAATAGAAATTATAGC
>Ga0193963_1001061_pt1 | contig 13909 bp, 13 predicted proteins | sample FB_6_MG_FD_140359 | JGI IMG/M metagenome (GOLD analysis project Ga0193963, IMG submission 140359) | Microbial mat bacterial communities from the Broadkill River, Lewes, Delaware, United States - FB_6_MG | ecosystem: Environmental > Aquatic > Freshwater > River > Microbial mats | place: USA...
AACAAATAAAATTTTAGGTAATGAATATGTAGAGAATATTTATTTTTCTTATAAGAAACAAGAAAATTTTATTTTACCTAATAGTATTGTTGCATTAGAAAATTATGTATCTAATTGTTCTTTGTGTGAATTGGGAAAGTTAAAGAAAAATTCATTATTTGCTAAGGGAAATATTTTTTCTAGGTTTTATATCATTGGTTTAAACTATAATTATACTGATGATAAAAAATTTGAATTGTTAAAAAATATGGTAGAAAATGTTATTGATGTGAATATTAATAATACATATATAACAAATATACTAAAATGCAACGCAATTAAATCAAATAATAACTATAATAAAGAGGCAGAACTTTGTGTAAATTATTTGGAAAAACAAATTACAATAGGTGCTCCTGAGATAATTATTACAATAGGAGATGCTTTTGATCATATGATTAAATCTAAGGATAAAGTAACTGATGTATCTGGAAAATTATTTAGTTATAATGGCACAGATTTAATTCCTTTGATGGACCCAGAGTTTATATATAAAAATCCATCTTATAAAGAAAAAATGTATCAAGATTTAAAAAAAATAAAAATTAGAATGGATGAAAAATGAATATCATAATTAAAACTTTATTGCTTGTGTTTATATTTACAGGTTGTTCTCAAACAAAATATTCGGGTCAATCATATAATGTATCAAATAACTCATCAAATAGTTATAATACAATAATTGAAAAAGATGAAGAACCAACTCTTTTTATCAAAAAAGAAGTTAAATTAAAAACAAAAATCGCAATTGTTTTTCCCTCATATACGATTGGTAAGTATGCGTTAGAAGCAACAAATAGTATTAACACTTATCTGATAAGTAGAGATGAACCATTTGAACTTGTTGTATATGATATCGTAACACAAAATAAAAAGAATATTTTAAATGTAATGGAAGAGATAAAAAAAGATAATATTACAAAAGTAATTGCAATGATTACTAAAGAAGATGTTAAGTATCTAAAAGATGTTTTTAATATTTCAAATATTCAATTTTATTTACCTTTAGTAAATAAAGGAGATATCATAAATGTAGAACAATTAAATAATTTAAATTTAACATTTGGTGCTATAGATTATAAAAAACAATTTGAAAAGCTTTTAGAATATGCTAATGGAAATCCTCTTGTAGAACTATATGGAAACTCAGGTATTGGAAGGACATTACATCAGTATTTGAAGAATGAAAATATTAGATATAGTAAAAAAATAGACGACAATAATGGGAGATATAAATTTTTTCTTCGAAATAATAAAAAGTTAGATTATAGTTATGTTTTTCTTAATACACCAATTGTCAAAAGTTCTATTTTATTATCTGCGATTAATTCACAAGAGTTGCTTATCTCTAAAATCATGTCTACTCAATTGAACTATACTCCATTACTATTTTCACTAACACAAACAAGAGATAGAAAAAAATTAGTAATAGCAAATTCTATTGGAAAAATTCCAGAAGATTTAGAGGAGTACAATAATTTAATAGGAAATAATTTAAATTATAGTTGGGTTAATTACTCAACTATTATTGGAATTGAATATTTGATGAATGATGATATTTCTAAGTTTGAAGATATAAGTTTACAAGATAATCAAATTATTTATCCCGTAAAACTTTATAGTGTACAAAAACATTCATTTCAGTTGATAAAATAAATTCAAAAGAATTTATTTTATATGATTTAGTATTTGTGTTAAATCTTTTGTATCTATGATAATGTTAGCTTCTTTTTTTAGAATCTCTTTTGCACAAAATGCTATTCTTGTATCAGCATGTTCAAACATACTTCTGTCATTTGCTCCATCGCCTACAACTAATGTATCTGCTCTTGTTACACTTAAAATATTTTGTAGTCTTTGAATCATATCACCTTTACTATAATCAAACATCATATCTCCACCAACTAATCCAGTTAATACTCCATCTTTGTGATGTAGAACATTTGAAAAATCAGCATCTAAACCCAGTACTTCTTTTGCAGGACTAGTTCCCACTCTAAATCCACCAGAAAAGCAGATTACTTTGTATCCTTTTGCTTGAAGTGCAGGTACAATTTCAAGTGCTCCTGGCATTAAAGGTAGGTTTTTACCAATCTCTATGACTTTATTATGGTCTAACCCTTTAAGTAGTTCAACTCGAGTGATTAAACTTTCAAAAAAGTCTAATTTTCCATTCATTGCTAGATCTGTTATCTCTGCAACTTCTTTTTCTAAGCCGAGTTCACGAGCGAAAAAATCAATTGTTTCCCCATCCATTAATGTAGAATCAAAATCAAATACTGCTAATTTCATTATTTATACCTTTTGTGTTATAATATAAGCAATTATATCGATAATTTCGTTAGAAATTGATTTATTAAAAGGTTAACCCTATATGTTTGAAACACTTATAAAAACACTAGAAGAAGATAAATATTTGACATTGGAAACTACTCCACCGCATGAACCAACAATGGATAATATTATTAATAAAATAGAAGAATACGGTTTGGACAAAAAAGTAGCAGGATTTAGTACTACAGATAATCCATTAGCAAAATTAAAATATGGTGCAATGTTTGCAAGTGTAAAATTACAACAAAAATTCAACAAACCAGTAATTACTACTATGAGTATGCGAGATAAAAATAAAATAGCTTTACAAAGTGATTTAATTGGTGGAAATGATTTTGATTTACGAGCAGTACTAGCCCTGACTGGTGATCCTGCAAACATGAGTGACCAACCTCGTGCAAAAGGTGTATTTGAATCAAATTCATCAATGCTTTTAGAGATAATTAACTCTTTTAACAATGGAATGGATTATGCAGGTAAACCTTTTAAAGTGAAGCCAAAACCTATCTATCCATTTTCTGTAATGAATTCTCATGCTAAAAATTTAAAATCTTTAGAAAAAAAGATGTTCAAAAAAGTTTCTCTTAAAACAAGAGGTATTATTACTCAGCCTGTTTATGATCTAGATAATGCTAAACAACTTATCACATATATGGAAAATGTACAAAATGAGTTTCAGGATGATAGAAAAAAAGCTCAGCTGATTATTGGGATTTTTCCTATTACACGATTGCGAACTGCACAGTTTTTATCTTCACATGTACCTGGAATTTATGTTCCTCAAGATTGGATTGATAAGTTGGCATCTGCATCTAAAATAGGTATTGAAGAGGAATATAAAGTTGGTATGGAGTTAAGTTCTAATGTTTTAGAATCTATACAAAAAATTCATCCTAAAATACATTTAATGACTGCAAATAAATTTGATGTTGCAAATGAACTAATAAACTAAAAGGAAAATTATGTTTACACTTAAAAAAATATGGAATGCATTGAATCATGCAGGAAAACCTTGGCAAATAGCAATGGCTATTGCACTTGGTATGTTAGTAGGGTTTACTCCTATATTTTCCATTCATAATATTGCTGTTTTATTTATAGTATTGATTTTTAATATACACTTTAGTATCTTCTTACTATCCGTTTCTTTTTTTGGTGTGATTGGATTAGCTTTAGATCCTTTGTTTGCATCAATTGGAAAACTTGTTTTAACATCCGAAGGTCTAGAAACTATTTTTACCTCTTGGTACAATAATCCATTTGGACATCTTTCATATTTTAACAATACAATCACTATGGGAAGTTTAGTTGTCTCTTTAGTATTATTCTTTGTAGTTTATAAAATATCTTCTTTTCTTCTTGTAAAATACAGATCTGTAATTGCGGTAAAAATTCAAAATATCCCTTTACTAAATAAGATGAACTATTTTAAACAAGAGGAACAATCACAAGTAAAAAGTATAAGAACAGTAGGATTAGCAGTTATTGTATTTATTATTGGTTTAGTGAGTTTATTTAATATTTTTCTTTTAGATAATCTTATCAAAAACAATTTAGAAAATGTTATTACTAAATCTTCTAGTAAAGTGGTGAAAATTGGAGATTTATCTACAAGTCTTTTTAGTTCTTCTGTAAGTATAAAAAATTTAAATATAACAGATAAAAAGAAAAAAGATGAAAATGTAAATATCGAAAATATCACTTTAGACATATCTTTGGGACAAGCGATATTTGAACGAATAATTATTGATAATATTAAAGTTGATGGTATTAGTTTTCCATCTGAAATAGTAGTAGATGAAAAAGCTAAATCTTCTGTTTCAAAGAAAAACACAAATAGTTCTACTAAACATGAAAATACAATGGATATATCTAGTTTAAATAGTTTAAAGAATATTAAACTAGAGAAAGATTTTGATCAAGAGATAAAAAAACAATTTGAAAAATATAAAGGTTATTATAATCAAATTAAACCATTATTTAACAAAGAGCAAAAGGTTGTTCAAAAAAGAGATGATGGTAAATATATTTACTTCCCTTTAGAAACAAATCTACCAGAATTTTTAATTAAAAAAGGTACATTTTCTATTCTAAAAAATAACCTTTTAATTAATGGTAATTTTAAAGATTTTACAACAAATCAATATTTATATAAAAAACCATTTACTATTTCTATAAATACTAAATCAGAACAAATTGGAAATGTGATAGTTAATGGCTCTTTTATCGAAACGAAAAAGATAAATAGCGATAAATTAAATTTAAAACTAAATGGTTATTCTTTACCAAATAAAGAAGAAAAAAACTTTAGCATCTCAAATACTATTATAAATACAGAAATCGATATAAACATTGTCAATAAAAATAAAATCAATGGTTCTCAATCAATTAAAGTTTTAACTACTGATATAAAAGTGCCAGAGTCAAATAAATATATTGCTATATTAAATAAATCACTGATGAAAACTAAAGGAATAAAAGGTGATGTTTCTATTTCTGGAACATTAAATAGTCCTAAGTTTAAAATCAATTCTAATATAGATTCGATACTGAAAAAGAAAGTTAAAGATGTATTGAACTCTCAAAAAGATGCAATCAAAGCTGAAGTAGAAAATAAAGTCAAAAGTAAAATTAAAGATAAACTTAATGATAAGCTAGGAAATAAATTAAAAGGGATACTAGGTTTTTAAAATATGCAGAAAAAATATGCGAGTATAGATATAGGATTAAAAAGAATTGGTTGTGCTGTTTCTTTTATGTCTCATATTGTCAATCCAAAAGAAGCAATTATACGAAAAAATAGAAATCAAGCAAGTCGTGATGTTGATGCTTTTTTAAAAGAGTGGGAGATAGATACACTTGTCGTTGGATATCCAGCTTCAAGTGAAGATATGATAAAAAGAGTAAATCACTTTGTTACATTATTGGAGTTTGAAGGTGAAATCGTATTTCAAAATGAGAATATGAGTTCGCAAGAAGCAAAAGATATGACAAAGGGAGAAATTAAGCATACAAGAGATGGAAGAATTGATTCAATTGCAGCAAAAATTATTTTAGAAAGATATTTAACAAAAAAGGCTTAATAATGAAAAAGACATATGAAGTAGAAAATGTAAAATGTGGTGGTTGTGCTAACACATTAAAAACAAAGTTAAAAGATATATTTGGCGAAGTTGAAGTTGATCTTGAGGTGTTCCCTAGAAAAATAACTTTAGATATAGAAGAAAACCAGATCGATGAATTAAAAATAAGTTTAAGAAAGATGGGATACCCCTTATCTACTGATCAATTATCAACTTTGGAAAATGTTGGAGCAAAAGCAAAAAGTTTTGTTTCTTGTGCAATAGGAAAAATGGATTCATAATCTGTGATAGGTATAGATATTTGTGTCATCGCAAGAATTGAAAAAATGATGAACAGATTTGGTTCTAAATCATTAGAAAAGTTTCTTAGTCCAAATGAGATATTATTGGTAAAAAACAGTGCAACTGCGGCTGGTTTTTGGGCTGCAAAAGAAGCTGCTAGTAAAGCTATAGGAACAGGCATAGGAAAAGATTGTAGCTTTTTAGATATAAAAATATCTAAAACAAGTAAAGGTCAACCTTTATTAAAATATAAAAAACATGTAAGAAAAAGATTTAAAATCAAAAAATCTTCTCTTAGTATTACCCATGATGGAGGATATGCTATAGCTGTAGTTGTTATAGTTTGAGATAAATAATGTAATAAAAAAAGGGAGAAAATAAATTTTCTCCCTTTTTTTATTTAAAGTTAATTATATAATTATAATACAATTCCACGAATCATAAAATAGATCAATGCAGATAAGATAGCAGCAGCAGGAACAGTAATAATCCATGCAGCAATAATTTTTTTAATAGCATCTCGTTTAACATATTGTACTTTTTGAGCTTGTTTGAGATCTTTTTTTACCTCTTTTATTTTTTCTTCCTCTTCATCAATCATTTGATATAGAGTTACAATTCGTTGGTAATCATCTTTTCTTTTTTCTTTTTTTGAATCTAAGTTTTTGAGTTCTGTATTGAGAGCTTTTAGTACTTTCTTTTCATCCTCTACAGCTTCTTGACCAATTGCAATAATATCTTTTTTTTCTGTTTTTTCTAAATATTCGCGTAAAAAGCCAACTCCAAAAATACCACCAACAGCAATATGTGTAGATGATACAGGTAAACCTAATTGAGAAGCAATAATAACAGTAATAGATGCAGCCATTGCAACAGAAAATGCTCTCATTTGATCGAGTTCTGTGATTTCTGAACCAACTGTTCTAATTAGTTTTGGTCCATAAAGAGCTAAACCTATAGCAATACCTAAAGCACCAACTGCCATAACCCATAATGGAATACCTGCATTAGAAGAGATGCCTCCTGTCATAACAGCATCACTAATAGCGGCAAGTGGTCCAATTGCATTTGCAACATCGTTTGCCCCGTGTGCAAAACTTAAAAGTGCAGCTGCAAAAATAAGAGGAACAGTAAATAGGATATTTACACCATCTCTTGAATTTTTTAATTTTACTGAACGATTTGTAACTGTTTTTTTCACAAGAAAATAAACAAAAAAAGCAACGATGATACCAAGAGTAGAAGCAATTGAAAATGATGGAGAATTTGATTGCGGTAGAAAAGAAAATGTATTTACAATTTCTGGCCAAATTTTTTTTAAACCTTTTAATGTCAAATATGTTACAAATGCCCATGACATTATAGCAACAAAAACAGGTACCCATTTTGTAGCTGCTTCTATTTTATCTTCTTTATAAACTATTGTCTTTTTAATGGCAAATAAAAATAGTGCAGCAACCATACCCCCTAATACAGGTGATACAATCCATGAGAGTGCAATTTTTGCAACTGTTCCCCAAGCAACGATACTAAACCCAGCAGCTGCAATACCTGCACCCATAACTCCACCAACGATCGAGTGAGTTGTAGATACAGGAGCTTTTGCCATTGTGGCTATATTTAACCAAACAGCGGCAGCAAGAAGAGCAGCCATCATTGCCCAAATAAATGAATCGGTATTTCCCCCAAATGCGGAGATATCAATAATACCTTTTTTAATCGTTTTTACAACATCTCCACCTGCAATAAGCGCACCACTTGCTTCAAATATTGCAGCAATAATAATTGCGCCACCCATAGTAAGTGCTTTTGACCCAACAGCAGGACCAACATTATTTGCAACATCATTAGCCCCAATATTCATAGCCATGTAAGCCCCAAACAAAGCTGCAATGGCTAAAAAAAGATTATTTGGAATTCCTCCAGTTGATATAAAGCTATAACTTAATACTACAACCATGAAAAAGAGTGCAAATCCTAACCTAATAAAATCAATACCGCTACTTTTCATTGCTTCTTTCTCTAGTTTTTTCACTGTTAAAATCTCCATTTGTAATCTTCCTGTAACTTATTTTTGTTATAAAGTATACAATGAAATAACTTAATGTAAATAATGAAAAAAATGCTTAAAAGAGGGGCTTTAACCATAATATATGACTAAAATACATATTAAATAATTAAAAATTATTTGTATTTATCTTTATTTGTCAAATAAAAATATATTGAGTTTAATTCTTCATTTGTTAAAAAATATTTGGGCATACTATTTCCATAAATTAATTTTTCACAAATTTGGTTTTTTGAAAATTTTTTCTTTGGTTTTTCTTTTTTTGGATCAAGTGTAGCTATGAAGTTTTCATAAGTAATATTTGTAATATCTTCAGAGCGAATGGTACAATTATATTTCACTTTATTTCGAACATGTGTAAAAGAAGTTATTGTTTTTCCTTTTGCATCATCCCCATGGCACTTCACACAGCTTATACCTCTAGGGTTTGCATAAAGCATTTTTCCATACTCAAATTTTGTGATAAAAGAGTTATTAAAACTATCTTTTGCATAGAGTAGTGATGTTAAAAATAAAAAAAGTAATTTAATCATAAATTGAATTTTATCATTAAAGAGCTTATTAGTAAATTTTAGATAAAATTAGTCATATTTACAATTTAATTTAGGAGTAAGTTTGATAACTTTAAAAGAAGCATTAAGCTTAAATAATGAAGAGATTTCATTGTTAAGAGACGAAATAGCTGCAAAAATAGAAGACACAAAAGTACTGGGTGCTTATGTCGAACAACTAACATCAAAAAAAGTTACAGGAAATACATCAGGAATACCAATTGCAATTAAAGACAATATAAATGTTGTAGGATATCCAATGACTTGTAGTAGTAAAATTTTACAAGGTTATATCTCTCCATATAATGCTACAGTTATTGACAATTTGGAACAAGCTGGTTTATCTGCTTTTGGAACAACTAACATGGATGAATTTGCAATGGGAAGTTCAACAGAATCTTCTTATTATGGAAAGACTTTAAATCCAGTAGATAATACTAAAGTACCAGGGGGAAGTTCTGGAGGATCTGCTGCTGCTGTTGCTGCTGGTATAGCCGTAGCTGCATTGGGAACTGATACAGGTGGAAGTATTAGACAACCTGCTGCATATTGTGGATGTGTTGGGATGAAACCTACTTATGGAAGAGTATCAAGATATGGGATAGCTGCTTATTCTTCATCTCTTGATCAATGTGGACCTATCACTCAAAATGTTGAAGATGCTGCAATTTTATATGATATCATTAGTGGATATGACCCTAAAGATTCTACGAGTGCTAATAGAGATTATACTCCAGTTACACCAGCTTTAAATGATACTAAAAAACTTACAATTGCAGTTATTGATAATTTTATCGAAGATGCTAGTGATGAAGTAAGAAAAGGTTTTGAGATTGCAGTTCAAGCATTAAAAGATGCTGGACATACAATAATACATAAAAATATGATGGATACAAAAAAACATGTATCTGCATACTATGTAGTAGCAACTGCAGAAGCCAGTGCTAACTTAAGCAGATATGATGGTATTCGATATGGAAATAGAGTCGAGGGTAAAAACTTAGCCCAAACATATAAAAAAACTAAATCAGAAGGTTTTGGAGAAGAGGTACAAAAAAGAATTATGTTAGGTTCTTTTGTACTAAGTAGTGGATACTATGATGCTTATTACATCAAAGCTCAAAAAGTACGACATTTAATTAAAGATGATTTTGAAGCGATTTTTAAAGATGCAGATCTTATTTTATCACCAGTAGCACCAACAACGGCTCCTAAATTTGGAAGCTTTAAAAGTTCATTGGAGATGTATTTAAGTGATATATATACAATTTCGGTAAATTTAGCTGGTCTTCCAGCTATTTCGTTACCAGTAGCAAAAGATAAAGATGGTATGCCAGTTGGTTTACAACTTATTGGAAAAGCATTTGACGAACAAACACTATTTGATGGGGCAATGAGCCTTGAAAAATCAGTAAATTATACAAAATAAAGGGGATTAAAATATGAAAATTAGAAAAAGAGCATTAACATTTGAAGATGTATTACTTGTACCAGCGAAATCAGAGGTTCTACCAAAAGAAGTTTGTTTAAAAACAAAATTAACTAAAAATATTGCATTAAATATCCCTTTTGTAAGTGCTGCAATGGATACAGTTACAGAATATGAAGCGGCAATTGCAATGGCGAGACTTGGTGGAATTGGGATTATTCACAAAAATATGGATGAAAAAACACAAGCACTACAAGTAAAAAAAGTGAAAAAAAGTACAAGTGGTATGATCATAGATCCTATTTCAGTTTCTCCTGATCAAACACTTGATGATGCTGTAAAACTGATGAGCGAATATAAAATATCAGGTGTACCTGTAGTAGATAGTGATAATAAGCTTCTTGGTATTTTGACAAATAGAGATATTCGATTTATAAAAGATTTTACTCAATTAGCTGGTAATGTGATGACAAAAATGCCATTAATTACAGGAAAAAATGGAACAACATTAGCGGAAGCTGCTGAAGTGATGCATCAAAATAAAATTGAAAAATTGCCTATTATTAATGATGATACAACACTAAAAGGTCTTATCACAATTAAAGATATCAATAAAGTGATTGAGTACCCAAATGCTATCAAAGATAGTAAAGGAAGATTAATTGTTGGTGCGGCAATTGGAGTAGGTCAGTTAGATCGTGCAAGAGCACTTGTTGAAGCTGGCGTTGATGTATTAGTGTTAGATTCTGCTCATGGGCATTCGAAAGGGATTTTAGAAACAGTATCATTAATCAAAAAAGAGTTAGATGTAGATGTAATTGCAGGAAATGTTGCAACTGCTGAAGCTACTGAAGATTTAATCAAAGCAGGAGCTGATGCTGTTAAAGTTGGAATTGGACCTGGTTCAATTTGTACTACAAGAATTGTTGCTGGTGTTGGTGTTCCTCAGATTTCTGCTATTGACGAGTGTGCTGCTGCTGGTGCTAAATATGGCGTTCCTATTATTGCAGATGGTGGTATCAAATATTCTGGTGATGTAGCAAAAGCTTTAGCTGTTGGTGCAGGATGTGTTATGATGGGATCAGCTTTAGCTGGTACAGAAGAGTCTCCTGGTGAAGTTATTTTAGCACATGGTAGAAAATTTAAATCATATAGAGGTATGGGTTCAATTGGAGCTATGACAAAAGGGAGTACTGATAGATATTTCCAAGAAGGAACAGCTGCTGATAAACTAGTACCAGAGGGTATTGAAGGTATGGTTCCATACAAAGGTTTTATGTCTGAAATTATTCATCAGTTTATTGGAGGGCTACGAAGTTCTATGGGTTATTTAGGAAGTAAAGATATACCAACTTTCCATAATACAGCTGAGTTTGTGGAGATTACTAGTGCTGGACTTAAAGAGTCACATGTACATGATGTAACAATCACAAATGAAGCACCAAACTATCATATATAATATCTCAATATAAATAGCTAAAAAGCTATTTATATTATCTCATCTATTAAGGAAAATCATTATGCAATCATACAATAGAGCAATATCAACACCAATAGTTTCTTCTGCAACATTTTTTTATGAAAATTCACAAGAAGCGGAAGATATATTTTCAGGAAACTCTAAAGAATTTCTATATTCGAGAATGGGTAATCCTACATCATCACAACTTGAAGAGAAACTCACAGCTATGGAGAATGGAATTGGTGCAGTTGCAACAAGTTCAGGCATGGGTGCTATTAGTATGGTTATAACAAGCTTATGTTCATCTGGAGATGAAATTATTGCTATTGGTGGCTTATTTGGCGGGTCTTATGCTTTAATGTCTCAAACATTACCTCGTTTTGGAATCAATACAAAATTTTTAGAAGTAGATGACTTAGATAATATTGAAAACAGTATCACTACAAAAACAAAAGTAATTTTCTGTGAGTCGATTGGGAATCCAAGTTTACGATTACCCGATTTAGCTGCTTTAGGTCAAATAGCAACAAAACATAATATTGCTTTTATTATCGATAATACAATTACACCTTTAGTTATAAAACCTTTTGACTATGGTGCCGATGTTGTTATATACTCAACGACTAAAATATTAAGCGGAAACTCTTCTGCTTTAGGTGGTATTGCAATTTTCAAAGAGGTAAAACCAAGTGATAAGTTTCATACTGCTAGATATGAATTTTTAAAACCTTTTATCAACAAATTAAAGGGGAAAGCTTTAATAGGATGTGCTAAAAAAAGAGCTTTAAGAGATTTTGGAATGAGTGCAAATGCGCATAGCAGTTATCAAACACTTTTAGGGCTGGAAACTTTAGAGTTACGAAGTAATAGAATAAATACTTCATGTGAAATAATAGCACAAATTTTAAAAAGTGAAGGAGTTTGTGTTAATCATCCTTCATTGGAAGAGAATAAAGATAATCTATTATATAAAGAATCATTTAAAGATGGTTGTGGTTCAATGATTACTATTGATATGGGAACAAAAGAGAAGGCATACAAATTTTTGGATAGTTCGAAGCTTTTAATTCTTACTGCTAATATAGGAGATAGCCGAACTTTAGGATTACATATGGCTAGTACTATATATCAAGATTTTTCTGATAGTGAAAAAAAATATTTAGGTATCACAGAAGGGCTTATTAGAGTATCTATTGGCTTAGAAAAACCTCAAGATATCATCGATGATTTACTTAATTGTTTTGAATCATCTAAATAATCTTTAAATAAAACAAAAGAGTGATCAAATCACTTTTTTGTTGAATGATTAAGCTGATAAATGATCTAAAATATATCGCTCTAAATCAACATGTTTAATATCTTCATTTTTTGCTTTTTCAAAAATATTAGATACTTCCACATGAAATTCATCATAAGGGAAATGGGGAAAATGTAAAGACCACATTTGTTTAATTCTCATCTTCGACACTTCATCATTTGTCCACTCTTTAAAATAGTTAAAAATACCAAATAAAAAAGCTGTAAATATAACTGCTATAATAATTGAAGCATGACAATCTAAAGCTGCAAATAACTCATGTATAATGTAAGAAGTAGGAATGATAATTAGATGTATTAAAACTAAAAAAAGAAGATAAGCTCTAGCTGCTCTAAGTCTAAATCCTAGTTTTGTTCCATCTAATTTCATCCCTTCATTAAAAAGTATATTTGCTTGTAATAAAACATTTAACTTAACGGGTTGTTTTGAAATATTGTAAATATAGTTGATAATATTCTCTTTTAACTTCTCAAACATATATACTCCTTTTTTTGTATGATTATACATTAATAATAGTAAATTTTTTATTTGACATATTGAAATCTTTTGAATATACTCACGCAATGGAAACACTAATAATAATTACTTCAATTTATTTGTTTATTTGTATTGGATATGCACTTAAAAAAATATTTACTCATGATATAAATGAAAAAACACTTATTCTTTTATCTGTGTACTTTTTACAACCTATCTTAACATTTTGGGGACTGACTAGAGTCTCTATAAATAATGATTTATTGTATTTACCATTAGTATATCTACTGGTTATAATATCAGTACTTATATTTTTACTCTTAGTTGCTAAGTATATTTTTGAAGACAAACAGGAGCAATCAATATTTATAGTATCCTCTTTAATAGGAAATACGGGAAATCTTTCTATCCCACTTGGTATCGCATTATTTGGTGAAAGTAGTGTTCCTTATACTAGTATGATCAATATTGCAAATATTTTTTTCATTTATACTATTGGAATATTTTTTTATGCAAAAAGTTCTTTTAGCTTAAAAGAATCCTTGATATCAATGATGAAGATACCTATTCTTTGGTTTGCATTAATTGCATTATTATTCAATTATTTTAGTATTTCAATTGATCCCCAAATTAACTTAGTATTAGAGATGGGCGCATATGCTGCAATTGTGATACAACTTATCATCTTAGGTATTTATTTAAGTAAAGTAAAATTGAGAGAGCATGATTATAAATTAAGTTTATCAATCAGTTTTGTTAAACTAGTATTTTTACCTGCTGTGGGGATTGTTTTTGCATTATATTCAGGTTTAGAGAATCAAATTGCCATAATACTACTTATTTCACTTTTTGCACCTTTAGCAGTT
>Ga0193963_1001062_pt1 | contig 13907 bp, 12 predicted proteins | sample FB_6_MG_FD_140359 | JGI IMG/M metagenome (GOLD analysis project Ga0193963, IMG submission 140359) | Microbial mat bacterial communities from the Broadkill River, Lewes, Delaware, United States - FB_6_MG | ecosystem: Environmental > Aquatic > Freshwater > River > Microbial mats | place: USA...
GCAAGGGCGTCTTGGGTTTTACCCTGGTTAAGCAGTTCTACCATTTGGGTCATGGTCGCCGGTGCAATATTTGACATGACTGAAATGGCCCCGCAGGCCCGGATCTCTTCATCTGCCATGACCCGGCAGACCAGGGCATCGTCCCCGGAAAAAATATTGAAACTGTCCCCGCAAAGTTTTCTGGTCAATTTCATGTTGTCCATATTTCCGGTGGCTTCTTTGACGCTTTTTACATTGGCACAGTTGTCCGCAAGTATGGCAAGATCCTGTGGCAGCATCTGTGCACCGGTACGTCCCGGTATAATATAAGGAATGATTTCCAGGTCCGGAGTTTCCTTTGCCACCACCTCGTAATATTCCCGCCGGATTTCAAGGGAGGATGGTCCATTGTAGTAAGGATCCACCAGAAGCACAGCGTCCACCCCCTGTTCTGCCGCATGGGATGTGCCGGTTAAGGCTTCATTCGTGTTGTTTGAACCGGTGCCGGCGATGCACTTGCATTTGCCCTTGGTCTGTTTGGCGGTCAGATTAATAACCAGATTATGTTCTTCCCATTTGAATGTAGGGCTTTCACCAGTGGTGCCGGTGGCAAGAATTCCGGTAATTTGGTTTTCAATCTGGAAATCAATGAGCCCGGACAGGCCCTCCCGGTCCAGATCTCCTGCCGGGGTGAACGGGGTGATAAGTGCTGTGTAGCATCCTTGTTCCATAACTTACAAACTCCTGATGGTTATTTGCGCTGCAGGCGCGGATAAAACAATTCGCCCAAAAAACGTTGTGTCAACTCTTTAGGGGGCAGGCACTTTAAGTTTCCCCGAAAGACCTTGACACCCGAATAAAAGAATTTATTATATTAAAATTTTGTTTAAACACAATGATAAAGTCATAAAAGAACCATAAGGAGACATAAATGGCCGATTCCCAAAGCCGGAACCCAAACCTGCCCAAAAATGCAGACGAACAGATTGCCAAGCTCAGGCAGGCAATTATCCATAACCCTGAATGCGGCACCTCCCACTATAATTTGGCAGTGGCCCTGCTCGGGAAACAGGAGTTTGCCGAGGCGGAAAATGTGCTCCATGATGCCGTCGACAGCAGCCCCACCCTGGCGGAAGCATATGTGCAGCTTGGGGGTATTTGCCTGCAGCGGGGCGATCTTGAAGGCTGCTTTCGTTACAACCAGCGGGCCACAAAGGCCCGGGCCGGTTTTGCCGAAGGCTATGCAAATATGGCCTTTGTCCTGCTGCAATTGGTGGACGGTAAGAACGCCAAGGACGATGAAGAAAAAGTAGACAAGGCAATTAAAAATTTGAGGAAGGCCATTATTCACAATAAGAATTTTGTCCAGGCATATACGACTTTGGGCACCGCTTATTTTATGAAAGGGCTGGTCGAGGAGGGGATTAAAGCCAATTTAGAAGCCCTGTCCGTGGAACCCAAATTCCCCATTGCCCACAACAATCTGGCCGTGGCCTATCTTGAACTCGAAGATTATAAACGGGCCATTGAGCATTGTGATATCGCCGTGGATTTAGGTTTTGAAGTCAACCCGGCGCTGCTGGACGAACTTGCCCCCCACCGGAATGCATAATCGCTCCTGTGATGGCAGGTTTTTATTGACATGGGGAGATATAAATTCTATATCAGCTATGTTATTTTGCTTATAATGTATGATTTAAAACGTTTGTTCTTCTGATAACGTTTTGAAATGATAGAAAAAAATATTGATGAAAAGTTTGGAATAATCTTTTCATTGTTGCATGTAAATCAACTTTTAACGGAGGTAAGTAAATGGCTAAGCATGAAACTCCTTTACTGGACGAGCTGGAATCCGGCCCGTGGCCTAGCTTTGTTTCTGACCTGAAACAGCAGGCAGAAGTTAGAGCCAAAAACGAAAAAGGCGTTGAATTTCAGATCCCCCAGGATTGTGTAGATGACCTTCTTGGTGTTTTGGAACTATCTTTCAAACATGGACGGACCCACTGGAAACACGGCGGCATCGTTGGTGTATTCGGCTACGGCGGCGGTGTTATCGGTCGTTACTGCGATCAGCCTAAGCTGTTCCCCGGTGTTGAACATTTTCACACCATGCGTGTTAACCAGCCTGCAGGTAAATATTACAATACTGATTACCTGAAACAACTCACAGAGCTGTGGGACTTCAGGGGATCCGGTGTTACCAATATGCATGGCGCCACCGGCGATATCATTCTGCTGGGTACCACCACTCCCCAGCTCGAAGAGGTTTTCTGGACACTGACCCATGATATGAACCAGGATCTGGGTGGTTCAGGCTCCAACTTGAGAACTCCTGCTGACTGCCTTGGTTCTTCCAGGTGTGAATATTCCTGCTACGATGTCAGCGCTCTTTGTCATTTCCTGACCAACGAATATCAGGATGAACTGCATCGTCCGGCATTCCCCTACAAGTTTAAATTTAAACTTGACGGTTGCCCCAACTGCTGTGTTGCTTCCATTGCCCGTTCCGATATGTCCTTCATCGGTACCTGGAAAGACAACATCCGCATTGATCAGGACGCAGTTAATAAATATGTTGAATGTGATGCGGCTTATCCTTCCAATGCCGGTGCCCATAAAGGTAAAGACTGGGGCCCCTTTGACATTGAAAAAGAAGTTGTCGGACTTTGCCCCACAGGCTGCATGAAGTTTGAAAACAAAACGTTGACCATTAATGATGAGCACTGCACCCGCTGCATGCACTGTATCAACGTAATGCCCAGAGCACTGAAGATTGGTAAAGAGACTGGTCTGTCCATTCTCTGCGGTGCCAAAGCTCCGATTCTTGATGGCGCTCAGATGGGCTCCCTGCTGGTTCCCTTTATTGAAGTCAACCCGGACAATGATTACGAAGCAATTACAGAAGTCATTGAAAACGTATGGGATTGGTGGATGGAAGAGGGCAAGAACCGTGAACGTCTTGGTGAGCTGATCATGCGCCAGGGTTTTCAGAAACTTCTGGAAGTGACCGGTATCGAAGCGATGCCTCAGCATGTTGCCTATCCCAGGACCAACCCCTACATCTTCTGGAAAGAGGACGAAGTAGAGGGCGGCTGGGAACGTGACGTTGAAGAATACAGAAAACATCACTTAAGATAAAAAGGGAGAATCATAATGGCATTTATTTCGACAGGGTATAATCCCGCCAAACCGATGGAAAACAGGATTACCGACATCGGGCCCAAAGACTATAACCAATTCTAGCCTCCTGTTATCGCAAAAAACAAAGGCAAATGGTCTCATCATGAAATCCTGGAGCCCGGCGTGCTGGTTCACGTTGCCGATTCCGGAGATGAGGTATATACCGTAAGAGTTGGTGGCGCACGTTTGATGTCCACCACGCACATCAATGAAATCTGCGAGATTGCAGACAAACATTGTGACGGGTATGTCCGCTTCACCACCCGTAACAATATTGAGTTCATGGTTGATTCCAAGGACAAAGTAGAGCCCTTGAAAAACGATCTGAATTCCAGAAAGTTTCCCGGTGGTTCCTTTAAGTTCCCTGTGGGCGGTACCGGTGCCGGCATAACCAATATCGTTCACACCCAGGGTTGGATCCATTGCCACACTCCTGCAACTGATGCTTCCGGTACCGTAAAGGCTACCATGGATGTATTGTTTGACGATTTTCAGAAGATGCAAATGCCTGCTCAACTTCGTGTTTCCATGGCGTGCTGCCTGAACATGTGTGGTGCGGTTCATTGTTCTGATATCGCCATTCTGGGTTACCACAGAAAGCCGCCAATGCTTGACCATGAATACCTGGACAAGGTCTGCGAAATTCCGCTGGCTGTTTCTTCCTGCCCGACTGCAGCGATCAAACCTTCCAAACAGACATTGGCTGACGGCACAGAGGTAAAATCAGTTGCCGTTAAAAACGACCGTTGTATGTACTGCGGTAACTGCTATACCATGTGCCCCTCCATGCCGCTTGCTGACACCGAAGGTGACGGCATTGTTCTCATGGCTGGTGGTAAGGTGTCCAACCGTATTTCCGATCCTAAGTTCTCCAAGGTTGTTGTGGCCTTCCTGCCTAATGAAATGCCTCGTTGGCCGTCCATGACCGACGCCATCACAAAGATGGTTAACGCCTATTCAAATGGTGCCAACAAATACGAACGTCTGGGTGACTGGGCAGAGAGAATTGGATGGGAAAAATTCTTTTCAGCTTGTGAACTTGACTTTACGCATCATCTGATTGACGACTTCCGTCAGCAGGCTTACATGAGCTGGCGCCAGACCACTAACTTTAAATTCTAGTTCAGTAAACGGAACCTGAATTTATTCGTTATTTATATTGGATGGGCCGGGGTACCTTTTTGTACTCCGGTTTCGTCCTTTCAACTAAAAGGAGTCTGAAATGAGCGATCTTCTCGATAATACAGAAGAGGCACGGAAAGCGGTTGTTGAGTGGCTGGAAAAAAAGTCCAAAACAAAAACCAAATTCTACATTAAAGATTTTTATAAAATCTTTCCCGATGACAAACCCAGAATGATCAAAAAGGTTGTCAACAAAATGGTTGAAGATGAGATCCTTGAGTACTGGTCTTCCGGATCCACCACCATGTATGGCCTCAAAGGTGCTGGCATCCAGCACGCTTCCGAGGGCGAAGCTTAAAAAAATTGCAGCTTAATTCATGATTGTCAGTAGGGAAAAAAAAGTCCCTGGAGTTGTCATTGCCGGACTCAGGGGTGGTTCAGGCAAGACAATAATATCCCTTGGGATAACTGCCGCATGGAGAGCCAGAAATATAACAGTGGCCCCGTTTAAAAAGGGCCCTGACTATATTGATGCCGGCTGGCTATCACGGGCAGCCGGTCGCCCCTGCTATAATCTTGATACCTATCTGTGTGCCCAGCCGGTCGTACAAACCTCTTATCTTACCCATTCTCAATCCTGTGATATTGCCGTGGTCGAAGGCAACCGTGGCCTTTACGACGGCATTGATATAGAGGGGACCACTTCCACAAGCGAACTTGCAAAGCTGCTGGATTTGCCGGTGGTATTGGTAATGGACTGCACGAAATCTACCCGGACCATGGCTGCTCTACTCATGGGCTGCATGCAGTTCGATCCGGATATCAATATTTGCGGCGTTATTCTCAACCGTCTGGCAGGAAAGCGCCATGAGGGAAAAGTTCGTTCAAATATTGAGCGTTTTTGCAATATTCCGGTTCTTGGTGCTTTACCAAAGCTTAAGCAGGACGCTTTTCCCGAACGTCATATGGGGCTTGTCACTTCCGAAGAACACGGAGAAAGTGATGTGTCTTTGACCCGGGCCAGGCAGGTGGCCTTGGACAATATTGACATTGATGAATTGTTCAGTTTAGTTACTGCTTTTAAGGGGCAGGGCATGCCGGTCGTTGACAACGTCCGGCAGGACGCTGTGCCGCAAATTGATACAACAGAAAACCCAAATCCGGCAACAAATAATTCCAATGTTACCATTGGTGTTATCCGGGATTCGGCATTTCAGTTTTATTATCCGGATAATATTGAGGCCTTGGAACATCTGGGTGCCAATATTAAATTCATCAGTCCTTTATCCCAGTCCGACATCCCCGAAGTTGACGCCATTTACATGGGCGGAGGCTTTCCTGAAACCCATGCGACCCAGCTGTCTGGCAATCAGGCGTTCAAAGATAATTTAAAAGCCCTGTCACGCAAAGGTCTGCCCATTTACGCCGAATGCGGTGGCCTGATATTCCTTGGTGAGAGCATCTGCCTTGATGATGTGGTTTACCCCATGACCGGGGTTCTGCCCTTGCGGTTTGGGCTTTCCAAACGGCCCCAAGGCCATGGATACACCGAGGTTGAGGTGGTCAATGAAAATCCTTTTTATGCCAAAGGAGAAGTGCTGCGCGGCCATGAATTCAGGTACTCCAAGGTGATTTCCATTGATTATGATAATACTGCAATGGCATTTAAAATGACCCGGGGCAAGGGAATTCTCGAAAAAAAGGATGGATTTTTTAAAGACAATACCTTTGGTACCTACACCCACATCCACGCCCTTGGTTCCACCAGTTGGGCACTCTCTCTGATTGCTAAAGCCAGTCGCTATAAAGCCTTAAACGAATAACCCATACTTCATTTAATTACACTGTCCCCGGACAATTTTAAATTCGTAATCAAAAAAAATTCAGTTTTATCTGCATTTCAAAGCTGATAAAATAAGTAGTAACCTGTCATGGGGAAAAATCAATCAAAGGAGGTCGCTTATGATTTCTAAAAAATTGACTCCGCAATCCATGTGTATCCATGCCGGAGCGTCGGTAAACGAGTCCAAGGCTGTTGTTCAACCGATTTACCAGACGTCGTCGTTTCGGTTTGATTCCACCGGCCATGGGGCGGCTCTTTTTGCCGGCCGGCAGGAAGGCTACGTTTATACAAGAATGGGCAATCCAACCATTCGCGCCATGGAAGAAGCCGTAGCCGCTTTGGAAAAGGGAGAGCGTGCACTGGCATGCGGCAGCGGGATGGCCGCAATAAATACTGTTTTTGCCGCAGAATTGTCCGCCGGCGACCATGTGGTCTGCTCCCAGGTGGTTTACGGGCCCACACTGACATTGCTGGATACCGTGTATAAGCGGTTCGGCATTACCGCCGATTTCGTGGATACCTCGGATACCGATCAGGTGATTCGCGCCTTAAAGCCGGAAACGCGCCTGGTGTATATTGAAACCCCGGGCAATCCCACCATTGATCTGTCTGATATTCGAAAAATCGCCGCCGCAGCCCATGAAGAAGGAGCGGTCCTGGCCGTAGATAATACGTTTTTAAGTCCCTGGTTTCAAAATCCACTCGTATTCGGGGCCGACATCGTGATTCACAGCCTGACAAAATTTATCAATGGGCATGCCGATGTCATTGGCGGTATCGTGGTGGTGAAGGACGAAGAAACCTATGGCCGCTATCGTAAGGTATTGAACCAGACCGGCGGCGTTATTGATCCGTTTAACGCATTTTTGGTACACCGTGGCATCAAAACCTTAGGCCTGCGCATGGAAAAACACGCGGAGAACGGTATGCAAGTGGCCCGGTTCCTGGAAGCCCATCCCAAAATCGATTGGGTCCGGTATCCGGGTTTGAAAAGCCATCCCCACTATGAATTGGGTCAGAACCAGCATTCGGGACCTGGCGGCGTGATGGCCTTTGAGCTCAAAGGCGGGTTTGCTGCGGGAGAAACATTACTGAATGCTGTGAAGCTGTGCGTCTTGGCAGTGTCCCTGGGCGGTGTTGAAACCCTGATTCAGCATCCGGCGTCCATGACCCATGCGTCCCTGGGAAAAGAGCAGCGCCTGGCCGCACGGGTAACCGACGGCCTGATTCGTCTTTCCGTGGGAATTGAATTTCATGGCGACATTATCGCCGATTTGAAGCAGGCGCTTGACGGCGTTTCCGGATAGCGGCATAGACCTGAAGAAATCCTCTTGGGAGATATAAATTCGATTGTTTTTTTCCCTTGCCGGCCGATACCCGCAGCCAATGCACCGGCTTTGTGTGAAATATACGATGTCCAGTTTTTCGAATCTAATATTTGGCTTAAATCTCTTTACCGTTCAGGTAAATTATAGGGATAATGGGGCTGTTTTTTTCCAGCATGGCAGAGACCCCGCAGTAGGTTTCCATGGACAGGGACACGGCTCGTTTGATTTTTTTTGTATCTTTTTCATTGCCGGTGATGTGGTAAGATAAGATGATTTCTTTGAAGACCGAGGGCTCTTGGTCTGTCAGTTCTGTTTCTGCAGTGATTTCTATATCCTGGATGCCCACCCGCATTTTGCCGAGGATGATGGCCACATCAATGCCGGTGCATCCGATCAGGCCGCTTAAGAGAAGGCCTTTTGGCGATGGTCCTTGTCCCTCACCGCCTGCGCTTTCAGGGGCATCCAGGGTGTACGTGTAGCTGTCCTGATTGATTTCAAAAGCCAGTTTTCCTGTTTTTTTTCCTGATATTTTCATGGGGCTTGGTCCTTATTGTTTGGGTTCACGTTTTTTTTAGACATACCATTAATCTGCCTCAGGTCAAGCGCTTAATATCCATCCAGAAGAAGTTTTCAGTTTTTTTCAAGTTCCTACGCCCTGAGAGCCTGTTTAAAAATAGATAAATCGGCTGTAATCCCATGAAAATTGGTTCTCATTCTCATGAGATTTCGCTTCGATCCCCTAATTTTTAAACAGGCTCTGAACCGGGACATATACAGAGCCCGGTGCTTGATACTCTTTTGAATAGAAGCCTGCCCAAGACCTCTGCGCCGGAATATCTTCCCGCCATTTCCTTATTTTCAAGGATGAATATCCTGGATCTATGGTATGCTGCCTGCTATAGTCATGCAGTTCGTTCGTTGTTGAAAAGACTATCCTGGGGTTGTTCAATTGAAAATAGCTGCAAAAAGATCGTTGACCACAGGGGAGAAAACAGGCATTGCCGCGTTTATCCTGGCCGGTTGCTTTTTTGTGTTGTGGGGACCGGTGTGGAGTATCTTTCCCCTGGCAGGATTTGTTTTGGTCTGTCTGGTGGCCCCTTTTGCCACGGATTTCGGTTTCTTTTTGCCTGTTGTCTGCCGGGGTGGGCGTAACGTGGGTTGTGTTTCCCTCTCCTTTGATGACGGTCCCGACAGCGTGACAACCCCGTTGGTTCTGGAAATCCTTAAATTTTACCAGGTGTCGGCCACGTTTTTTGTCACAGGAAAAAATGCCCGCCACCATCCGGATCTCATTGCCCGGATTCTGGAGCAAGGTCATACCATCGGCAACCATACCTATTCACACGATCCCTTGATTATGCTCAAATCAGGTCAGCGTCTCAAAGAGGAGATCAGTAAAACCCAGAGGGTTCTTGCGGCCCATGGCATCCGTCCCCTTGTTTTCCGGCCTCCTGCAGGCATTACCAACCCGAAACTGGGACCTGTTCTGGCAGAACTTGGCCTGAATGCCGTGAACTTTTCCTGCCGGGCCATGGACAAAGGCAACCGCAGGATATCCGGGATCGCTTCAAAAATTCTGGGCCGGGTGCGACCCGGTGATATTATTTTGCTCCACGATTCAAAACCCTGGGCTGAAGACCCTGACGTGTCCAATAACACAGCTCTCTCCTTGTTTTTAACCGAACTTGGGCGTGTATTGGATGGGCTTGAAGCCCAAGAGCTTTCTGTCGTTCCGCTATCGGAACTGATCGGGCAGCCGGTCATGGCGCATGTGGAACCTAACGTTGCCCCTGTCGGAACGGGTTTGAACGATTAGGTTTTTGGGGGTTTCTGATGCCGGGTTATCCCAGGTGGCCTGGAAAGCTGCGCCCCGGCATCCGTAACAGGCGGCATCTTTTTTTAAAACCGAACGGCAATGGCTGCGATATCGTCATGGCACTTGAATCGGGGACAGATCAGGCAATGGGGATCTTTTTCTTCCTGACTGCGGATCATCTGTTTCAACCCTTCCAGACCCATGTTCAGATAGGTCCTGACAAGGTCGTTGAAATCCTTGTGCGGTTCCGGTTCAGGCTGGGGGATGGACAGGCCGTCGGTAAAGATCAGAACATGGGCCACCCGGTCCAGGGGTTCCTCTCCCTGATTCAGGAATGCTTCAGCCGTTTTTTCGCCGTTAAGCACCCCATAGGTGATGTTCATGCCTGAACGGACTTTGCGGATCTGACCGGCCAGCTCGCCGCGTATGAGATCTATGATTTGCTGCTGGTCTGTCTGCCTGCCGTTTTTGGGGGAATTATGTGCCTTTCCGGCCCCGGGCAGATGGGTCCGGACCAGTGTCTTCCACAGCGTCAAGGTCTCATGGTCATGGTCTTCCCGGTCCACCAGAACTTTGTGGCTGCCGTCCTCGTAGATAAGAATGATTACGGCATCCCCGCTTTGTATCCATTCCAGGGACTGGTTCTTGAGGCGTACAACCGCCGCACTGGTACACCAGAGATTTTCCTTTTTTGAGGTGTCCACCCCGTTGGAAACCATCTGCGCCATAATCGCATCGTTGGCCTGGCAGGCAAGTTGGTTAAGGGGGAAATGGTTCTTTTTAAATACTGCGCCGGCCGTCCGGGAGGCAATGGTGCCCCCGGTTCGGTCCTGGCCGAATTTTTGGCTGTTCAGGCTGGTTGCCCCGTCAAAGACCCCGAGGATATTGTCCTGGATTATCAAAAAGTCTTCGTTTTGAACGGCGGTTCCCTTTTCAAGGATGGTCTGGATCTCTATTTTTGAATCACGCTTTATTTCCATTTAATAATTATAAAAACAGAAAATTTTCTGTCAAAAAGATAATACTAATTCGGATTGGAAGGATGTATAGATATTTTATATATCGCTATTCTTTTAAGACGGTAGGACGTATTCAAAAACGATTTTTCCTGCCCTGGGCATCCCGGTTTTAATGAACCTGGCCTCATTCGGGTTGCGTGGTTCTTTTTTCTCTGTCCCGGACAGTCGAAGTTCTACGCCCTGGGGCAGGCTCAGGGAAAAAAACAGGGTATCGGTCAGGGCCTTTGCCGGCATTTTATCGATCCAGTCTAAAAATACCACGATTTTTCGTTCCGTGGTTTGTATCCGGGACTGGGTGGCATTGAGATACTGGGTCAGGCAGGCAGATATGTCCCTGGAAAGAACCACCTGGTTTCTTTTTGCCCCGTCTTTTATAAAATCGGACCAGGCATGGATCACATCCATGTTTTTGTCGGGATCGGGGTGGAGGATATTGGCCCAGTGCAGAGCAAGGATGGGGGAGTTGAAGCTGAATTCAGGTGGAGCCGCAACCTGGTGCCATTTGGTTTGGGATACCCCCCGTTCCATGAGCAGGACTCCCTCTTCCCAGCCAAGTCCTTTGAACTGGGGGGCAATACTGCAGTCTGTCCGGGAAAAGACCAGGGGGATGTACTGGATACCAAAGGACCGGGCAATGGCCTGGAAGCCTTTTTTCCCTTTGCCAAAGCCGTGGTTCAGGGCGGGGGGGATAAAGACCCGGGGCGCTTGGGCCAGACCGAATGACTGCATGAGCCTGAAAAAATATTCCAGATGTTTTTTGACCAGGTCCTGGGGGCGCATTCTACCCTTAACGTCGTGAAATTCGCTGCGAAACATTCGGCCTTGGTCCCAGAATTCATGCCCCACGCCATGGAGGGCCACCTCCAGATATTCATTGCCTTTTTGGATGATTTGGGCCGCCTTTTCCTTGGTCTTCAGATCTGTAAACGGGGATTGCCACTGCTCTGCCATCCAGGTGGCAGAGGGCAGGCCCCTGAGCAACCGGGTCTGGTCCCACTCGCAGAGCACAAATCCGGCCGGGATCTTCATGTTGAGGCTGCAGCCCAAGGCGATCAGGGCCGTGTAGTCCTTTGGGCAGTGGGCCCTTGGCATACCGGTACGGAATGGTCGGCCCCTTGCTGAGCCGTCCTGGCCTAACCACCAGCCTGCATCATCTATGGTGACCAAAAGGGGCATGGGAATGGACAGGGTCATTATTATTTCTTCTTTTTTTTTATATGAAAGTTTCCAGCAAGCAATTGGATTCTTTCTATTTTTGTTGTGTGCCGAAGCCTGGGGGTAGATAGACCAGGGACGGCCCGCGGCCGTTATAATGAAATGTGTTTTCTGGCCAAGGGACCTGCCAGGTTGGCGACCCACAGGGGCAGTCTTTGCCAGGGACTGATGGATAGGCTCTCCCCGGGGGCTTTGTAGCGGTCCCCTACCCAGGTATACCAGGAAAGAGGGGTCTGCTTGGGGCCCCACTGCTGTTTGAACCGAAAGGTGGGGGCGCCTTTGGAGGACCTGCCCATGTCAAAAATGTCAAGGTTCAGGCTGCAGGCCAGCCGGATCATCTGCCAGTACAGCAGCATATTGGTGTTCAGGGACCTGAATTCCCTGAGGGATGAGGCCCAAGGATTGAATAGCCTGTTTTTAAACCGGAAAACAAAACTCGCGGCAGCCGGCATCTTTCTGTGGTAGATTACGCAGATGAATACTTGGCCCGGGAAGACCGAAAAGATGGTTTTAAAGAAGGATAGGGCATGGACAGGGGAGCCCAGGTCCCTCATGTTCCTGGTAAATACCTTATAAAATGCCGGCAGAAGTCGGAGCCCGCCAATATCCCAGGTGAGTCCGTTTTTTATCCCTTTATTGATTTGGCTTCTGAGTTTGGCGGGAAAGGCCGCCATCATCCCGCGGGGACCGGGTGCCAGGGGAATGGTCAGCCCTGTCTTTTCTGTGAAAATTTTCGGACGACGTCCTTGGAGGATCAACCCGGATGCGTCAAAATTGGTATTCTGCCGGATGCTCAATCCTGCTTTGTTTTTGCAGCCAAGTTTGTCCCAGGCCTTTTCCAGGAGAAATTGCCCGGCTTCTTGGTTTTTTGCCAGAATGCCGGCGTGGTCGAAAAAGGGGATGGAGATCCATTCAGGTGGATAAAAGGGACGGTTGAAGCGGAACAGGGGAACCAGGGCCCGTATCCTGCCTCTTTCCACGGCAGCCAGGTAAATCGGCTTGTGGCGGTATACGGACGTGATCACTTTGCGCCAGCCAAAAAGGTGGGTAAAGGCGGCGTCAGGGTGCTGCATAACAAACCGGTTCCATTCAAATGAATGGTCTATTCTCTCTAATTGCATGACCTTGGGTTTTCTACAACGGGCGTTTCCATATGCAGTGGTTCAGGTTTTGAAAACAGATAACCCTGAATTATTTTAAGTGAGGTGGTGCTGATTTTCTCAAGCTGTTTTTTATTTTCAACCCCTTCAGCCACAATGGAATAACCAAAATTTTCGGCGATATTACACAAAGAGTCGAACATGTAAAACGCTTTGTCATCATGGAGAATCTGGTCCACAAAGCTTTTATCAATTTTAATTTCATCGGGGTGGATGTTTATCAGATAATTCAAAGAAGAATAGCCCGTTCCAAAATCATCAATGGAAACTTTGACAAATAGTTCGTGAAGTTTTGTTATAATTTCATTGATTTCCTTATAATCCGCTATGAAAATATCCTCTGTTATTTCAAGGATTAATCTGTGTGGTGGGATGTTGTGCTTATTTATGGCCCGCTCAATTTTGTCGGTAAAATCTTTTTCCATGAAACATAGGGGTGAAATATTAATTGATATGGTCAATTCCGAATCGTATTTCATGACCAATGTCTGATAGTCACCCAACACTTTGTCAATCATATAGCCGGTAAATTCTGTTATCAAATTAAGCTGATTTATGTACGGAATAAATACATTGGGCGGCACGAATCCCATTTCACTGGAAATCCATCGTGCCAAGGCCTCCACACCCACAACTTTTTTAGTGGTGAAGTCAACTTTTTCCTGATAGTAGGGGATCATCTCTTTTTCTAAAATGGCCTTGCCCAAATGCTGGCGCATGGCAAGTTCGTTTTCTACCCTTTCTTTCATCGACTCTTCAAACAGCGTTATTGATAAATCCTTATTTTCTCTGGCGGTCCGCATTGCTGTTGTGGTCTCTTCGTATAATGTCTCAAAGGATTTTTTTTGACCGTCGTAGACGCTCAGGGAGAGGTATATATCAAGCATATGATTGTAACCGTTCTCTAAAATGTATTGTTTACTTTTACGTCTGATTCCCTCTAATAGTGTAAAAATGTGTGGTTGCTCAACGTCTTCTATCCAGATCGAAAATTCATTACTGCTGGTGCGTGCCGGATAGCTATTGTCTTTTTTACATTGGCGCAGGTACTCACCAAAGAGTCCCAATACCCGGTCACCCTGCTCATACCCCAAGGTCAGATTCAGCAGTTTCAGCCCCATGATGTCCAGTTGAGCCAGATATCCGGATCTGCATCCATTGCTTAACCTTTGATTTACGTATTCTTTCAAGCCGCTTCGATTGGGAAGTTGTGTAAGGTCATCATTGTAGGCAAGGTAGGTCAAA
>Ga0193963_1001064_pt1 | contig 13887 bp, 21 predicted proteins | sample FB_6_MG_FD_140359 | JGI IMG/M metagenome (GOLD analysis project Ga0193963, IMG submission 140359) | Microbial mat bacterial communities from the Broadkill River, Lewes, Delaware, United States - FB_6_MG | ecosystem: Environmental > Aquatic > Freshwater > River > Microbial mats | place: USA...
ACAAACTCAAAATAGAACTTCACATGATGTTGACTTATCAGTTTATGATAAAGGTACAAAACTTGTAAATAAAACAGGCGAAGATACTTATAAATTAGCAACTATTATGATTTATTCTGATTTAAATATTTTAGAATTATTAGATGAAATACCATTTAATGGTTTAAATTATACAGTAACAGAAAATCAAAATGATGTGGACTATTCAGTATATAAAGCAGTTGCAAATGTATAACAAAGCTATGATTTTTCTAGTAGGTTATATTGAAAATTCAATAACTGGTCTAGAAGCATTTGATGCAACAGAAACTTTTAGTGAACCAGACAATTTTGCAAGTATATATATCATTGATTCTAATCCCACTTCTCAACATTCTCACACAATCAAACAAGAACAAAAAGATGAAGATACAAAAGTATTTACATATAAACAAAATGAAAATTTAGTGATTAGGGTAGATTTTAGAGGTTCAAACTGTCATGCAAATATGGCAACTTTTAAAAGTTCTTTCTTACAGGAAAAAGGTAGAGAATTTTTAAAAGAAGCTGGGTTTAGTTTCTTTGGACTTGGTAGTGAAAAGCCTATTTCTAGTTTACGAAATGTAAAAATAAAAAAAGGTTTATCAATAACATTAAAACTTAAAGGTTCATATTTGGTTGAAGATGAAAGTCAAATAATCAAAAATGTAAATATTAAAGTTTCAAGCAATTTAAATTAAAAGGATTTAACAGATGGCAGAAAATAAAGAGAGTGTAACCTCAAGTATAGTATCACATAAACAATATCCAAAAACGGCTTTTGATAGTGTTTTGATATTAACAGATAAGGCAGATTTTCCAGAGCCTTTTAGAGTATATCAAAGTAGTGCAGGTTTCTTAGAAGATATCACAGATGAAGATTTAGTACAAGCAGGTTTATTATTTTTTATGCAAGAACCTAAAGCAGTAACAGTTATTGTTGCTAAAACTGATGTAACAAATACAGATATAGGAACATTAGTTGTTACTATGGTTGAGTTGGATGCAACACTAGATACTGATTTTTTTACAGTTATAACTGTTTCAGAAAATACAGATGACCAATTAGTTGAGTTAGCAAAATATATTGAAACTCAAGAGTATATGGGTTGTTTTTATACAAATAGTCCTGTAGTTATCACAACAGAACAAACTGATTTATCAGCTAAATTAAAAGCTTTAAATTTAAGAAAATCACATACATGGTTTCATAAAGATAAAAGAATTGATGCAGGTTTTATCTCTCGTTTTTTAGGGGAAAAAATAGGCTTAGTTTCTGCTAAATTTTTGCCATTGGTTGGAATAGATATATCTGGTCTTACTACTAATGAGATGACAAATTTATTAAGTAAAAATTGTAATGTTTTTGATAGAGAGCGAAAAAAATATGATTTTACAAAACAAGGAGTAACTGCATCAAATGAAAATATCAAAGCAGTTGCAGGGGAAATTTTTGTAAGTGTTTCAAGTATTGAAGCAGTTTACCAAATCTTATTAAATAATTCTAATATCTCATTTAATTATCAAGATATTAAAAAAATAACAACTGCTATTAAAGTTGTTTTAATGCAATCACAAAAACAAAAAATCATAGCTGAAGATGACCCAGAACTTGGAGCTTCTTTTTTAATGGAACTTACACCACTTAGAGCAGAATCAAAACTAGAAGTTGAGATTAAATACCTTGATGCAGGTACTTTAAAATGGGTTACTTTAAAATTTACAGCATTTAAAGATGATACACAATTTAACATTGAGAGGGAAGCATAATGGATGGAGCAGTAGATAATAATTTTTATTTAAGTATAGGTGCAGAGATTACAGGATTTGCAGAAAAAGCAATTGCCTTTGGAGAATTACCAGAACGATTTAAATCAAAAAAAGGTTTAGATAATGTTGTTTGGATTAAGCAAAATATGAAAGGTATGGAGCTTGAGGGTTCTGTCTTTTTATCTGCAGATTCTCCATCTGTAAAAGCTTTAAAAGTATTAGAAAAAACAGATGCAGTTGTTCCTTTTATTTTCTTATGGGAATCTATAGGTATTACAGTTGATGCATTAGATTGTATTGTTCAAGAAGTAGGTGGTCTTGAAGTTGGAACTGACTCTCCAGATATTGAGTTTAAATTTAAACTTAAAAACTTTGTAGAGATGAAAGGTTTATAACTTGAAAGCTTTAAAAGATGATGAACTTAAAAAAAAAGAGATGGAAAAAGCTATTGCAGAACTAAAAGAAAAGTATGCAATAAGAAGTTTTAAAACTACAACAGAATCTATCACTTTTACAAGAAAAATGGCAAAAGTAATGGCAACAATTGCACCAGAAATGCAAAAGAAAAAGAAAGAAAATATCTCTCAATTTTTGGATTTATTTGAACCAGAACTGATTAAATACGTTGTTGGTACTTTTGTATATAAAAAATCTGGAAAAAGAAATAAACCAATAGATTATGAAAAAGAGTTTGTTGGAGATTTTGAGAGTTTAAGTCTTGTTTTTTCAATGACAATTGAATTTTTAATGACAAAGGCTCATGGAGAGGGAAAGCAAAAGGCTCAAACTCCAAAAAAGATAATTTCAAAGAAAAGACAGCAGAACTAATAAAAGATAGCGAACTTCTGATTATGGAGATTCGTTGTCTTTCTTTAGTAAAAGCAAAACTTATTACACATAATGAAGTTTTTGAAATGGATTTTGAAGCCTTTGAAAGATTAGAAAAATTCAACTTATTAATAAAAGATATAGAAGATTTACACAAAGAGAATAATCCTTCTTCTACAGGCGATACACCACACAAAAAAGCTTCTTTAGTAATAAATCGTGATGGTACACATGAAAGGAACTAACATATGGATATTGGAGATTTAACATATATACTTGGTGCAGAATGGGATGAAGATTCCCTAGATGGTATACAAGAGGGATTTGCAAATGTTTCAAAATCTTTTATGACTGCAGTAGGAATTGCATCAACTGCAATGGCAGGAACTTTTGCAGTTGTAAATGAGTTTGCAAATGTAAATGATGAACTTGGAAAATTAGCAAGAAATAGAGATATTGCAATAGAAAGCTTACAAGCAATGCAGGTTAGTTTTGAGGCTGCAGGAATTGCAGGTAGTAAGGTTGGCGATGTATTAGCCAAACTACAGGAACAAAAAGAGGGATTTAGAACAGGGAAAGCTGACTATGAAGCCTTTGATAAAATAGGTATAAATCCTCAAGAGTTCTCAAATACAGAAGATTACTTCAATGCAGTTCTTGATGGTCTTGGTACTATTACAGATGAAGCAGAAAAGAGTGATTTAGCTAAAAGACTTCTTGGAAGTGATGATATGAAAAATCTTATAGATGGTGGAAGTGAAGCTATAAGAAATCAAAAAAAAGAACTTGAAGAGTTAGGTCTTACTATATCAAATCAAGATTATCAAGCATCTGCAGACTTCAATGATACATTACTCAAAACTACTACATTTTTAAAAGGTATTGCAAATAAAATTATGACTTCTATTATGCCCCTTTTTACTAATCTAATGAAAAAATTTAATGAATTTATGAAAGCAAATAGAGAGCTTTTATCTTCTGGTCTTACTACATTTTTAAATGCAATTATAGATGGAAGTAAATTCTTTCTTTCTCTTATAGGTAGGATTATCGGACATTTAGGAGGTATGAAAACAGTTATTACAGTTATTGCAGGATTATTATTAATCTGGCAACTTCCTCTTATAGCTACTATTGCACTTATTACTGCAGTATTTCTAGCCTTTGATGATATTATGAATTTTATCAAAGGTAATGATAGTGTTGTAGGGGATTGGTTAAATAATATTGTACAGGGATTTGAAGAATTTAAAACAAATTTTCCAAATATTGGTGCAATGTTTCAGATGCAATTTGATGCAATAAAAACAATCTTTTTAGTTTTTAAAGATACTTTGATAAATATCTGGGAACTCTTTACAGGACAAATAAGCTTCGATGGATTTTTAACAAATCAAGTATTAATAGTACAAGATTTATTAAATAATATCAAAAGTATATTTACTGATTTTGTAAATTGGATTGTTGGATTATTTGATAAAATAGATATTTTTGGTGGTTTAGGTAAACAAATAGATAGCATGAGTAAAAAGATATCTAGCTTTATACCAGATATTCCAAGTATGAGTGATGTTCTTGGATTTGGTGGAAGCAAAGCTCAAGCACCTGTACAAACATCGATGGTACACAACAATGATAATAAACAATCAAGTTCAACAACAAATACTTATAATATTAATGCTCAAGTAGATGCAACAGGTAAAGATATAGCCTCTGCACTTACTGAGATAACGAATCCTGCAGGTTACTAGTATGACACCTTTTAACCTCAGTTATTTTGACAAAAAAGCAACATTTGGAAATATTGAACTTGATGCAACACTTTCACAAAATATCACTTTAGCAAATATCATAAGTAAACACCCACTTACAAATGGAGAGATGCTAAATGATGCAATTCATAACTTACCATTAGAGATACAACTAAGTGCAACTATCTCAGATTTACCTCAAACATTTGTGGAACAAGCTACACAGATATCTAATACAGGATTAGCTTCTTTAATTGGAAATAAAAGTATGAAAACATCTAAGAGCCTTAGAGCTTGGAAAGATTTATATGCATTATGGAAAGCAAAACAACTTATTCAAATATCTTCTCTTTTGCAATTTGAACCATTTGAAGATATGGGAATACAAAAGATAACAGTAGCAGTTGAAGATAGTGAAAGTATAACTTTTACAGCAGATTTGATACATATTCCAATAAGTGAAAATTTAAAGAAATTCAATCTAGCACCAGAGATTGGAAAGCAGAGTGTAAGACCATGATACATGACTTAACAAAAAAACTATTTCAATCATATTCAAATGAAAATGAAACAATCAGAGTAGAAGTTCTTTATAACAATAATTTTGATTATTTTTACTTTCAAATATTTAAAGATGATGTTTTGGTTCAAGGGGATACAAGAATAGTAAATGAGTATGAAAATGAGTTTATTAAATTTTCTTCTTTAAAGGCTTGTGTTGGAAAATATGAGTTTATTAAAACTTTTACTTTGGAGTTCTTAGATGGACTTTAAATCAACTAGAAAAATAGAACTTATTTTAAATGATGTTTTTACTCTTCCAATTATCTTGAATAAAAAAGTGATTATAACCAAAAGTAGACTAGCCCTACCAAATAGTGCAAAAATAGAAGTTTATAATATTAGTGAAGAGATACTCACTAGACTAGAATCAGAACCTAAAATAAAAGTACTTTTAGATGGCAAACTTTACTTTACAGGTAAAGTGATAAATCCAGATAATAACTATAGAGGTACAGATTGGGTATGTACTATTTATTGCAATGATATTAAAACAAATCCTCATAAAAAACCTCAATATTTAGAGATATTAAAAGGTACTTCAAATGATGCAGTTATTAATGAAATGGGCTCTTTAATATCTGATTTTAATATAGATACAAGTGCATTTAAAGAGTGTGCAAAATCAAAAGGTAGTTTACTTAAAGGAATGGTCGTAGAGTACAAAAAAGAGGGCGATGTGACCAGAGCATTACAAAATATGTTTAAGGGTTGTGATACCGAGGTAATCAAAGAAGATGGAGTTATAAAACTTCAAGATAGTAAAACAGTACCAAACAAAAAAAAACCTTTAAAATTTGATAGATTATTAGAATCTCCTCAATTATCATTTAAAGATTTAGTTGTGAAAATTCCACTCAATGAAAAAGTAAAATTAGGTTTAGGCTTTGAGGTAAAATCAAAATCAATAACAAAAAAACTAGAATCTCCATACACATATAAAAATAAATTTGAAAATAATATTTTTAGAATAAGTGAGTTTATACATGAGTTTGATGATTTTACAGAAGCAATAGCAACTACAACTGTAAAAGGCTTAAGAATATGAATGATGAATTAAAACTAAGATTATATGAATACATGGATAATATATTTAAAGATGAATTAAATATGATTTATACTCAACAACCTGCAACAATAGTATCTTTTAATGAGCAAGAAAACACTCTTACTTGTACTTTAGACTCAGAGGGTATCACTTTAAGAGATATCCCTATTACTATTTTTGGAAATCCTACATCATATATAACAACACCAACAATGGTAAAAGGTACAAAAGGTTTACTAATATTTTCAAAACATGACCTTAGAAGTTGGGTAGAAGATGGTGTAGATGAATTTGCAAAAGATGATTTTAGTAAAAACAATGCTTTTTTTCTTACAGGTGCTACAAATCAAAAGAATAAAATCACTTACAATATGGATGCAATAGAGATAAAAACTGATAAAAAAATAGAGTTGATATCTGAAAAAGATACTTCAATAACTTCAAATGCAGCGATAAATATAAAATCAACTTTAAGCACTAATATAACTGCAAAAAATATAACAGGTACTGCAATAGATAATATTGATTTTACTTCAAAAATTATAAATATTACAGGTGCAACTTCTGTACTCATAACTGCACCTGCAGTTAATATTGTATCTGCATCTGGTCAAAACTTAATAGATGGAGTTTTAAAAACTTTAGCAGATGATTTAAAAGGATTGGCAACTGTTCTATCACAATCAAAAGATGCAACATATAATTTAAATTTAACAAATTCAAGTGAGATAGCAACATATATAGCAAAATTTACAAGTACAGCAGAAAAACTAGGAGGTTTTAAAACATGAGCGATTTAAAGGTAGTTCCAATAAATATTGAGATGACACATTTTGATTATGATAGTGCTTTTATCAAAACAGAAAGTTTTGCACAAAAGGTTGTCTTAGTACTTAATACTTGGAAAAAAGAGTTTGTATATGATGAAAAAAAAGGGATAGATTACGAAACTATTATGAGTGAGAATTTTCCTCATCAAGTTTTAGAATCATTTTTTTTATTTAGTTTAAAAGAAAATATAGAAGATTTTAACACCATTACAGAATGGAAAATAGATTATAACCAATTAAAAAGTACTGCATATATAAGTTTTATAGCACACTCAAAAAGTGGCGAAACTGTATATATAGAAAACTATCAAATATAAAAAGGAAATATAAAAAATGTTTTTAAATGATAAATTAACAATACCAACATTAGAAGAAAATCAAATATTCTATCAAGCAAAATATAAAAAAGATTTTGATCTCGTAGATATCGAACCATCAAGTGCATTGGGTAGTGATTTGGCTATTACCTCAGAGATTAAAAAGACTGCAGATGAGTTTACACAAAATGCATTAATGCAAAACTCTCCATTTGAAGCAATAGATGAGGGTCTTGATAATCTTTGTTTTCTTAGAGGGATAAAAAGAAAAATAGATGAACATTCTGTAGTGTTACTTACTTTTACAGGTGTAGATGGTTTGATAGTAGATAAAGGCACTATCGTAGAACATTTGATATCTAAAGAACAATTTATTGTAGATGAAAAAGGAACAATAATAGATGGTAAAATCTCACTTTATGCAACTGCAGTAAATAGTGGTAGAGTTTCATGTGATGCAGGAACTATCACAAAAACAGAACTAGAAAATATAACTGTTACTAATCCTTTTGATGGTTTTTTAGGTTTTGATAAAGAATCAAATACAGATTTGAGAAAAAGATTATTAACATATGATAATGCATTAAATATTGATGAACAAATCCAAATAAGATTACAAAATTTACAAAATGTAAAATATGTAAATATAGAGTCAAATAAAGAGCTAGAAGTAGATGAAAATGGAATCACACCAAAGAGTACCTCAATAATAGTACTAGGTGGAGATAGTAAAGAGATTGCTAGAACTATTCATAAATCTTCAATATCAGATAAAAAAATCATTGGAAATGTAATGGAAGTTGTTACAAATGATATCTCTAATAAACCTTATGTAGTATATTTTTCAAGACCAGAACCTATAAACAATCAAGTTAGTATTATCATAACAAAGAATGATGATTTTAATCCAGATGATGTAGGAGTTATAAGAGAATCAACACTTGACTTTCACAATGCTAAATTTAAAATATCTAATGATGTATTAATAGATAGTTTATATATTCCAACTCAGCAAAACTACAACGACAATTCTTTTTTTAAAGGGATAGAAAAAGTAGAAATCAAGATAAACAATGCAACTGAAAATATACCTATTTTATATAATCAATATTCTGTATTAGATAATGCAAGTTTAACAGTTACTGTTGTTTAGGTAATTGTTATGGATAAAAAAGACTTAGAAAATTTAGCATTATCAAGAATATCAGAGCCTTTGAGTAAAGGTAAAAATATAAAAAAACTTTTGAAGATTCATGTGCATCCATATAAAGAACAAATCACTCAAGCAAATATAATAGAAAATTTAAAAAATATTGATAATGCATCTAGTTTATATCTTGAATGGTTCGGTATTTTAAAAGGTGTACTAAGACCTAAGACAACAATCAACAATGAAGAACTAAATCAGTTCTTTAATGTTTATGATACTAAGTTATCATTTAGTGAAGATGATATCACTAAGCCTTTATATTTTAATCAATTAAATTATTTTAAAGTAGGAGATACAGAGTTTAAAAGAATTATAAAAGCATTTTGTAACTTGACAAATTTTGTAGGAACTATAGATGAATACTCTTACTTTTTTAAAGAGATTTTTAAAATTGATATAGTGATAAAACTAATAGATGGAAATCTTCATTTTTATATAGAAGATTATAATTCTTTATTTGTAGATGATATATTAATCAAAGAGCTTACACCAGAGCTTAGTCAAACTAAAAATATTTTCTATAAATCTCCCTATACCCTTTTTTCCTTGGACTTTAGTAGTATCAGAGGAACAAATTTAGATTTTGGTGGTAGTAAAACATCATCATTATACTTTCCTCTTTAAAGGCTATATATGGATGCAAATACAAATCCCGAATTGATAGACTTCTTTTGTTCCGAGGGACAAAAGGAAGCTATATCAAACACATTAAAACTCGCAGGTTGGAGTCCAGAAAATCCAACAATTGGTGGAGAAACATTAAATAAAATATTTAATCAAATCTTCGAAAATTTAAATCATCAAAAGAAAAAAGGTTTCTCATTTTGGGAATCAGATGCATACTACGAAGCTACTGCAAATAACATAGATATTTGTAGAAGAAATAACAAAATATACTTTTGTAAACAAACTCACAATGATACAGGAGATGCACCAAAAGACCCTGCAACAAATCCAGACTATTGGACTGTTTTATTTGATTTTGATAAACCTCTTGAATCTACATATGCACTCATCAATCATAATCACGATACAACTTATGCAAAACTTGGTGGAGTTAATACTCAAGAGTTTTTAGTAAAAGCAGGAACAAATGCAAAATCTGCAGTTAATAAAGAGCAGATGGAAACTGCCATATCTGCTATTTCTATTTTAGGTTTTGGAGATAATCAAGACTATAAAGAATATGTTGTAGGTACACAAAGAAGTGTAAATGTTACTTATTACAATACTAGTGAAAGAATGAGAATTGTTATTTTGATATCTGGAAATACAACAGCACCTACCGCAGGTCAAGTTAATGACAAACAAGTTAGTTATGAAAATCCTCAATATAGTGATGTAGGCACTCATCTATTATTTGTACCAAGTGGAAAATCTTACAAATCTACATTTACTCCAAACTTATGGTTTGAATTAGAAGATGAATAAAAAGGAAATTTAATGGCATATTTTAAAGATAAAAATAAAAAAGCAAGTTTTATAGATGATAGTGTATCTGAAGTAATGAAAAAAAAATTAATTAGTAATTTTGGTTTAATAGAAATTGATGAAGCTGAATTTAATGATTTAAAATCTTTATCTTTTGAACAAATAGTACAAGAAAAAAAAGACTTGTTACTAGGATGGTATACAAAAGAATCAACAAAATCAATTCCATACAAAGAAGTATTATACAAAGGTGGAGATGCATCTGCAGGTGCAATATCTGGTGCAGTTACTCTAGCTCAAAGTTTAAGCGAATCAAATGTAAAAATCATTGCAAGTGATGATAGTGCAAATGATATGACTTTTAACGAAGCTTTAGAACTATCTGGTCTTATAGCCAAAGCATGGCGAACTGCATTTTTTAGATACAAAGAATTAAAAATACAAATATCAAATGCATCTACTGTTGAAGAGTTAGAAGCTATATCTTGGGAAGAGATGTAGCATGGTAAAATCAACAGTAGCCACATATAGCATTTTAAATTTGTTTTATGTTCCTATTATCTCTCTTTTTATTTATCTTGAATTACCTGTAGAACCTATGGCTATATTAGCAATTTTACTAGCTATAGATTTTTCAACAGGAGTACTTAAAGTTTTTATTCTTAAAGGCTCTCTTAGAAGCTATAGAGCAATAGCAGGTTTTTTGACAAAAGGTTCTATCCTCTTTTTAGTTTTATCGTTGGCTTTTATGGCAAAAGGGATAAATCTAGACTTTAAACTTTATCTTGAAGTTTTTATATCAGTTCTAATCATAAGTGAAACTTACTCAATCTTTGGAAATGTTTACAGTTGTATCACTAAAGAAGAGATAGAAGAGTTTGATGCAGTAGCAATGGTTATAAAAAAAGTTAGAAGAGGTATAGAAAAAATGCTTTTAGTAAATAGGGATGAATTATGAAAAAGATAGTAGGTTTTGATGAAGAAACTATAGATTTAACTGTACCCATTACAGGAGATATAAGAACTACTAAATCAGAATTAACATTTTATTCTAGTGTTACAAATAGTTCAATTCTTGTACCAATTGGTATTAAAACTGATTTAGGAAGTATTCCTCAATTTCTTCAATCAATATTCCCTAAAGATGGCAAAGCAATGTTTGGTTATATCTTGCACGATTACCTGTATAAAACAGGTATGTGTGACAGAACTACTAGCGATGATATTCTTGCAGAAGCTATGGAGTCTTTAGGTGTATCAAAATGGAGAGTTAAATCTGTAAGACTAGGTTTAAGATTGGGTGGGTGGAAAGCCTACAACAAATATAAAAAGGAAAGAAAATGAAAAAATTATTATTAAGTGTAGTTAGTTTAGGGTTGATGTTTGTGTTTACAGGGTGTGCAACAGATAATGCATATAACTTTGCAAAAGCAGGTTACAAAGGTGCAAAGGTAGTAGCTCAAAATGTACCTATGAGCGATGAAAAAAGAGCTAAACTCAAAAAGGTAGATAAAGGTGCAACTCTTTACGATAAAGCTCGTACAACAGTTAGAAAACAATTAGATGTGGGAAAGCCATCAAGTGTGACTACTTCAAAAGTTACAGAGCCTTAGTGTTCTGTTGGTGGTAGAAAATGAAAGATAAATTTAATAAAGCTTTTGAAGAGTTAATAGGTGTTGAGGGTGGCTATGTATTTGACCCAGATGATAGAGGTGGAGAAACTAAGTATGGAATCACTAAAAGAAGTTATCCTCATTTAGATATCAAATCTCTTTCTTTACAGGATGCAAAAGATATCTATTTTAAAGATTTTTGGAATACACCAAGAATGAGTTTAGAGGACTTTGAATATGACCTAGCTTATGAACTATTTGATACAGGTGTAAATGCAGGAATGCCAACAGCTAGAAAAATGCTTCAAAGAGCATTGAATCTTTTAAATAGAGTTGAAACAATCTATGATGATTTAAAAGTTGATGGTTGGATTGGTTCTTCATCTATTGGTGCAGTAAGAAAAGTAAAACAACAAAAACTTATTAAAGTTTTAAATGGTTTACAATTTATGCATTACTTTAATATAGTAGATGATGACCACAGTCAAGAAAAGTTTTTTGCAGGTTGGATTACAAGAACCTAAAAGCAAATAAGAACAGTTACAGGAAACCTTTGACCTCTCCCTGTAACTGAAAAATGATTATACATAAATAATAACTAGATTATTATTAAGAGAGGACAATACAATATGAAAAAACGAAAATTAACAGGTGCATTTGGTTGGATTGGTGGAAAACAAAAACTAGCAAATGATATTATAAATATGTTACCAGAACATAAACTATATGTAGAAGTTTTTGGAGGTGCATTAAATATACTTTATGCAAAATCAAAATCTAAACTAGAAGTTGTAAATGATATAAACTCAGAGCTTATAAATTTACATAGAGCTATCAGAAACAATCCTCAAACACTTTCAATGTATCTCAAGCAATTACTTATCTCAAGAGAAATTTTCAATGATATTAAATCTGGTAAAATGAAACCATCAAATAACATTGAACGAGCATCTTTTTATTTGTATTTATTAACACAATCATTTGGAGCTAAACAAGATAATTTCGGAATGAATGCCAAAGGGTTCTGTACACCACCAAACATATATAAATCTTATCAAAAGTGGTCAAAGAGATTAAGAGGTGTTACTATAGAAAATAAATCATTTGAAAATTTGATAACTACTTATGACCATGAGGATGCATTCTTTTATTGTGACCCTCCATATGTAGATACAGAAAGTTACTACAAGAATACAGGTGGATTTGGTAAAAAAGAACATGAACTATTAGCCGAAACTTTGACCAATGCAAAAGGCAAGTTTTTAGTGAGTTACAATGATCATCCACTAGTTAGAGAATTGTACAAAGATTTTAATATTAAAGTATCTAAAGAGATAGAATATACTCTAGGTAAAAATGCACATGGAGTGAGTAAAAAAGTACAGGAAGTTTATATCACAAATTACGAAGTCAAAGATAATTTATTTTCTTTTTAAAGGCTGAGTATGTCTCCGACATCAATGTCGTAGACATACCAAGACCCTAGTCTATATCTATATGTTCAGATTTTATAATCTGGATTACTGCTTTATCTAAAAAACTTCCATTATCTTTTATTGCTTTTATATATCTTTTCAAAAGATACACTTCATCATTTTTAAACTTTTCATCATCTGGATTGAGTTCATAAAATGCAATCTCATTTTTTAACATTTGATTAAATGATACATCTTTATATTTAGATAGGTGTTTAACTTTTGCTAATGCTAAAGCACTTTTTATCTGGCTTCTTTTAAATGGTTTTGTTACATAACCAGATGGCTCAGTCATCATGGCTTCATATAGTGTTTTATCATCTGCAAAAGCAGTTAAAAATATAATAGGAATATCTTTTATCTTTTTGATTGATTTTGATATCTCTATTCCATTTTTACTTTTACCTAGATTTATATCCATCAATATAATATCTGGTTCATTCTCAATAATACTTTTTAATGCATCATCATAATCTGTAGCTAATTTAGTTACGCAGTAGCCTAAATCCTCAACAGTTGCTTTTATATCTAGTGCTATAAATATCTCATCTTCTACAATTAATATTTTATTTTTATTCATCTAACCCCTTTTTCTTGATATGCTAGTACTATTCTTAAAAAATGTCTAGTATGAAAAGTCACATAAAGAGTCACAAAAAAGGCTATTTTAGTTAAAATTTTACATATAGATATCGAAAAAGGATTAAAATGGAAATTGATATATTCTCAAACTTAAGTAACTATTCTAAACAGTTTAGAATATCTAAAAGTAATTTGAGAGAAATGATACTCGAAAAGCAGGGTAAAAAGAAACAACTATTTGCTTATACTATTTTAAATTTAAATAATAAATTTGTAGATGATGTAGTCAATAATAAAAAGATGATGCAACTTACAGGGATTGAATATTTTACACCAAATACTGCAGAGGATGCATTTGGGTATAGAAAAAATGATTTTAATAAATGGAAAACAAAAGAAAGAAAAGATTTATTAAACTGTTTGATAAATACACCTGTATGCTTTACTAAAAAC
>Ga0193963_1001065_pt1 | contig 13881 bp, 13 predicted proteins | sample FB_6_MG_FD_140359 | JGI IMG/M metagenome (GOLD analysis project Ga0193963, IMG submission 140359) | Microbial mat bacterial communities from the Broadkill River, Lewes, Delaware, United States - FB_6_MG | ecosystem: Environmental > Aquatic > Freshwater > River > Microbial mats | place: USA...
ATTATTTAAAATTTTTCCTGAACTAGAATGATAATTTAAACTTCGCAGTTTCTCTTTCCTTTTAGGAAGTCCTATAATATTTTGGCAATCAGTATAGATTTTAATAAAACTTTCTTTTTTATCAATATCTTCTAAAGCCCAAAGGAAAGTTTGAATTTCTAATTTTGTTGATGATGTATTTTCAAATCTTTGAAGAATTACTTTTGATTTTAAATACTCTAAATCATAGTTTTCATCATCTATTAAAACATAGGCACCAAATCCTATCTTTTCTTGTGGATTACAGCTTCCATCTACAAATAACTTAATATTTTTCATTTACAATTATGACTTTTCCACATTTGTTCATGTCCCATATCTATTGCCCATTGTGGAGCTTGACAATCATCTTTGATTGGGTTTGAAGCTTTAATATCTAACATAGTCTCTTTTGATACTTTATATTTATAATTATTTAAGTAAAAATAAATTGATGAAAATAAGATTGTAAAACAAAATAAAAGAATGATTTTGCTTTTATAATCTTTTTTCTTTTTTCTGTCATCAATTTCACAAACATCTCCTGCACATTTGTTTACATTTATATTTATTTTTTTATAAAGCAAGCACCCAAGACATATTCCAAAAGCAGACTCTAAAAAAAGTAGTACTAAACAAAGAACACATATAAGTAATCTTATAGGAGACATAAAATCAAAAACAATAAAAAAAGCCATTATAAAACCAAGAAGTACTCCAAGAATCCATGCAAATTTTTTAGGTTTAGCTTCAACCCAGTTTTCTTTTTGATTTGAAACAATTAAAGAAGCTAATATCATATAAGGAGCGTATTTTGGATTTATAAATACTCTAATAACAAACTCAATAATAAATGTAATTGAGAAAAGTTCCACCCAAAATAAATTATTAATTAAAAAAACTGAAAAAAGACTAAGAATTCCTAATAAGAACATAATTCCAGCACTCGCTCGTGCATCATTTTCATTTATAACTTTAAAGTCATATTCATCTACAGTTTCACCAAAACTAATGTATTTACCCATTAAATAATTCCTTTATTCTTTGTATTTTAGCATAATTAAAAATAAAGAAATTTATTTCAATTTGTAATATTTTAAATGTAGTAATTATTTTTATACTATAATTCAAATATAAAAGAATAAAAGGTTAATTAATGGCTAAGAAAAAAACATCACTATTTGAATGTCAATCATGTGGAGAACAGTCTACAAAATGGCTTGGAAAATGTCCAAGTTGTGGTTCTTGGGATTCATTTATTGAGTTAAACCATGACCAACAAGAAGTACTTAAACAAACTTCAAAAGTAATAAACACACAAACAAAAGCAACACCTATAACACAAATCAAACAAGATGATGTAATAAGATTTTCATCAAATAATGATGAATTTGACTTAGTATTAGGTGGAGGAATAGTTCCTGGAAGTCTAACTTTAATTGGAGGAAGCCCAGGTGTTGGAAAATCAACTTTGCTTTTAAAAGTTGCAGGCTCAATTGCAAGTAGTGGTAAAAAAGTATTATATGTTTCAGGGGAAGAAAGTGCTGGACAAATTAAACTTCGTGCAAATAGACTTGATGCAAACCATGATGATGTATATTTATTAAGTGAAATAAAATTAGAAGAAATACAAGATGAACTATTAAGAGTTGATTATGAAGTTGTGATTATTGATTCTATTCAAACAATTTACTCTTCAAATCTTACAAGCGCACCAGGAAGTGTTTCACAAGTTAGAGAGATTACTTTTGAGCTTATGAGAAAAGCAAAAGAATCAAATATTGCAATGTTTATAATAGGACATATCACAAAAGATGGAAGTATAGCAGGTCCAAGAGTTTTAGAGCATATGGTTGATACTGTTTTATATTTTGAAGGTGAATCAAGTAAAGAATTAAGAATGCTTCGAGGTTTCAAAAATAGATTTGGTTCAACATCAGAGATTGGAATTTTTGAAATGACAGCGGAGGGTTTAATATCTGCTAAAGATATTGCTTCAAAATTCTTTGATAAATCAAAAGCACAAAGTGGTTCAGCATTAACTATTTCAATGGAAGGAAGTCGTGCTTTAATACTTGAAGTTCAAGCTCTTGTAACAGAAAGTACTTATCCAAATCCAAAAAGAAGCGCAACAGGTTTTGATGCAAATAGATTAAATATGCTTTTAGCACTACTTGAAAAGAAAATTGATTTACCACTTAATAACTATGATGTATTTATAAATATTTCAGGTGGAATAAAAATTAAAGAAAGTTCTGCAGATTTAGCAGTGGTTGCTGCTATTATTTCATCATTTAGAGATAGACCTATTTCTAAAGAGTCTGTATTTATTGGAGAAGTTTCACTAACAGGTGAAATTAAAGATGTTTATTCAATTGATATGAGATTAAAAGAAGCACAAGCACAAGGTATTAAAAAAGCTGTAATTGCTCAAAAAACTAAATTAAAACTAAGTCTAAAAGAGTTCCCTGTAGATGAAGTATCTAAAATGATAGAACTATTTTAAAATAGTTCTATCATTTAAATTCTTTATATTTTTTATATTTTACTTAGCCACTCTTTTTTTAGCACCATCCATCAATCTTTGTGTTGAAACAATTGCACGAGTGTGTGTTCCTGTTCCAATTTTTCCAGCAGAATCAACAACTTCAATTGTAAACTTATAAAGCTTTCCGTCCATACCATCAAACTTTGCAGTTGAAACAGCAGTATCACCTTCAAGTGTTGGTGCTAAATGAGTAATATTTACACCAACACCAACTGACAATTCTCCTTCTTGTAGAAAAGGAATTAAAATCTTTGCAGCTGAACATTCCATAAGTGCTACCATTCTTGCAGTTGCAAATACATCTGGAAAACCATCATGTTCTGATATTTTTAAATTACTTGCTAAATCTGATTGTTTTACTTTAAATTCTATTTTATCTTCTGTTCCAATTTCTAAACCCATATTAAGTCCTTAAAATTAATTTTGATTTATTCTAACATAGAATTAACCTTGTAATATATAAAACTTTGATATAATCGCGAAATTAAAGGGAAAAAATGATTGATATTGAAAATAACACTTCATTTATAGCTCCTATATCAAAACTTGAAGATATTACTAAAACACTTACAAATAAAGATATTGAGCTTATAATTGTACATAATGATGAGATTCAAGAGCTAAATAATGAACATAGAAATATAGATAAAGCAACAGATGTTTTATCATTTCCTCTAGAGTTTGATATGCCAAATATGCCTTTGGGTTCAATTGTTATATCACTTGATTATGTTGAAGAAAAAGCAAAAGAGTACAAGCACTCACAAGAAGAAGAGTTTATACTTTTATTTATTCATGGTCTTTTACATCTTCTAGGGTTTGATCATGAAGTTGATAATGGTGAGCATAGATTAAAAGAAGAAGAGTTAATCAATCAATTTAATTTACCAAATAGTTTAATAGTAAGGAATTCATAAAATGGACATTTTAATATTTATAGTTTCAATGGCAGCACTTATTTATGGTGCTGATTACATCATTGAACAAAGTGAAAAAATAGCACTTCATTATAATATCTCAAGTTTTGTTATAGGTGCAACACTAGTAGCTCTTGGGACTTCATTACCTGAAATGGCAGTTTCAATGTCGGCTACAGTAAAAGGAAGTGGAGATATTGCAGTTGCAAATGTAATTGGAAGTACAATTTTTAATATTTCACTAGTTTTAGGAGTTGTATTTTTAATTGCAAAAAAAGTTAGTCCTAAAAGAGATTTATTTGCAAAAGATTCAGCATGGTCTCTTTTTCCAATTTTAGCATTTATTTTAATGGGTATAGATGGAAAAATAAACTTTGTTGATGGTATTTTATTTTTAGCTTTAATGGCTGGATATTTAATGTTCTTAATTTCGAGCAATTCAATGGAAGAAATTGATGAAGAATTAGCAAAAGAAAAATTTGCTTGGGGAAAAACTGCAGGATTATTAGTAATTGGATTTATATTTGTAGTAGTTGGTGCTGATTTTGCAATTGATTCAGCTTCTAATATTGCAAGAGATTTTGGTATTTCTGAGTGGGTTATTGGATTATTCTTAATTGCTTTTGGAACATCTTTACCTGAACTTACAATTTCTATTAAATCAGCAATGAATAATAACACTGATTTAGCAATTGGTAATATTATTGGATCAAACGTTGCAAACTTTACAATGGTTTTAGGAGTATCATCTTTAATAAATCCACTTAACGTAGATCTAAGTGCTAATTTCTTTGATATTGCAGCTGCATTTATAGCATCACTTATGTTAGTATTTATAACTGCTAATAAACTTTATAATAAATCTGCAGGAATTGCTTTAATGGTGATTTTAGCTCTTGTAGTACAAAATAGTCTAGCTTAAAACTAGACTATTTTGTTATATAATTAGTGTTTACAGTTAGGACAAAGTCCACTTAAAACTAAATTTGTAGAGTCAATCTCGAACTTGCTAATTGTAGCTACTTCATCTAGTACACTTTGTACATTTAATGTAATATCTTCAATATTTCCGCATGATGAACATACTAAATGAGCATGTTCATTTTTAACTAATTCAAAAACTGACTTAGTATTTGGAAGTTTTACTTCTGAAAGAAAAACCTTTTCAATCATTGCATTAACATTCTTGTATATAGTAGCAAGAGAAATTGAAGGGAACTTTGCAAGTAATTTTTGGTAAAGTTCATCAATATTCATATGTCCATTCATATAAAGCTCTTCTACAATAGCAACTCTTTGAGGTGTAACTTTTAGATTATATTCTTTTAATAAAACTGTATAGTTTGTCATATCTTATCCTTTCGTGAAATTTTATAATATTTATATTCATTCACATATTTTTTTAAATTTGAAGAATTATAACATATATTTTATTAAAGGAAAATAATTTTCCTTTAAGTTTAATTATATTATACTTTCTTCAACGGAAAAAAATTTTCCATAAATAAAATTTATCAAGGAATTTAAAATGAAACAATATCAAACATATAAATGTAACACATGTGGATGTGAAGTAGAAGTGCAAGAAGCAAATGAACAAGCAAAATTATCTTGCTGTGGAACTGAAATGGAAATGATTACAGAAAACTTAACTGCAGTTAATTTAATGAAAGCCTTTGCAGGTGAATCTCAAGCTAGAAATAAATATGAGTTCTTTGGCGAAATTGCATTTGAAGAAGGTTTACATAGAATTGCTAGATTCTTTAAAGAAGCAGCTGAGAATGAAAAGTACCATGCTATTGCAGAATTAAAAGCTTATAATAAACTAGTTAATAATGTTGAATTAGATTCAACTGCAAATAATATTCAATATGCAGCAGACGGTGAAAAATACGAGCATGAAGAAATGTATCCAAACTTTGAAGCAATTGCAAAAGAAGAAGGTTTAAAAGAAATTGCTAGAATGTTTAAAGGTATTGGAAAAGTTGAAGTTGAGCATGAAAGAGAATATTTAGAATTAAAAGAAGAATTAATAAAAGAAGGTTTCTTAGAATCTGATGATAAAGATGAAGAATGGGTTTGTGAAGTATGTGGTCACGTTCACAGAGGGAAAAAACCACCTAAAGCTTGTCCTTTATGTGCAGTTGAAAAAGAATATTTCAAAAAGAGAAATAAAGATGTAACAGTAGGATAATTTAAGAGTAATTTTATACGAATAGGACTAAAATTACTTTATCAAAAACATAAGAGGAAGTAATAATGAAACAGTACGAAACATATAGATGTAACAAATGTGGTAATGAAGTAGAAGTTCAAAACGTTGGTGGAGGGAAACTTACATGCTGTGGTGATGAAATGGAAATGATTACAGAAAATTTAACTGCGGTTAATTTAATGAAAGCATTTGCTGGTGAATCAATGGCTAGAAACAAGTATGAATATTTTGCAAAAATTGCACAAAAAGAAGGTTACAGAGATATTGCTGAACATTTCCAAAGAGCTGCTAATAATGAAAAAATGCATGCAAAACTTGAGCTTAAAATGTACAATGAAATGACAATAGGCAAAGAGTTTGGAGATACTGTTGAAAACCTTAAATATGCAATTGAGGGTGAATCTTATGAAAATGTAACAATGTACCCTGATTTTGCAGCTATTGCAAAAGAAGAAGGACATAAAGAAGTTGCAAGAATTCTTGCAGGAATTGGTAAAATTGAAATTGAGCATGAAAATATGTATAGAATGCTACTTAAAAGACTTGAAACTGGTGCAGAGCATGAAAGTGAAGAGGAAGAAGAGTGGATTTGTGAAGTATGTGGACATGTTCATAGAGGTAAAAAAGCACTAAAAATGTGTCCTGTATGTAAGCATCCTCAAGAGTATCAATCAAGATTAAATTCTAAAAAGTAATTAAAAAAAGGATATCTTTGGTAATATAAGAAAAAATTACCGGAGATATCCTTGATTAAAATACTTCTACTATCAATTTTTGCACTATGTATTCATGCAAAAGATTTTACGATAGCTTCATATAATGCTGAAAACTTATTTGACTTAAAAAAACAAAATAGTGAATACAAAGAGTTTATTCCAAATACTTCTTCAAATTGGAATCAAAGAAACTTCAATATAAAAATCAATAATGCTGTAAAAGTAATAAAAGAAATAGATGCGGATATAATTGGACTTCAAGAAATTGAGAATAGAAGTATTATTCAACTTTTATTAAAAAGACTACCACAATACAAATACTCATCATTTGCAAAATACCCAAGATCTTCAGTTGGTATTGGATTTTTATCCAAAATACAAATTAAAGATAACAGACGTATAGATGTAAAGTTTACAAATAAAATATTTAGACCTATTTTAGAGACAACTTTTGTTTTAGATAATAATGAATTTAAAGTTTTTAACAATCACTGGCCTTCAAAAAGAGTTGCTGAAAGCTATAGAGTTAAATTTGCAAAAAAATTAAAAGATAGATTATATAAACTTCCAAGAGATTATGACTATATTCTTCTAGGAGATTTTAATTCAAACTATGATGAAATGAGATCTTTTAAACATAATAGTAAACTAAATAATACACAAGGTATTACAGGAATTAATCAGGTTTTAAATACAACTATCAAAAATAGATATGTAACGTATGATGATGTTTTAAAAATAAAAAGAGATGTACATTTTAATCTTTGGTTAGATTTACCATCAAATCAAAGGTTTTCAAATAAATATAGAACAAGAAGTAATACTCCAGATAATATTATTGTATCACCTGCTCTACTTGATACAAAAAATATTTCATATATTCATAATTCATTTAAAGTTTTTAAACCAGATTATCTATATAGAAATCACAAAGTTTTAAGATGGCAAATGAAAGGTTCAAAATATAATAAAGTTCATGTAGGAGCTGGATATTCAGATCATCTACCAATTTATGCAAAATTTTCTACATCTAAAGAGAAAACTAATCCAATAAAAGAGATTAAAAAAAGTAGAAAAAAAGAATTAAATGATATTTCAGATTTATATGAAAGAATGGAATTATCAGAACCAGCAATAATTAAAAGAGCAATTGTAATTTACAAAACAAAAAATGGCGCAATAATCAAACAAAGAAATAAACGAGCAATTTATATTTATAATCATGCAAGAGATTTAAAACTTGGCCATTCTTATACTTTACAAATAAACGAGATTATTGATTATAATGGATTAAAAGAAGTAGAGTCTTTTTCAATTTTAGATGAAAAAGGAAAATATTCTAGATATAAAGATTTACTTTTAGATGCTAGTAAAAAAGATATTTTAAAAACTAAATATCAAAATGAAGTGGCATTTAACTTAAGTGGAAAAGTAAAAAACAGAAAACTATATATTAAAAATTCAAAAGGAAAAACTATAAAATTATATGCAAAAAACAAAAAAGATTTACCTAAGAATGGTTCATTTATAAGTTTTAAAAATGCACATATAGGAACATACAGAGGTAATCCTCAAATTTTAATACACAGTAAATCTGATTATAAAGTTAGCAATTAATGCTTTTAAAATCAATTTTTACAAATAGTACAGGAATATTAACTTCTAGAATTTTAGGATTTATAAGAGATTTATTAACAGCTTCAATATTAGGAGCAAATATTTATTCAGATATTTTCTTTGTAGCTTTTAAGTTACCAAATCTTTTTAGAAGAATATTCGCAGAAGGTGCTTTTACGCAAGCTTTTATACCAGCTTATGCAAAATCAAATCACAAAATTAGATTTTCTTCTGTTGTATTTTTACAGCTATTTGGATTTTTAATTATACTTTCATTGTTAGTTACAATGTTTTCTTCACTTGTAGCAAAAGCCATTGCGATTGGTTTTGATGAAGAAACTATACAATTAGCAGCTCCCCTATTTGCAATAAACTTTTACTATTTACCTATGATTTTCGTTGTAACTTTTATGGCTGCACTTTTACAATATAAACATCATTTTGCAACAACTGCATACTCAACTGCCCTACTTAATCTTACAATGATTTCAGGTCTTTTAATCTCACAAAATATGGAAAAATATGAGATTACATTTTATTTATCTTATGGAGTATTAGCAGGTGGAATTTTACAAATATTAGTTCATTTATATGCAATAAAAAGACTTAATTTATGTAAAATATTTCACTTTAAAAAACATAAGAAAAAAGAAGAAAACAAGTTTTATAAAAACTTTATGTCTGCAACAGTTGGTTCTTCTACAACTCATATATCAGCTTTTTTAGATACTTGGTTAGCATCATTTTTAATGACAGGTTCTATTTCATACCTTTATTATGGAAATAGAGTTTTTCAACTGCCTCTTGCACTTTTTGCAATTGCTACTTCAATTGCACTATTTCCAATGATTGCACGAAGTATAAAAAATAAAGATGAAGATAAAGCCTTGAGTTTAATGAAAAAATCTTCACTTATTTTATTTGCTCTTTTATCTATTTCTACATTTATTGGAATATTTTTTAATGAATTTATTATCTCCCTTCTTTTTGAAAGAGGAGCTTTTACTGCAAATGACACAACAAATACTGCACTTATTTTAGCTATGTATTTAATAGGACTTATTCCTTTTGGAATAGGAAAGATTTTCTCGCTTTGGTTATATGCAAAAGAACAACAATTTTTAGCTGCTAAAATATCTGTTTATTCTCTTGGATGGAATATTGTATTTTCACTAATTTTAATACAACCTTACGGTGCAGCAGGACTTGCTTTTGCAAGTACACTTAGTGGATTTATATTATTTTTTCTTACAATTAAAGCTTTTGGATTCCAAAAGTTTATACTTATGTTTAAAAGATAAATAACTCTAATCTTAGTAATTAATTACAATTTAGCTATAATCGCTTCTTTAATAAATATTACTAGGATTTAGATGAAAGAATTTTTCAAACAATATACCCCCTTTTATAAAAACTATAAATTACAATTTTTCTACGCTTTTATAGGAATTATTTTAGTTGCAGGTGCTACATCTGGAACTGCTTATGCGATACAACCTTTACTAGATGATATTTTTATAAATAAAGATGAAGATATGTTATATATGATGCCTATTTTTGTAATTTTATTATATACAGCAAAAGGTTTTGGAAGATATATACAAGCTTATTATATTTCTTTTATAGGTCAAGATATTACTAGAATTGTGAGAGATAGACTATTTGCTCATGTTTTAACTTTAGATATGAACTTCTTCCAAAAAAAACATGGAGGAGAACTTGTAAGTAGAATCATAAATGATATAAATAGAATTCAAAGTGCAGTATCAAACTACATAGCTGAATTCATAAGAGAAGTTTTAACTATCTTTGGACTTGTTGGTCTTGTAATTTATCATTCACCAGAACTTGCATTTTATGGATTAATTGTTCTTCCACTAGCAATTTACCCTTTATCAAAATTAGCAAAAAGAATGAAAAAACTTTCATTTAAATCACAAGAAACAAATGCAGATATTACAACATCATTAAGTGAATCATTTAACAATATTGAAATCATAAAAGCTAATTCAACTGAAAAAATTGAAAGTAATAAATTTTCAATTCATAATAAAAACTTCTTCAAATATAATATGAAAGCAGTTAAAACAAATGAGTTAACTTCTCCTTTAATGGAAATGATTGGTTCACTTGCCTTTGCAGCAGTTATTTTAGTAGGTGGTTCAAAAGTTATAAGTGGTGAGCTTACAACTGGTGTTTTTAGTTCTTTTATAGCAGCACTTTTTATGCTTTATTCTCCAATTAAAAGATTATCATCACTTTACAATAAAATGCAAGATGCCTTAGCAGCAAATCATAGAATAAATGAAATGCTAAATCAAAGTCCAACAATTCTTTCAGGAAATACACAATTTCCAGAAGAAATTAAATCAATTTCTTTTAAAGATGTATTTTTAAAATATGATGATTTTACAGCTCTTTCAAATATAAACCTTGAAGCAAAAAAAGGTGAAACAATTGCACTTGTTGGAGATAGTGGTGGTGGAAAATCTTCTCTTATAAATCTAATAATTAGATTTTACGATACCTCAAAAGGTGAAGTAAAACTTAATAATGAATTATTAAATGACCTTGATATAAAATCTTTAAGAGAAAATATTTCAATCGTAACACAAAGAGTTTATATCTTTAATGACACAATTTCTGCAAATATAGCTTATGGTTATGATATTGATGAGAAAAGAGTTATTGAAGTATTAAAACAAGCTCATGCTTATGATTTTATACAAAAAATGCCACAAGGTATAAATACAACACTAGATGAATTTGGTACAAATTTATCTGGAGGTCAAAGACAAAGAATTGCAATTGCAAGAGCTTTATATAAAAACCCTCAAATTCTTATACTTGATGAAGCAACATCAGCACTTGATAATGAAAGTGAATCAATAATTTCTCAAGTAATTGATGAAGTAAGTGTTGATAAAATTACTTTTATCATTGCACATAGATTAAGTACAATTAAAAATGCTACAAAAATTGCTGTATTTAAAGATGGTAAAATTGTTTGTATGGATACTGAAGATAATTTATTAAAAACTTGCGAAGAATATAAAAGATTATATAATTTAGCAAATATGTAAGCCTTTAAATAAGCCTGTTTTGGGCTTATTTTTCATCTAATCAAACTTAAAACTTTCATTAAAACTTATATTTAACGATTTTTAGATAAAATATCTAAAATTTAAAAAAGGTACATACTTGTTTAGCTATAACACAATTAAAAAAGTTTTATTTAAATTCGAACCAGAAACAGCTCATAACATCGCTGAATGTGGATTAAGAATAGTTGGTAAATGTAAACTTATCAAAAATCCTATGAAGAAAAAGAACTTTATAAATAATTCAAAACTTTCACAAGAGATTTTTGGAGTTACATTTGCAAACCCAGTTGGCTTAGCAGCAGGTTTTGATAAAAATGCAACTATGGTAAAAGCTATGCCTTCTTTAGGATTTGGATTTACTGAAATTGGTACGATGACTCCAAAGCCACAAGATGGAAACCCAAAGCCAAGAATGTTTAGATATCCAGAAGCAAAAAGTGTTCAAAATGCGATGGGATTTAACAATGAAGGTGCACATAAGGTACTTAAGAATTTAAAAGAAGTTTATCCAGCATCTATTCCAGTTGGTGTAAATATTGGGAAAAATAAATTAACGCCTGAAGAGTTTGCATTAAGCGATTATAAAATGCTTATTAAAAAATTCGAGGAAACAAGTGATTATTTAGTAATTAATATTTCTAGTCCAAATACACCAAATTTAAGAGATTTACAAAATGAAAAGTTTATTACTGAATTATTTGAAATGGCAAAAGAGTATACAAAAAAACCAATTTTACTAAAAATTGCTCCAGATATGGAAGCTGCTCAAGCAATAGAACTTTGTAAAAGTGCTATAAATGCTGGTGCTGCTGGAATAATTGCTACAAATACTACGATTGATTATGATTTAGTTCCAGGTTGTAAAGACTTTGGAGGATTAAGTGGAGCTTGTTTAACGGATAAATCTTATGCAATATTTAAAGAAATTGCTAAAGAGTTATATGGAAAAACAGTATTAATCTCAGTTGGTGGAATAGCAACAGGAGAACAAGCATACGCAAGAATTAAAGCAGGAGCTTCTCTTGTTCAATCATACTCAGGTTTAATTTTTGAAGGGCCTTCAATGGTACGAAAAATAAATGAAGAATTATTAGAACTAATAGCTAAAGATGGATATGCAAATATTCAAGAAGCTATTGGGGCTGATTTAAAATAGGAAATATCAAAATGAATTTAATTAAATCAACAAAAACTAAAAAAACACTTTTATTTTTTCTTGTTTCATTATTCATTATAACAGGAGAATTAATGGCTAATAGCTTACCAAAATATTATACTAAGACATTAGAAAATGGCTTACAAATAGTTGCCATTCCAATGAAAAATGGCTCAAATGTAGTATCAACTGATATATATTATAAAGTTGGTAGTAGAGATGAAAAAATGGGAAAAAGTGGAATTGCACATATGCTTGAACACTTAAACTTTAAATCAACTAAGAATCTTAAATCAGGGGAATTTGATGAAATTGTAAAAGGATTTGGAGGAGTTAATAATGCTTCAACAGGTTTTGATTTTACTCATTATTACATCAAATCTGCATCTAAAAATATGGATAAATCATTAGATTTATTCGCAGATTTAATGGAAAACCTTACATTAAAAGATGAAGAGTTTCAGCCAGAGCGTGATGTAGTAGCAGAAGAGAGACGTTGGAGAACAGATAATAACCCTATGGGATATTTACAATTTAGATTATTTAACAATGCTTACATTTACCATCCATACCATTGGACACCAATTGGTTTTATGAGTGATATTAGAAATTGGAGTATTGATGATATTAGAGATTTCCATAGTACTTATTATCAACCAAAAAATGCAATTATTGTAGTTGCAGGTGATATAGATAAAGAAGAAGTATTTGCATCATCAAAAAAATATTTTAAAGATATTAAAAATAAAAAAGAAATACCATCAAAACTTCATACAGTTGAACCAAAACAAGATGGGGCTAAAAGAGTTTCTATTTTAAAAGACTCAGCAGTTGAAATGTTAGCTATTACTTATCATATTCCTAATTTTGAGCATAAAGATCAAGCTGCCCTTTCTGCACTTAGTGAATTTTTCTCTTCAGGGAAAAGCTCAATCTTACAAAAAAGATTAATAGATGAAAAAAGATTAGTAAACTCTGTTTATGCATATAACTTAGAGCTTAAAGATCCTGGTTTATTTATGTTTATGGCAGTAGCAAATGAAGGTGTTAAAGCTAAAGATATTGAAAAAGAAATCTTAAGCATAATTGATGAAGTTAAAAAAGGTGAAATATCTAAAAAAGATATTGAGAAAATAAAAATCAATACAAAAGCTGATTTTATATTCTCACTTGAAAGTTCATCATCAGTTTCATCACTTTATGGTTCATATTTTGTAAGAGGTAATATTAAACCTCTTTTAAATTATGAAGAAAAAATTGCAAAATTAACTAAAAAAGATTTAATTAAAATTGCAAATAAATACTTTACAAAAGATAATTCAACTACTGTTATTTTAAAGCCTAAAAAGAAAAAATAATAGAAAAAACAGAAATATAAAATTAGAACTAGAAGATTTAGTAGTAAAAAAAGGATAGATATGGAAATTATTACAGGTGCGATGACCGCACTAATTACCCCATTTAAAGATGGAAAAGTTGATTTAGAAAAATATGAGTCTTTAATCAAAAGACAGATTGCACAAGGTATTGATGCTGTTGTTCCAGTTGGAACTACTGGTGAGAGTGCTACACTTTCACATGCAGAGCATA
>Ga0193963_1001068_pt1 | contig 13868 bp, 10 predicted proteins | sample FB_6_MG_FD_140359 | JGI IMG/M metagenome (GOLD analysis project Ga0193963, IMG submission 140359) | Microbial mat bacterial communities from the Broadkill River, Lewes, Delaware, United States - FB_6_MG | ecosystem: Environmental > Aquatic > Freshwater > River > Microbial mats | place: USA...
ATTACACAAGGTAAAATATGGAAAGGTGAAATTAAAAATAAGAAAAAAGATGGTAATTATTATTGGGTAGAGGTGGTAATCTCTCCTATTTACGATGATTCAAAGAAAATGATAGGATATACAGCTATTCGTCATGATATTACTGATAAAAAAAGAGTCGAACATCTATCAATAAGTGATGAATTAACAACATTATATAACAAACGACATTTTAATGAAATATTGGAAAAAGAGATAAATCGTGCAAAAAGAGATGAAACTACTTTCTCTTTTGCTATGTTTGATGTTGATTTTTTCAAACAATATAATGATACCTATGGACATCAAAAAGGTGATTTTGTTTTATCTTCTATAGGTAAAAAGTTACAAGAGATATGCCAGCGTTCTACGGATATAGCATTTAGAATCGGTGGAGAAGAGTTTGCTGTTATCTTTCATCCTGGAACGCTCGAGCATGATATGGTGTTTGCTGAACATATACGAAGCGAAATCGAGTCATTACACATAGAACATAAACATAATAAAGCAAGTGATTTTATTACCGTTTCAATTGGATTATACACAGCCGTAGGAAAAGAGGTAAAAACTGGTAAAGAGATTTATCTATTAGCAGATAGTGCATTGTATGAAGCAAAATCTTTAGGCCGAAACCAAATAGTAAAAGTATAGAATTATATTTTAAAAAAAAGATAATGTAACAATAATAAAGATTAATTTGAAAAAAAAACTCTTTATTTAATGCATAACTTATTATAATACACTATGAATATAAAACCAAATAAAATTAGAAGATCCAAAACACAAACAATCAAAGAGCAAGTATATGAACAATTAGAGCAAAAAATAGTTTTTTGTGAAATTGAACCAGGTAGTATACTAACAGAAAAAGAAATTTGTACGATGTTAGGAGCTGGGCGTACTCCTGTCCGTGAAGCACTTTTATTATTATCAAATAGATTTTTAGTAAATTTTTCAAAAGCGGGTATTATTATACCTGATATGAATTCTTCTTTACAACTACAACTTTTAGAGGTGAGAAGACCTATTTTAAAAACATGTGTTGAATGTGCTATTAAAAGATTAACTCAAGTTGATAAAGATAATATAGAAGAGCTATTATCTGATGTAGATGACTTAGATGAGCATGAATTTTTAAATTGGCTAGAAAGAAGACAAGATGTTTTGTCAAAAGCATCAAAAAATTTTTTTATATATGAAGAACTTCGAAATGTTCAAGGATTATCTCGAAGGTTTTGGTATTATTATGCAAAAAAAGAAGATGATATTGTTGTTAAAGAGTTACACAAAAATATTTTAAAAGCAGTTTTTAATGAAAATGAAAATGAAGCTGTTCAATATGTTGATGAAATTATTGACTATATAGAAAATTTTGTAAAAAAACACTCAATTTAACAAAAAAACCTCAAAATTTTATAATTAAGAAATTAAATTTTTTTCTTAATTATAAATAAACTTTCACTCTAACCCCATATATACTAACTTTATAACTATAAAAATTAAAAATAGATACTAATAATGGCATTACTCTTAATGTAAACTTATAATATATATTAAGTTTACATTAAGTTAATGTAGAGTAATATTTTCTTATCTAAAAAATAAAAAAGAAAGAGGATTTTAAAATGAATAAATTAAGTCTTAGTTTAGTTACAGCATTAGCAATTGTAAATACAGTAAATGCTGGTAGTTTAGCAGAAGCGTTTTCAGGTGGAAAAGTATCAGGTGAGTTAAAATCACAATTTTATCAAAAAGAGAGTAACACTCAAAAACAGTAAATATTTGGACAAATGGTTTAAATTTTTCGTATACTACAGCTGATTATAATGGTTTTACTGGTGGAGTTACCTTTCAAACAGCATCGGTTGCAAGTAAAGATTTAGATGAAAATCCTAATGCTTATGATGCTGATCAAAATGTTGGAGGATCAGTATTATCTCAAGCTTATATTCAATATAGAATAGATAATACTACATTAAAAGCAGGTAGACAATACTTGTCAACTCCATTAATCGCATCTTCAGGTTCAAGAATTTTTAAAGAATCTTTTGAGGCGGCAACTTTAACAAATACTGATATAAAAGACACTTCAATTTCATTAATGTATGTGAAAAAGTATCAAGGAAGAACTGATGGAAATGAAGGTGCTCCTTCTTTTGATAATTTAGGTGATGGTGTATTTTCTATTTATGCAACTAATAAGTCAATTGAAAATTTAAGTTTAGCAGCTCAATATGTTAATGGTAAAAATTTACTTGATAATAATACTAAAGATGTAAGTATATATTATTTAAATGCAGAATATGATTTCAGTACATTTAAATTAGGTGCGCAATATTATGGTTCGGATGATAATGGTGCAGCCAATAATGATGGAGAAGCATATGCTATTAAAGCTTCAACAAAAATTGCAGATATATCTCTAGCTGCTTCATATAGTGATGTTTCAGAAGATGGGGGAGTTGATGCATGGCACTTAGGAAATGGTGCTGATTATATTTATACATGGAGTTGGTATGAGGGATCTAGATATTCAGCAGATATGAAAGCAACAAAACTTGAAGCAGGTTATAATTTTACAGATAACATATCTGCAAATATTATGCACATAAGTTGGAAAACTGGTTCAAGTGAAACTACTAGAGAAACAGATTATATGATAGATTACAAAGCTACAAAAGATCTTTCTCTTAGATTGTTACATGGTCAATTTGATAATTCTAGTAATGAATACCGATCAAGAGTTTATGTTTCTTATAAATTCTAAAATTACATACAATTATTATAAATAAAATATACAATATAAAAAGGAAAAAAATGAGTACAAAAACACCAGTAAAAACAGAACTATTTGCTTCAAAGGCACCATTAGAGTGGGCAATAACTGCAAACAACACTTTATATACAGCACAAATACCAATTGATGAGACAGGAAAAGTTGTTGAAGGTGGAATTGAAGCTCAAACTAGAAAAACATTTGAAAACCTTGTACACACTTTAGAGTGTGCGGGAGTTTCTACAAATGAAGTATTACAAGTATTAATTTATGTTACTGATAGGGAGTATTTAGCTACAGTAAATAAAGTTTATGCAGAATATTTTACAGCTCCTTTCCCAAATAGAGCAGCAGTAGTTGTTGCAGGACTTGCAAGAGAAGAGATGTTAGTAGAATTTGTTGTGTACGCACAAGCTAGTAAATAAAAAAGGAAATAAAATGAATTATAATTACGAAGAAAGTTTATATATAAATGGATCATGGGCAAAAGGTGTTTCAACTGTAGAAAATATTAACCCATCAGATATCTCTGATAATATTGGTGATATTGCACAAGCAAGTACAACACAAGTTCAAGAATCAATCACAGCAGCTAAAGTAGCACAGCCTTTATGGGAAAAAACACCTTTAGAACATAAAGTTAATGTGTTACAAGCGATAGGTGATGAACTTATTGAAAGATGTGAAGAGTTAGGAGAACTGCTTGCAAGAGAAGAGGGAAAATCAAAAGCTGAAGGTAAAGGTGAAATTTACAGATCAGGTCAATTCTTCCAATATTATGCGGCTGAAGTATTAAGACAAATCGGTGAAAATGCTGCATCTGTTAGACCTGGTATTAATATTGATGTTACAAGAGAAGCTGTAGGTGTAGTAGGTATTATTTCACCTTGGAATTTTCCTACTGCAACAGCAGCATGGAAAATTGCACCTGCTTTAGCATTTGGAAATGCAGTTATCTGGAAACCAGCTAATTTAACTCCTGCTTCTGCTGTTGCATTAACTGAAATCATCTCTAGACAAGATATTCCTGCTGGTACATTTAACTTGGTATTAGGTTCTGGTAGTGTTGTAGGTGATGCATTAATTAATTCAACAGATATCAATGCAATCTCATTTACAGGTTCTGTTGAAACTGGTAGAAAAATTGCAGTTGCAACTTCTGCTAATTTTGTTAAATGTCAGCTTGAAATGGGAAGTAAAAATTCACTTGTTGTTGCTTGTGATGCCGATATTTCTGTTGCTGTTGAGTCTGCAATTGCTGGATCTTTTTCTGGAACTGGACAGAAATGTACAGCTTCTTCGAGATTGATTGTAATGGAATCTATTCACGATGAATTTGTTGCTGCTTTAGTAAAAAGAATGGCAGAATTAAAAGTAGGTCACTATTTAGAAGAGGGTATCTTTATGGGACCTGTTTCTGATAAAAACCAATTTGATTCTAACTTTAAATGGATCGAAAGAACTAAAGAGCTTGGAGGTAAACTAGCATTTGGTGGAGAGAAATTAAACTTAGAAAAAGAGGGTTATTATATGAGTCCTACATTATTTGTTGATACAAAAAATGATTGGGATGTCAACCAAGAAGAGGTATTTGCTCCAATGGCTTGTGTAATTAAAGTAAAAGATTTAAATGAAGCAATTGAAACTGCAAATGATACTAGATTTGGATTAACTGCTGGTATTATTACTCAAAGCTTAAAAACTGCAGCTATCTTTAAAGAGAAAGCACAAAGTGGTTGTGTAATGGTAAATCTTCCAACTGCTGGTACTGATTATCATGTTCCATTTGGAGGAAGAAAACAATCAAGTTTTGGTCCAAGAGAACAAGGTACATACGCAAAAGAGTTTTACACAATTGTAAAAACTACATACGAAAAACCTTATTAAGGATAAACATGTATAAAGATCAAATTATTATTGACGGTTTACAATATTGTAAATGGGACAGAGATTATTTCCTTTCTTTAAAGAAAAGTGGAGTAACTGCTGTGCATGTTACACTTGTGTACCATGAGATGGCAAGAGAAACTTTAACACGATTTGCACAATGGAATAAACTTTTTGAGTTAAATAGTGATTTGATCATGCCAATTATGAGCATGGCAGATGTTCAATTAGCAAAATCAACTGGTAAAGTTGGTATCTTTTTTGGGGCGCAAAACTGCTCTCCAATAGATGATGAGATTGGATTAATTGAAGTGATGAGAAAACAAGGTTTGCTCATCATGCAATTAACATATAATAATCAAAGTTTATTAGCAACAGGATGTTATGAAAAAAACGATAGTGGTATCACTCGATTTGGTAAACAATCTATTGAAGAGATGAATAGAGTTGGTATGATTATTGATATGTCACATAGTGCAGAACGATCTACACTAGAAGCTATTGATATCTCATCAAGACCTATATGTATTTCACATGCAAATCCAATTTTTGCACATGATGCACTGCGGAATAAATCTGATGAAGTAATAAAAGCATTAGCTTCAAAAGGTGGGTTACTTGGATTTTCTTTATATCCTTTTCATTTACCAAATGGTAGTGAGTGTACTTTAAATGATTTTTGTGAAATGATTGCAAAAACAGCTGATTTAGTTGGTGTTGATCATTTAGGTATCGGGAGTGATTTATGTTTAAATCAACCTCAAGAAGTATTAGAATGGATGAGAAATGGAAAATGGTCAAAAGCTATGGACTATGGAGAAGGAAGTTCTTCAAATTCAGGATGGCCTGATGATTTACCATGGTTTAAAGATGAACATGGAATGGAAAATATTTATAACGGTTTAATTAAATATGGATTTCAAAAGAAAGAAGCTAATCAAATTCTTGGCGGGAACTGGTTTAACTTCTTAGAAAGCGGTTTAGAACCTAAAAATTAATCTTAAATTTTTAAGATTAATCTTTGGATGATATTATCAAAAATATAATAAAAGGATTATAAGATGGAAATGTCGGATATTATAGAAAAAGAAAATACATTAGATGAGCTAAATGAAAAAGGTGAACATAAAATTGATAAACTTGCTTTAGTTCTTAGTAGTGGATTTTTAATGGCGTTTGTTATTTTAGCATTATACGATGCTAAATTATTAAGTGCTGTTGTAAATGGCGGTTTTGGATGGGCAACGAAATTCTTTGGAGCTTATTGGCAGTTTTTATTATTGGCAACTTTTTTAATAGGTATAGGTCTTACTTTAGGAAGAACTGGTTCTGTAGTATTAGGAAATACAGATAAAACAGAAATGAGTACATTTCAATGGATTGCAATAATTATGTGTACATTACTAGCTGGTGGTGGAGTATTTTGGGCAGCAGGTGAACCTATTGCACACTTTGTAACTCCTCCTCCTTTATATGGGGCAGAAACTGATATGTTTCAAAAAGCTGTCAATGCATTATCACAATCATTTATGCATTGGGGATTTTTAGCATGGGCAATTTTAGGTACATTAACGGCTGTTGTTTTATCTCACTTACATTATGATAAGGGGTTGCCTTTAAAACCTAGAACTTTACTTTATCCTGTATTTGGTGATAGAGTTATTTATGGACCATTAGGTTCTATTGTTGATGCATTTTGTATCATTGCTGTTGCAGCAGGTACTATTGGGCCAATTGGATTTTTAGGATTACAGATTTCATATGCATTAAATGCATTATTTGGAGTTGCTGACGGGTTTGCTACTCAAACAACGATTATTGCAATAGCAATTATTATCTATACGATCTCTGCTTTAACTGGATTAACAAAAGGTATTCAAATTTTATCTAGATGGAATATCATTTTAGCAATTGTTTTAATGTTTTTTATCTTTATATTTGGACCAACAGCATTTATTGTTGATTCTTATATTCAAGGTGTCGGTACAGCAATTCAAAATTTCATACCTATGGCTACATTTAGAGGCGATACGGGATGGTTAAGCTGGTGGACAGTATTTTTTTGGGGATGGTTTTTAGGATATGGTCCTTTAATGGCTATTTTCATTGCAAGAATCTCAAGAGGAAGAACTATTAGAATGTTGATTTTAGCGGTAAGTATTTTTGCTCCACTCATTACAATGTTCTGGTTTACAATCGTTGGTGGTGCTGGATTATCATTTGAAATTACAAATCCAGGTGTTATTAGTGAAGCATTTAAAGGGTTTAATTTACCTGCATCATTATTAGCAATTACACAATCATTACCAATGCCAATGGTTACATCAATATTATTTTTGATATTGACAACAGTATTTATTGTTACTACTGGAGATTCAATGACCTATACAATGAGTGTAGTTGTAAGTGGAAGTACTGAACCTAGTCCATATTTAAGAATGTTTTGGGGAATTTTAATGGGTGTTTTAGCAATTATATTAATCTCAATAGGTTCTGGTGGTATATCTGCGTTACAATCTTTTATTGTAATTACTGCAGTTCCTGTGTCATTAGTTTTATTACCAGCATTATGGAGTGCACCACAAATTGCTATTAAAATGGCTGACGAACAAGGTTTAAAATAATAAGTAAATAAAAGTTAAATATAAAAGAAGTATTTCATACTTCTTTTTAAAAAAATTCAGGAGAATCAAATGAACAAGAATATTAATACAATAGAAAATTCGTCATTAAGGGATCCAAGTGTAGTAATGGATTTAAAAAGAATGGGTGCAATGCATCAGTCACGAATTAGTTTTACTAGTAGCCTTATACGAAAAATGGCAAATCAAAAATGGATAGTAACTAAGACTAAATGGGACTTATGTAAAGAGGGATATGGTACTGCAATCTATGAGATTAAAACACCAAATAATATTTATAATTTAGTAATTTTTTCTAATCATATTGAAGATGATGAAAGAAATGATAGAGTAATAGCAGAAAAATGGGATACTACATTTACATTAATTGAGGGTGATGTTAGTGATACCCTACTAAATGCTTTAAGAAATAATGTGCCTTTACAAGAAGCTGGAAGAAATTCAAATAGAGCTTTTGTATTAGCTCGAGCTAATAAATCTGTTAGAGTATTTAATCATGTTATTGATTCTTTAGCAAATGGCAAACAACCAAGTATTGAAGAAGTTTCTAAAGTTGGATATATTTTAAGAACAACTGCTGTTTATGGTAGTGGAAAATTTGGTATAAATGATTATGCTGCTTTAGCTAACAATCCAGACTTTTCACAATCTTTTTCTGCCGAGATGTGTGCTGTATATGTATTGAGACAATTCTCATTGGACTGGGCTAATTATATTGCTAAAAATAAAGGGGGAGATAAAGCTGTATCTTTAGATAAAGGTATCCAACGATTTCTAGGTGTAGGAAATGCAACAGGTTTAGGAATGGCACCATATCTTATCAGGCATCCAAAAGTTGTTGATAACTGGTTGTATCAAAGAGAACTTGCATTAGGTAAAGTATCATTAGAAGAGATTACAAAAGATAAGTCAAAAGAATTAATTATCTTTTTAAATAGGGCAATTACACATTTAACAGATGTTGTAACAATAAATGAACATCAAAAAGAGTTAAATATAAAAGCAGCCTCTGAGTTGCCTATTGTTATCTCTTCAATAACTAATTTTATTGGAAAAAGTTATAAAGAGTTAATCAAAAGTTCAACGAAACTTTCTTTTGAAGCTCAAGAAGTTTTAATCTCATCAATTATGGAACTTTATCCAGAACTTGTAGATTCTCATGAAAATGCGATGAGAGTTGATGAACAACCATTAGAATTATCAGGTATAACTGTTAAAGACTTAAAAGGAAAAATTAAATCTCATTATTCTTGGGCTTTAAAATATGACTTTACTCAGAAAAAAGAAAATTATTGGTTTTGGTATGTATCAGAAGATAAAGGTGAACCAAGATTAGGAATAAGAGATGTTGATAATGGTTCTGAACTAGAATTACCATTAGATATTGCTCGACAGGTCTCAAAACTAGATGAAAGACTTTCAACAATTGAAAATAATGAACAAGTAACTAAATTTTTATTAGAAAATCCACAATATTCATCAATTATCAGAAGAGTTTGGACAATGGGTAATTGTAATATGGGGGAAATTCAATCAAATGTTTTAAATGAAGAGTTTTTACCAATGGACTTGCTAAGAGCAAAACTTGCTATGTTTGGTGCAACTAAATTTGATCCTCGTTCAGATAGATGGGTACAAGTAACATTTTTTCAAAGTGCGCCATTAATTGATGAAATTCATAATGGCGAATGGTTATTTCCACAATTGCCAAAAAATAAGGATGCAAGACTCAATGTGGATCAAGGAAAAATTTCTGTATCGAGAACTGAATTAGCTACTATGTGCAACAACGCATTTAATGGTTTAAAAAGAGATGCTGGTGAAGCAGATTTAATTTCTAAAATGGTTGTAGATTTACAAATGGTTGGATTAAATGGAGTAAATCATTTTACTAATGCTTTAAAATATTTAAAAAGTAATCATAACTTATCATTACAAATTGAGTCAAAAGATTCACATATAAAAGCTGATTTAAATAACGACACTATTTTGGGACATATACAAATTTTAGTAGCTTATGCTTTAGAATCGATCCCTACATACGGGAAAGTAACTTTAGAGATTAAAAATTGTCATAATAGATGGTTAGTATTCTCTCAAGCAGTAAGAATTGCAAAAAAAGGTCTTAATGCGAGATTTTCATGGAATAACTCTTCTAATAGCGATAAAATTTCATATTGTATAAATGCAAATGATGAACTACCGACGGTGTGTAAAGCTTCTAGTGATGGTGCAGATAACAGAACTTTACTTATTGAAATTAGTAAAGATAAAATTGAATCAAAATGTAATAGTTCTGAACTAATTAGTGCAAAAACTTTACAAAATTCTTATGACGAAGCTATTGAAAATGGTTTAGTAATTGATTTAAAAGATTGGAATGAATTAAAAGAAGTTTCAAAAGCAATTTATGTGGCTTCTAGTGAAAAATCCAAAAATGATGCAGGTGGGATTGTAACACTTTAATAAATATAGTCACCTTGGTTTTATTAAGGTGACTTACATAAATATGAAGGAAAATAAATATGAATGATTTCCATTCAAATATTAAACCAGCTGGTGGTTGGGGAGCTTTAAAATCATCTGCTAAGTTTATTTTTAATGCAGATTTTTTTAAAACTTCTAAGACTCTTTTAAATTTAAATCAAGTTAAGGGTTTTGATTGTCCTGGTTGTGCATGGCCAGATCCAGATGAAAAAGATCGTTCGATGAATGAATATTGTGAAAATGGTGTGAAAGCGATTGCGTTTGAAACAACCAAAAAAAGAGCTTCTAAAGAGCTATTTAGTGAAAATACAGTATCTGAACTAAATAAATTAAATGTATTTGATATTAGTAATCAAGGGCGTTTAACTGAACCTTTTTATTATAATAAAGAGAATGATAAATATGAACCAATTAGTTGGGAAAATGCTTTTCAAAAAGTAGGTGGACATTTAAAAAATTTAGACGATCCTGATGATGCGATATTTTATACTTCCGGTAGAACTTCAAATGAAGCAGCATTTTTATACCAACTTATGGGGAGAATGATAGGAACTAATAATTTTCCTGATTGTTCTAATATGTGTCACGAAAGTTCTGGTGTAGGAATGACTGAGTCAGTTGGTATTGGAAAAGGTACAGTCAGTCTAAATGATTTTCATAAAGCAGAATTGATTATAATTTTTGGACAAAATCCAGGAACAAATCATCCTAGAATGCTAAGTGAGCTAAAAGAAGCATCAAAAAGAGGTGCTAAGATTGTTTCTATTAATCCATTAAAAGAAGCAGGATTAGTATCTTTTATACATCCCCAAGATATTGATCAAATGATTACAAATGAACCAGTTCGTATAAGCTCTCATTATTATCAAGTAAAAATGGGAAGTGATATGGCTTTAATTCAAGCGATTATTAAATATATTTTGGAAAAACATCCTGATACTTTAGATTATACTTTTATTAAAACAAATACTGCTGGATTTGAGGAGTATAAAGAAAATATTTTATCTAAGGAGTGGGATTCTTTAATTGAAGAGACTTCTCTTTCTAAAAAAGATGTAATTGAGATAGCTGAATTATATGTGCAATCGGATAAAACAATTTGTTGTTGGGCTATGGGATTAACACAACATCAACATGGAGTTGCTACTATAGAAGAGGTGATGAACTTACTTTTATTAAAAGGTAATATAGGTAAAGAGGGTGCCGGTGCTTGTCCTGTACGAGGACATAGTAATGTACAAGGAGATAGAACAGTAGGGATAAGTGAAGTACCAAAAGAGGATTTTCTTACAAAGATCGATAGTGTGTTTAATTTCACTAGTCCTCGTAGTCATGGATATGATGTAGTGCATGCAATTAAAGCGATGCATAAAGAGAAAAATAAAGTATTTATAGGTCTTGGTGGAAATTTTGCTGATGCTGCTCCTGATACAAAGATAACATATGAGGCATTGAGAGCTTGCAATTTAACAGTTCATATCTCAACACATTTAAATAAAAGTCATTTAATATGTGGAAAAGAAGCATTGATTTTACCATGTCTTGGAAGAACAGAATTAGATATACAAAAAAATGGTGTGCAAAGTGTAACGGTCGAGGATTCCATGAGTATGGTTCATAGTTCAAAAGGAAAAAATACGCCAATAACTAGAGACTTGAAATCTGAACCTGCAATTGTTGCAGGTATTGCAGATGCAGCTCTTGGAAATGGAAAGGTAGATTTTATAGATTTAATCAGTGATTATGGAAAGATTAGAGAAAAAATAGAATCTGTATTACCATCATTTATCTCTTATAATGAATCTATTAAAAAAGCAGGTGGCTTTGAGTTATATAACAGTGCTAGGAATAGAGAATGGGACACTCCTTCTAAAAAGGCAAATTTTTTAATCAATGAAACACCAAGTTTAACATTAGAAAAAAATCATCTCATACTGATGACTATGAGATCTCATGATCAATTTAATACAACAGTATATGATACAAATGACAGATATAGAGGTATTAAAAATAAAAGAAAAATAATATTTTTAAATGAACAAGATATACGAAAACTTGGTTTTAATAATGGCGATATTGTAAATATACAATCCTATTCAAAAGATAATATAAAAAGAGAGATATTTGATTTTGAAATAGTGGCTTATGATATTACTGAAGGATGTGCTGGTGCATATTTTCCTGAAGCTACACCATTGGTTTCAATAAATCATTTTGATAAAAAGAGTTTTACCCCTTCTTATAAGTTTATTGATATTACTTTATCTAAATCGTAAAAATAAAAAAGTGTATTTCAATTAAAAAATACACTTTAATCTAAAGGATATAAAAATGAAAAAAATTTTATTAACAGGGCTTTTATTAGCTTCATCTTTTGTAAATAGTTCTGCAAATGATGTAATTAAAGTTTCAACAGGAGAATGGCCACCTTATACAACTCAAATTAACAATACAACAGGAGTCCTTCAAAAAATTGTTAATGAAGCATTTAAAGAGGAAGGAATTGATGTTACATATGATTTTCTTTCTTGGAAAAAAGCGTATAAAATGGCAAAAGATGTTTCGTATGATGGAACAATGCCATTATTTAAAACAGCAGATAGAGAAAAGGATTTTTTGTATTCTAAAAATGTTATTGCTAGAACAAAAACTGTTTTTTTTCATCTTAAAAGTTTAAATTTTCAATGGAATGAATATTCAGATCTAAAACAATACAAAATTGGTGAAACAATAGGTTTTAAAACGGCAAAAATTTTAAAAAATGCTGGTGTTGATGTTGAAATGGCATCAAGTGAAAAAGAAAACTTTGATAAGTTGTTGGCTGGAAAAATTGATGCTACATCTGCAAGTTATCTTGTGGGGTATGGAATCATAAACAGAAATTATACAACACAAGATATAGATAAATTTACAACACATGGTAAAAAGGTATATCCAGCTACAGGTGTATATTTTTTAGTATCAAAGAAACACCCAAGAGCACAAGAATTAGTTGATAAATTTGATTCTGGATTAAAAAAACTTTTAAAATCTGGTAGATATATTAAATTAATTAAAGAAGCGATTAAAAAGAAGTGATTTAGTAAAAATATGAAAAGGAGAACTTGTGAATTTTGAAGTAGCAGATTTATGTGATGACAATCAAGATAAGACTATACAAGTATTAAGTCCTGATTTTAAAAATTATGGAGGAAAAATACAATGTTCAGGAAGAATAGTAACAATTAAATTAGACAAGAGCAATTGGCGTTTATTAGAAATGTTACGCGATGAAGATGGTGAAGGTAAAATTATTGTTGTTGATAATGCGCAATATTTTTATGGAGTTGTAGGAGATAAACTAATGACTTTTGCAAAAAAAAATAACTGGCAAGCAATTATTTTAAATGGTTTTGTACGAGATACTATCCATACAAAAAAGATTGATGTTGGACTATATGCAATTGGCACTTGCCCCTTACGAAATTTTGAGGAAACAAATTCAGTAAGAGGTATTCAGTTGAGTTTTGGCGGAGTTACTTTTCACAATAATGATTATCTTTATGCAGATAGTGATGGTGTGATTTTATCAAGTGAAAAACTCATCTAATTATCTTTTAAATAATCAGCGTTATCATGTTATGAACTATTCTTCTTAGGAAGAATAGTATTCTATAAAAGGTACTTATTGTTTTTTATGCAAAAATATAAATAATCCTTAAATCGAAGTTTAACAAATATCAATCTCAAATTAAATTTGTGTAGAGGACAATTTGTATCTTTTATAGAGTACTATTTTAAAATTATGTAAATAAAAGGTACAACGATAAGCTGAGTTTTGTAGTAAGCAATAATTTATCTACATGATTTATTACGAAATCATTCTAGCGAAGAGCCATCACTGTGAAGTTTATACCATCTCTTCTTGCTGCCTGGTTGGGTTTACATAACTGTTATGATTACTCAAAACATTGGTGGGCTCTTACCCCACCGTTTCACCTTTTCCTCATCTCTATCCAAGAGTGAGGTAGTTTACTTTCTGTTGCACTGTCCCTTAGGTTACCCTAGCCATCAGTTAG
>Ga0193963_1001069_pt1 | contig 13859 bp, 15 predicted proteins | sample FB_6_MG_FD_140359 | JGI IMG/M metagenome (GOLD analysis project Ga0193963, IMG submission 140359) | Microbial mat bacterial communities from the Broadkill River, Lewes, Delaware, United States - FB_6_MG | ecosystem: Environmental > Aquatic > Freshwater > River > Microbial mats | place: USA...
AAAAAGAGAATCTTTTGAAGGTGAAAAAAGAGAAAAATTTGATGCTGGTGTTTTAGGATTAGATTTATATGGTATGAGACCTGGACTTGAGAAAGCTGGTTTTAAATACTTTGAAAATGAAGATGAATTAAAAGGGAGAAAATAAATTATGATTATAGATTGCCATGGGCATTATACAACTGCACCTCAAGAATTAACAGATTATAGAGATAAACAAAAGAATGAGTTAAAAGACAACCCCTTAATTAAACACTTAAAAGGTGAAATTGATATCACAGATGAACAGCTAAGTGAAAGTATTGTAAACAACCAATTAAGACTACAAAATGAAAGAGGAAGTGATTTAACAATTTTTTCTCCACGAGCCAGTCGAATGGAGCACCATGTTGGTAACTTATCAACAAGTGTTGCATGGACAGAACATTGTAATGATTTAATTGCAAGGATTGTTGGATTATTTCCTAAAAACTTTGTAGGAGTTGCACAACTTCCTCAGTCACTAGGTGAAGGATTAGATGCTAGTATTAAAGAGTTAGAAAGATGTGTAAATGACTTAGGATTTATTGGATGTAATTTAAATCCTGATCCATCAGGTGGATATTTTAATGATGTTCCACCATTAGATGATAAATATTGGTATCCACTTTATGAAAAAATGGTAGAGCTTGAAGTACCAGCGATGATTCATGTAAGTGGGTGTTGTAATGACACATTCCATGCAACATCTTCATATTATTTAGGAGCAGATACAACTGCTTTTACTCAACTGTTTATGAGTAAAACTTTATTTAAAGACTTTCCTGATTTAAAATTTATAATACCTCATGGAGGAGGAGCAGTACCTTATCACTGGGGAAGATATAGAGGCTTTACTGATATGCTAGATTTAGATCATATTAATAACATTATTGAAAACAATATATATTTTGATACGTGTGTATATCATCAAGAAGGTATAGATTTACTTTTAGATTTAGTTCCAACTGAAAATATATTATTTGCTTCAGAAATGATTGGTGCTGTTAGAGGAATTGATCCGCAAACAGGTCACTATTTTGATGATACAAAAAGGTACATAGATAAAGCCCCTATTTCTGAAGAAAAGAAAAAAATGATATTTGAGGATAATATTAGAAAAGTTTATCCAAGAATCAATGCACACATTGAAAAACATTATCAATAAGGATAAGAAATGAAAGATTATAACGATATTCCAGGTACTTATGTTTTTGATATAACTATGTCTCAAAAAGGATATGGATTAAACAAGTTCTGTGAAACTCTTAATAGAGAAGAAGGTAGAGAACAGTTTTTAAACAATGAAGATGAGTACTTAAAAACATTTGGAATGAGTGAAGAACAACAAGAAGCAGTAAAAAAAAGAGATATTAACAAAATGCTTGAACTTGGTGGAAATATATACTATGTATTTAAAATTGCAGCTGTTTTAGGTCATTCTATGCAAGCAGTTGGAGCAATGATGTCTGAAGAAGGAATGACGGAAAAAGAGTTCCAACAAATGATGATCAATGGTGGTCGTCCTATAGAAGGAAATAGAAGTAAAAAGGAGAACAATAATGGCTAAGATTATTGGAGGTATTGGAACATCACATATTCCAACTGTAGGAAAAGTAATTGACAATGACGAGATGCATGGTGAATACTGGGAGCCTTTTGTAAAAGGAATCCAACCAGCAAGGGATTGGATGAAAAAAAATAAACCAGACGTTTGTATTGTAGTATATAACGACCATGGTTCAAACTTTTCTTTAAAAGATATTATTCCATTTGGAATTGGTATGGGAGAAAAATTCTTACCTGCAGATGAAGGTTATGGAAGAAGAAACGTTCCAACTTGTGAGGGCTACCCTACACTTTCAGCACATATTGCAGAATCATTAATCCTTGATGAATTTGATATTGTTATGTCAAATGAACTAGATGTAGACCATGGATTGACAGTTCCTCTATCTATCATGTATGACCAACCAACAGAGTGGCCTTGTAAAGTTATTCCAGTTTATGTAGGTGTTGTTCAATATCCACAACCAAGAGGTAATAGATGTTACAACCTAGGTAAAGCTATAAGAAAAGCTGTTGATTCTTTTCCTGAAGATATCAATGTTGCAATTCTTGGTACTGGTGGATTATCACATCAACTTCAAGGACAAAGAGCTGGACTAATCAATCAAGACTATGACAAGAAATGGTTAGATGGTCTAGTAAACACTCCTGAAATTACTAAAGATATTTCACATACAGAATTATTAAGAGAAGCAGGTTCAGAAGGAATTGAAGCAATTATGTGGCTTGTTATGAGAGGAGCCATGAATCAAGAAGTTGAAGAAGTTTATAGATTTATGCATACACCTGTATCAAATACAAACTATAGTTTAACCATTTTAGAAAATAAGGAGAAGTAAATATGAAGATATGTGTTATTGGTAATGGAGCTTTTGGGAAAAAACATCTAGCAGCTTTAAAATGTATAGACGATGCTGAAGTTATTTGTCTTGTTGGTGCTAGAGCAGAAGGTACAAAAAAAGTTGCAGATGAATTTGGAGTTCCAGCATGGACTACATCTTTAGATGAAGCATTAAAAATGGATTTCGATGCAGCCATTATTGCAAGCCCTACTCAGATTCATGCACAACAAGCAATTGCTGTTATGGAAGCTGGGAAACATGTAATGATTGAAATTCCTATGGCTGATTCACTAGAAGATGCTCAAGCTATTGTTGATGTTCAAAAAAGAACTGGCAAAGTTGCTATGGCTGGACATACAAGAAGATTTAACCCATCACATCAATATGTTCATAATAAAATTAAAGCTGGAGATTTAAACATCCAACAAATGGATGTTCAAACTTACTTTTTTAGAAGAACAAACACAAATGCTTTAGGCGAGCCTAGATCATGGACAGACCATCTTTTATGGCATCACGCATGTCATACAGTTGACTTATTTGCTTATCAAACTGGAGAGGAAATTACTGAAGTACAAGCTATGCAAGGACCTATTCATCCAGAATTAGGAATAGCACTTGATATGAGTATCGGACTTAAAACTCCAAGTGGAAAACTTTGTACCTTATCTTTATCATTTAATAATGATGGCCCTTTAGGAACATTCTTCAGGTATATCTGTGATAACGGTACATACCTAGCAAGATATGATGATTTATTCAATGGAAAAGATGAACAAATCGATGTATCAAAAGTTGCTGTATCTATGAATGGAATTGAACTTCAAGATAGAGAGTTTATCGCAGCAATTAAAGAAGGTAGAGAGCCAAATGCAAGTGTTCAACAAGCACTAGCAGCAATGAAAGTTCTTGACGCTTTAGAAAAAAAATTAGAAAACTAAATAATTAAACAAAAAAAGGAAATGAAATGAGAAACGTATTTACAAGAAGTGCTATTTTATTAGCAGGTTCAGCATTATTAACAGGTTCATTATTTGCAAAAACTGAAGTTTTAACTGTACATCACTTTTTAAGTCCAAAAGCACCAGCACATACAAAACTTTTAATGCCATGGGCTAAAAAAATAGAAGAAATGTCTAAAGGAAAAATCAAAGTAGAGATTTTCCCTTCAATGTCTATGGGTGGAAAACCAAATGAACTTTACAAACAAGCAAGAAGTGGTTCAGCAGATATTGTATGGACAGTAGCAGGATACACACCAGGTGTTTTCCCAAGAACTGAAGTTTATGAATTACCAACAGTGCACAAAGGTTCATCACTAGCTACTTCAATTGCTATCAGAGAGAATTTTGATTTAATCAAAGATGATTATAAAAAAATTAAACCTCTTTTAATTCATACACACGCAGGAAATGCACTTCATATGACAGAGAAAAAAGTTACATCTGTTGCTGATTTAAAAGGAATGAAGTTAAGAACACCTTCAAGAACTGGTGCTTGGTTAATTGAAGAATATGGTGCAGAACCAGTAGGTATGCCAATGCCAGCTTTCCCACAAGCTTTATCTAAGAAAGCTGTTGATGGTGGATTAATTCCATTTGAAGTATTTCCTCCTTTTAAATTTCACCAATTAACAGAATACTCTGCTGAGGGTGTAAATGGTGATAGATTTGGAACTTCTGTATTTATGTTATTAATGAATAAAAATAGATTTAATAGTTTATCTAAAGAGTTACAAGATGTTATTGAAGAAAGTTTCAATATGGATATGGTTAAACAAATCGGTCAAGTTTGGATGGATGTTGAAAAACCAGGTATGAAAATGCAAGCTGGTTCTAAAAATTCTGAAGTTGCTAAATTTGATGATAAAACAATGGCTGAATTTAATGCTGTAGGTCAAAAAGTTGTAGATAGATGGATTAAAGAAGTAAGTTCAAAAGGTATTGATGGTCAAAAACTTGTTGATGAAGCAAAAAAGGCAATTGCTAAAAATAGCAAATAAAAGGTCTAAATATGGAAGCTCTATTAAAAAAAGTTTGTCTTTGGTGGGTTTATTTATCAGGGTTATTACTACTAATTGTAGTAATAACTACTGTAATAAATATTTCTGCTTTTGGACTTGATAAAATCGCAAGGATCTTCGGATCTAATGTTGGAGCTTTACCTGGATATGAGGACTTTGTAAAATTATTAGTTAGTTGTATAGCCTTGATGTTTTTCCCATGGGCACAAGCAGAAAGAGGACATATATCTGTAGATTTCTTTGCAAATAAATTTTCTTCTAATTGGCAAAAATATCTTGATATTTTATGGTTGAGTTTAACATTGATTTTAGTGGTTTTTCTAGGAATTTTGATGTTCCTAGGAATGCTTGAATCAAGAGAAGATGGAGCTTTATCAAGTATATTAGGTTGGATTCAATGGCCTTTTTATATCCCTGGTATTATTTCATTATTTTTATGGTCATTAGTATTAATGTATCAAATTTTTATTAATAAAGGAGAAAAACTTAATGGTTGAAAAAGAACTTATTGGACTTGCAGGAATCATAGTTTTTTTCCTTTTACTAATACTTAAAGCAAGAGTTGCTTTTGCAATGGTGTTTGTAGGAATTGTAGGAACATATGCTTTATCTTTATCAGTATCTTATATCAGATTTGAACCTTATATTATGCAATATAAAAGTTTATTATGGGAAAACCTAGCTTCTTATGAGCTTTCAGTTATTCCTTTATTTATACTAATGGGGGCACTTGCAAGTCATACAAAATTAGCTCAAGATCTATTTATAGGTATGAGTGCAATTTTAGGTAGATTTCGTGGAGGTTTATGTATTACTGCTATTGGTTCATGTGCAGGATTTGGAGCAGTTTCAGGTTCATCATTAGCAACTGCATCAACTATGGGAAAAATTGCTTATCCGGAACTAAAAAAACTTGGATATTCACCTAAACTTTCTACAGGAACACTAGCTGCTGGAGGAACATTGGGAATTTTAATTCCTCCCTCAGTTGCATTAATTTTATATGCAATTGTTGTCGAGGCATCAATTATTGAAATGTTCCAAGCAGCCGTGTTACCAGGAATTATTGCTGTATTATTTTTTATGCTAGTGATTGTTATACAAGTAAGGCTAAATCCTGAAATAGCACCTGCATCAAAACCTATGAGTAAAAAAGATAGAAATAGAGCTTTAATGCGACTAATTCCAGTTGTTTTAACATTTGGGTCTATCATTTTAGGATTAGGGTTAGGATTATTTACACCAACGCCAGCTGCGGCAGCGGGAGTGTTTATTATAAGTATGTATGGAATTTACTTAAGAATTAGACATGGTAAAGGCGAAGGTTTAACATTCACACGACTAAGAGATAGTTTAGTTGAAACAGCTACTACCAGTGCAATGTTATATTTTATTCTTTTTGGAGCAGAAGTTTTAAAAGGTTTCTTTACAAGGTCTGGACTTCCTCAAGGAATAGCTGAATGGGCAATAACTGTAGAGGTTAGTCCATGGATAGTTTTAATTGGAATATTAATTATATTTATTATTCTTGGTTTCTTCATGGATTCATTAGCCATGATTTTAGTTGTTATTCCATTTATCTGGCCTGTATTAATTAACATTAATGGAGGAGAATATGTAACTGCCTCAAGTGCAGCATTTGGAATGAATCTTGATGAATTAAAAATCTGGTTTGGAATACTCTCCTTGATTGTTATTGAACTTGGACTTATTACCCCACCAGTTGGATTAAACGTATTTATTATTTCAAAAATTGCTACAGATGTTCCTATGATTGAAACATTTAAAGGAGTATTTCCTTTCTTTAGTGTTGAAATAATAAGAATTGCCTTACTACTTTTATTACCGGGGATCGTGTTGATTCTGCCAAGGTTGTTAGCAGGTTAAATTATAGAAACTAGTGAATTTAAGCTAGTTTCTAATGTTATAAGATTTTACGATGAGATAAGGAATTTAACTTATCTTTTATCTTTATTTAAAAATATTTTAGGAGAAAAAAATGAGTAATATTGTACATCCTACAGGACTATTCGATAATAGTCCTAAAGATTATAAACATATAACGGCTGTACCTTTAGCTGCGGCAATGGGTGCAGAAATAAGAGGTGTTGATTTAAGTAATGTAAGTGATGAAGCATTTGCAGAGATTGAAGATGCCGTTTATAGACATAAACTAATCTTTTTTAGAGATCAAGATATATCTTTTACTGATCATGAAAACTTAACACTAAGATTAGGTGAATTTGGAACAGATGCATATACTAAAGGTGTAGTTGGTCACGAAAATATTCAACCTGTTATTATGGAAGCTGATGCTGATACAAAAATGGTATTTGGTAGCGGTTGGCATACGGATTCAGCATTTTTAGAAAAACCACCCGGTATTGCGTTAAACTATGGGAAAGACATGCCTCCTTATGGTGGAGATACGATGTTTGCAAACTCTGTTTTAGCTTATAATAGCCTAAGTGATACGATGAAAGAAATGTTAGCTCCTTTAAAAGTTTGGATGAGTGCAAAAAAAGTTGTTGCGGCAATGCAAGCTGAAAAACAAACAAAAGAATCAGGGAAAGTTAGTAAACTTGGAAATATTGACCTTGATCCAGATACAGTAAAAATGGTTGAAGGTTCATACCATCCAATCGTAAGAACACACCCAGTTACAGGCGAAAAATCACTTTTTGTTGATGGAACTTATGCAAATGGTATTGAAGGAATGACTGAAGATGAGGCAATGCCTATTATCAATTATCTATCTAAATTTGCTACACAAGAGTCATTTACATGTAGATTAAGATGGGAATCAAAAACATTTATTATGTGGGATAATAGAATTTGTTTACACCAAGCATTTAATGATTATCAAGGTTTTAGAAGAGAAATGTATCGAGCAACGGTACTTGGCGAAAAGCCAGAATAAGGAAAATTATGGAAGATTTATTTGAACAAAGTCAAACTCCTCCAGGATATAGTGATGTAGAATGGAAAGCTAGAGTTGATTTAGCTTTATGTTATAGATTAGTAGATTATTATGGATGGACAACACAAGTTTATAACCATATTTCTTTAAGAATTCCAGGTACTGACCATATTTTAATTAATGCATTTGGGTTAATGTATAGCGAGATTAAACCATCAAATTTAGTCAAAATTGATTTAGATGGGAATAAAGTAGATGATAGTCCATACCCAGTTAATAAAGCTGGTTTTGTAATTCATTCTGCAATTCATAGAGCAAGACATGACTTAAATTGTGTGATGCATACGCACAATCCCGATACTCAAGCAGTAAGCGCTTTAAAATGTGGATTTATTCCTCTAATGCAAGAAGCCTACCAATTCCATGAAAGAATTGGTTACCACCATTTTGAAGGTATTGTTTTAGACGAAAGTGAACAAGATAGACTTGTAAATGCAATGAGTGAAAAAAACCATACCTTAATGCTTCATAATCATGGGGTTGTAACAACAGGACCAAGTGTTGCATGGGCATTTGTTCGTATGTATCAGATTATTCAAGGTTGTATGGTTCAACTAAAAGCTATGTCAACAGGTCAAGAACTGATTCAAGCTTCAGATGAAGCAATTGCTAAAACTAGAGAGCAATTTGAAGGTGGTGCAGCACAAGCAGGAGCTGAAGTTAGACTTCCTGAATGGCCAGCATATTACAGAATGATGAAAAAAATTGACCCAAATTGGGATAAATAAACCATTTTAAAAATCGGAGAAGATTATGGAAACTAAAAAAACACAAGTTGCAATAATAGGTGCAGGACCTTCTGGTTTATTATTAGGTTTATTACTTGACAAACAAGGAATAGATAATGTAATTTTAGAAAGAGTTACGGGAGACTATGTACTTGGTAGAATTAGAGCTGGAGTTTTAGAACAAGGATTTGCAAAACTTGTAAGAGAAGCTGGGGCTGCTGAAAAAATGGATACTTTAGGAGAAGTTCATGATGCTGTAGAATTTGCTTTTAATAATGATAGAGTTGAATTAAAACTTGAAGAACTTACAGGTGAAGATGTAATTGTATACGGACAAGTTGATATTACTAAAGATATGATGGAGGAGCGTGAGAAACGTGGACTTGAAACAGTTTATGAAGCAACAAAAGTACAACCTCATGAAGTAAAATCTGAAACTCCATATATAACATATGAAAAAGATGGTGTTAAATATAAATTAGAGTGTGATTATATTGCAGGATGTGATGGATTCCATGGAGTATCTAGACAAACAATTCCTGAAGATGTAAGAACTGAATATGAAAAAGTTTATCCATTTGGTTGGTTAGGATTAATGGCCGATGTTAAACCAATTAATCCACATTTAATTTATGCTAAAAATGATAGAGGTTTCGCATTAGCTTCTATGAGATCACAAACACGTTCTAGATATTATATTCAAGTGCCACTTGAAGATAAAATTGAAGATTGGTCAGATGAAGCATTTTGGGATGAATTTGAAAAAAGAATGCCAGAAAGTGCTAGAAAAAATTTAACTAGAGGTCCTAGTATTGAAAAAAGTATTGTTCCCACAAGGTCTTTCATTTGTGAACCATTACAATATGGAAACTTATTTTTAGTTGGTGATGCTGGACATATTGTACCTCCTACAGGAGCTAAAGGCTTAAACTTAGCAGCTTCAGATGTTGCAACTTTATACAAAATTATGACAAAAGTATATAAAGAAGGTGATAAAAAATGTATTGAACAATACTCACCTATTGCATTAAGAAGAATATGGAATGGTGTTAGATTCTCTTGGTGGATGACTGACCTATTACATAATTTTGATGAGACAAAAGATGAATTTGATAGAAAGATGGAAACTTCAGAATTATCTTTCTTCTTAAAATCAGAAGCCGGAAGAAAAGTTATTGCTGAACAATATGTTGGACTTCCTTACGAAGATTTAAAATAACCTTTTTTATAAGGTTATTTTATTTATAATCACATTTTAATTTAAATGAAGGATAATATTGCCCTCTTCTAATAAAATAAACCAAGGTGTTTTATTTATGCTAATTTCAGCGGTTTGTTTATCACTAATGAGTGCTTTTGCAAAAGTACTTGCTGATGATATGCCAACTATTGAAATAGTATTTTTTAGAAACTTATTAGGTGTTATTATAATAAGTCTTACCTTTTTTAAAACACCAATTAAACAAACAGGAGGGAAACCATTCCTCTTATTTTTCAGAGGTGCAATTGGGCTTATTGCAATGCTTTCATTTTTTTATAATATTGCAAATATTTCTTTAGCCGATGCTGTTACATATTCTAGAATGTCACCTATTTTTACTGCAATTTTTGCTTTATGGTTTTTAAAAGAAAAAATTGGAATAAAAGGATGGCTAGCTATTGCACTAGGTTTTACAGGAATGCTATTTGTAATGCAACCACTAGGAATGGGATTCAATGAAAACCATTTATTTGGAATATTAAATGCTGTTTGTGCAGCATTAGCTTTTACAAGTATTAGAGAATTAAAAAAGTATTATGATACAAGATCAATAGTATTAAGTTTTATGGGGATAGGATTATTAGTTCCTATAATCTCAATGATAGTATCAGAATATTATATGATTGATTCTTTTAATTTTATGATGGGACAATTTATAATGCCCCAAGGAACTCAATGGTTATATTTAATAGGTATTGGTCTTACTGCTTCTTTAGGACAAGTCTACATGACTAAAGCTTATGGTGAAACTCGAGCAGGGATTGTTGGTGCAGCTGGATATTCTGTAATTTTATTTTCTATTATTATTGGTTTAATACTAGGTGATAATTTACCCAATTTATTAGGAATAATAGGAATTATTGCTATTATATCCGGTGGAATATTAATTGCAAAAGAAAAAAGTTAGATTTAATAAGGTAGAAAAATGGCGAAAGAAGAACTTGATAATAAAGATATTGTAACTGCATTTATTAAAGGATTAAATGTAATAAAAGCATTTGATCATGAAAATACAAGTATGACATTAAGTGATGTTGCTAAAAAAGTTGATATCACAAGAGCTAGCGCAAGAAGACTTCTTTTAACGCTAGAATCTGAAGGCTACGTAATACAACATGATAATTTTTTCTCTTTAACTCCTAAAGTTATTGATTTAGGATATAGCTATTTTGCATCACTACCTTGGACAGATTTAGCTCATAAAAATATGAAACTAGTAGTAGATGAATGTAAACTATCTTGCTCAATTTCAATATTAGATGGAACAAATATCATCTGTATTATGAGGATCCCCGCAACAAGAATTTTAAATGAAGGTATCCATGTTGGTACAAGACTACCTGTTTCATATACTTCAACAGGAAGATTGTTTATGGCTCATATGGAAGATGATGAACTAAAAGCTTATGTTCAAAAACTCCCATTAATACAACATACATCAAAGAGTATTGTTGACCCAGATAAACTTTATGAAAAAATAGTCTCAGATAGAGGACAAGCATATCAAATAGTAGTAGAAGAACTTGAAGATGGGTTATTATCTATGGCTGTTCCAATTTATAATCGTGAAAAAAAATTAGTGGGGGCAATGAATATAGGTACTCATATGAGTTATAAAAATAGTACTTATTTAAAGAAAACTGTTTTGCCAATGCTATTAAAAGCTGCAAAAGATACTACCGATGCTATTATATTATTACAACATTAACCCTTAGTATAGATAGAATTCTATCTATACTTCTTATCCCATTGGATATAAAATCTCACTTTGTACTTTTTTACAAGCTTCAATAATCTCATCGCTAAGTGTTACATCTAGAGCTTTTAAACTTTCATCTAATTGAGATACATTCCTAGCACCTATAATAGTGCTTGCTACAAAGTCCCAATGTTTAGTCCACGCAGCTGCAAGTGTAGTAACACTCATCCCATGTTCTTGTGCTATTTTTATATACTTTGCAGTTGAAGACAATGTCTTATCACTAATAAATCTATTTTTCATAGCAGTAAGTCTTGGTTCATTTCTAGAAATATATTGCTCAAATCTAGAACCTTTAGGAAGACTACCATCTTGGTATTTTCCAGTTAAAACACCTCCTGCTAGTGGAGAAAAAGGAAGAAGTGAAATTTTTTCTTTTCTACAAACTTCTGCTAACTCATCCAAAAATCTATAATCATTCAAAGAGAAATTATTTTGAATAGATTGAAATCGTGCTAAATTTCTATACCTACTAATTTCATTTGCCTTTGTTAAACCATAAGCACTGTCATTACTAGTACCAATATATCTTACTTTACCACTTTTAACTAATCTATCCATTGCTTCCATAGACTCTTCTAAAGGAATAACAGTATCAGGCCAATGAACTTGATATAAATCTATATAATCAGTTTTTAAACGCTTCAGACTACCCTCTACTGCTCTTTCAATATGAAATCTATCAACTGCTGTTAAATGATGTCTAACAGGAGGTGCAAACCTACCATTTGCAGCACCAGTCACTTTTGTAGCAATAATTAATGAATCTCTAGGTTTATCTTTCATCCAATCTCCAACAATCTCTTCACTTAAACCTATAAGTTCTTTTTGAGGAGGTACAGGATACATCTCAGCACTATCAAAGAAATTAATCCCTGATTCATAAGCTTTATTCATAATTTCAAAACTTTGTTTCTTAGTAGACATTTGACCAAAAGTCATAGTACCTAAACAAATGGGAGTTACTCTAAGACCACTTGTTCCAATATAACGATATTCCATTCTCACCCTTTTCGCACATTTGTTCACATATTATATATTAAGATAACTAAATTAAAAGTATGAAAAAGTACTATATTCTTTTAATTCCTTTTATTTTCCATAAACCAAAAAAAAGAAAACATTAGGCCTGGGGTTTTTGCCTTATTCTCATCGTATATAAAGTCTTGATATTCTTCAATAGGTAAAAACATTGTTTCTATCTCTTCATCATGAATCCCTCCACCCCTATGAGCTTTCATTGATTCGTTTATTTTTGCGTAATATAAACTTTGACAGCCTCCGCTAACTCCAACATTTGTATAAAATGATGTAATTCTCTCTATGTTTTCCAATGGTACATCATATCCACACTCTTCATCAATCTCTTCTTTTACAATCTGATTAAGTGGAATATTTTTATCAACTATACCAGCACAAAGTTCGTAAGTACAAAGTTTTGTCTTATCATTTAAATATACTGGTGGCCTAAATTGTTTTACTAAAAGAAAGGCATTTTTTTCTTCATGAAAAAGTAAAACAGCAACAGAATCAAAGCTTTTTACAGCCTCCCAAGCCTTATTTTTTCCATTTTGATTATAAGTTATTTTTACAGGATGTACAAATTTTGTATCCTTTAATTCACTTGTTTTAAACTCTTTAATCTTATTATTCATAGTAAACCTTTCGCTTATTTTATTTTTATTTGTATAAAATATGAGTAAATTTATTATGATTTAAAGTTCAAATATAAAAAGGTGTATTTATGAAACTAGAATATACAGGTCCGAAAGAGATAGTTTCTCCTCATGGAATAAGCTTTAAAAATGGGAAAGATGATAAGTATGTATATATTTACCCAGCAATGCAAATATATGATGCCATACATCATAACTACCAAAAAGGCGTTATTTACACTCATAATATAGAGGGTAAAAGACTAAAAGACGATGAAGTATTAGACACTATTTTCAAGCTTAAAAGAGATTTAAAAGATACTTGTGAAAAAGAGATTTCTGAACTTGAAATTTTTTTAGATAATGAGATTTTAGAAAGTAAAGAAGACAATAAACTTACAGAAGAAGAAAAACTAGTTTATAAAAATAACCTAATAATCATGAAAAAATATAAACTACAACGAGAAACAAATAAAATCATTTACAATCATCTAATCGAAATTATTGTAGATAATATATTTGAGCATAAACTCAAGGAACTAAATACACCTTTTAACGAAAGATTCTGGCATATTTTACAATCAATTCAAGGAGAATTGTCAAGCCATGAGAAAAGATCAATTGGCTCACAGCTTGACACTTTACATGATGAGAATATTTCTATATCATTAAAAATAAACTCTATTGGGAAGTAACTACAATATTACTAAAGTCGATTGAAAAAGTCGAACCTTCATCGACTTTAGATACTAGTCCAAGTTTCAACTTATAATCAAAAGAAATTCGGTTCACAATATCTAATCCTATTCCAAAACCACCTTCAATATTGCTACCACTTTTTGCTCTTTTATATCTTTTAAAAATATCTTTTTGATCAGCTTCACTAATACCAATACCAAAATCTTGTACTATAAAAACTGCATCTTTTAAAGAAACTTTTATTATAGAGTTTGGATTACTATACTTAATTGCATTTGATATTATGTTATTTACAACTTTTTGTGTTTTTGTTTTATCCATTAAAATT
>Ga0193963_1001072_pt1 | contig 13852 bp, 10 predicted proteins | sample FB_6_MG_FD_140359 | JGI IMG/M metagenome (GOLD analysis project Ga0193963, IMG submission 140359) | Microbial mat bacterial communities from the Broadkill River, Lewes, Delaware, United States - FB_6_MG | ecosystem: Environmental > Aquatic > Freshwater > River > Microbial mats | place: USA...
TCAATTTGAGTATCTGATTTAACACCAAATTTTTCAGTTAAAATTCCATATACCATAACAGTAATCATTGGAAATAATGAAGCAAAAGCAATAAGACCAAAACCATCAATTAAAGGGCTTCTTCCTTCAATATTAGTTGCTAGTCCAATACCAAGAGCAGCTACAAGAGGAACTGTTACTGTTGAAGTTGTAACTCCTCCTGAATCATAAGCAATTGGAATAATATATTTAGGAGCTATAAAAGTAAGAAGAATAACAATTAAGTATCCAACAATAATATAGTAGTGAATATGACCACCATCAACAATTCTAAATGCTCCTAAAGCAATACCAATAGCAACACCAAGTGCTACGAATAATCTTAGTGCAAAATCATTGATTTTACCATCTGAAATGTCTTTTGCTTTTTTTGCAATAGCCATAAGAGCTGGTTCTGCCATAGTTGTAGAAAAACCAATAGCAAATGCAAAAGCATAAATTACAAATACAGAATCTCTTTTTGTTAATTGATAAGCCATTGTCTCACCAAGTGAGAATAGACCCATTTCAAGACCTAAAATAAAGGCATATAATCCGATAATTACAAGTGCAAAACCTAAAAATACTGTTTTAAGATTTTGAATAGGTTTTTTTAATACACCATATTGAAAGAAAAGGATAATTGCTAAAATAGGAATTACATCTTTAATTACTGATGCTATTCCATAAAGAATAGATTCAAATGTAATATCTGTAGGTGAAGAAATAGCAGCTTTAACCACAACATTTGCAACATCTTGTGCATCTACTAAATTATATACTGCAATTCCGTAAATTTGAACAAATATCATTGGTGTTAATGAAGCAAAAGCAATAAGACCAAAACCATCAATTACAGGATTTCTTCCTTTAATATTTGAGGCAAGGCCAATACCTAGAGCTGCTACTAAAGGTACTGTTACAGTAGAAGTTGTAACTCCACCTAAATCATAAGATAATCCAATAATTTCAGGAGGTGCAAAAAATGTAACTGTAACTACTAAAATATATCCAGCAATGATATAGTAATGAATAGGATGACCTTTAATAATCCTAAATACACCTAATAAAATTGCAAAACCAACAGAACCAGCAACTACAAATCTAAGGACACTTGCATCAATTCTTCCACTTGAAATTGAAGCTGCCTTATCTGCAATTACAGCAAGTGCAGGCTCTGCTATAGTGGTACCAAAACCAATTAAAAAACCAAATATTAAAATCCAAGTTGTCCATCCAGATTTTGCAAAATCCCTTGCTAATCCTTCACCAACAGGGAAAACACCAATTTCAAGACCTTGTAAAAATATTGCAAGTCCCACACCTACAATACCTAAACCAATTGCAGTATTTACCCAACCTTCTGGTACAGCTTGAATAATTGCTAACTGGAAAAATAAAATCACAACAATAATTGGAATTAAATCCCTAAAAGATTCTCTTAAAAGTTTTAAAAAGAAGTTAAACTGCATCATATAACTATATGTCCTCCATGTTATTCTAGATTATTATTTAATCTAGCTAATATAGATATTATAGCCTTTTTTTGATAAGAAATTGATTTATGTCAAGTTATTTATAAAGTAGAGAAACTCTACTTTATATTATTAAACTTGGTGAGAAGTTTGTTTAGATAATCTTTCTTTTTGAGAAAGATAAGAATTTAATGCACTTAAATATGCTTTTGCAGTTGCAAGCATTGTATCAATACTTAAACCATGACCAACAAATGCAGGTGAACTTTCATCAAAAGCAACTCTAGTTGTAACTTTTGCTAAAGCATCTTTACCTTCAGATACAGATGTAACTTTATAATCTTTAAGTTCACCATTGTATCCTGTTAATCTATCAATAGTTTTAAAAATTGCATCCATTGTTCCATCCCCAATTGCAGCATCTTGCATAATTTGGTCTTGGAATTTAATAGAAACAGCCGCTGTTGGAACACCATTTGAACAATCAGAAATTTGTAAACCAACTAACTCATAAGTTTTATCTTGATTTAATGCTTCATCAGTAATTAACATTCTGATATCATCATCACTTACATCTTTTTTCTTATCAGCTAAAATTTTGAATCTTTCAAAAGCAGCATTTAACTCTTCATCTGTAACTTTATCAAAACCTAAGTGCTCAATTTTATCTCTAAATGCAGCACGACCTGAGTGTTTTCCTAAAATTAATGTAGAATCTTTAAATACTCCAACATCTTCAGGTTTCATGATTTCATAAGTTTCTTGATGTTTTAAAACACCATCTTGATGAATTCCACTTTCATGTGAAAAGGCATTTTTTCCAACAATTGCTTTATTTTGTTGTGGTTCGACACCTGTAATTGTTGCAACTAATCTCGATGTTGGGTAAATTTCAGCTGTATTAATCCCCGTGTATAAATCACCAAAAGCATCACGTCTTGTTTTAATAGCCATTACCGCTTCTTCTAAAGCAGAATTTCCAGCTCTTTCTCCTAATCCATTAATTGTAACTTCAATTTGTCTAGCGCCGTTCATTACAGCATCTAAAGTATTAGCAGTTGCTAATCCTAAGTCATTATGATTATGAACAGAAATAATCGCACGATCACCTGCAAAATCAGATAATTCTTTAACCATTGCACCTAATTCATGAGGTAATCTATAACCTACTGTATCTGGTAAGTTAATAGTAGAAGCACCTGCAGCAATTACTGCGTCCATTACTTCTTTCATAAAAGGAATTTCAGATCTACCTGCATCTTCTAATGAAAACTCAACATCATCAACAAAAGTTCTTGCGTATTCTACTGCATGAACTGCTCTTTTGATAACTTCTTCTTCACTCATTTTTAATTTATATTTCATATGAATTGGTGAAGTTGCAATAAATGTATGAATTCTATGTTTAGCTGCTTTTTGTACTGCTAAACCTGATTGTTTGATATCATTATCAATTGCTCGACTTAGTGAACAAATAGAAGAATTAGAAACTCTTTCAGCAATTCTTGAAACTGCATCAAAATCTCCAGGACTTGCTGCTGCAAAACCTGCTTCAATAACATCAACACCTAGTTTTTCTAACTGTAATGCAATTTTAATTTTTTCTTCTGTATTCATTGAACAACCAGGTGATTGTTCTCCATCTCTTAATGTTGTATCAAATACTATAATCCTATTTTTGTCCATTGTTGTACCCTTTAAAATGTATATTATTATATCTTTTTTTATATAAAAAAAGAAAAACTGTAATGTAATTTATTTGTTTGAGAAAATCTAATTGTAGAAATTAGAGAGATTTTGTAAGTAGCAATGAAGAGTTAACACTTTTGATGAAATGGTTGTTAGCAAAATTAAATATTTTCATAGAACTCTCCTTAAATTTTAAATATGCAGTAGTATAATTAATTTAATCTATTTTGTCAAGACTTATTTAGAATGTTCAGAAAGAACTGCTTGATTTCTACCTTTAACTTTTGCTTGATACAAAGCGATATCGGAATGTTTATATAATGTTTCTTCATTAACTATATCACTTGCATTTTGCACAATTATTCCAGCAGAAACAGTTACAAAGTCACTATTTTTACTATTTTTATGTTCAATTTTTAGATCTTCAATTTCTTTAATAATATCTTCAACATGCAAACAAGAATCAGTAATTGTTGAATTAGAGAAGATTAAACAAAACTCTTCTCCTCCAATTCTAAAAGCATAATCACTAGATCTTAAAGTATTTTCTTTTAATACTTTTCCAATAGTATATAAGACTTTATCACCCATTGGATGGCCATAAGTATCATTATATTTCTTAAAGTGATCAATATCAATACTAACTAATGTAATTGTAGAGTTTTCTCTTTTTGCTCTTCTAATTTCTTGGTTTAGTATATTATTAAAATGCCTTCTATTATAAAGTTTAGTTAAATCATCTTCAATTATTAATTGTTCTAATTTCTTTTTATTTGTAATATCACTTCTAACAGCTGTATAATTGATTATTTCTTCATTTTTAAAAACAGGTGTTATTGTTAAATTTGCCCAATAAACTGTTCCGTCTTTTTTCTTATTTCTTATTTCAGTATTAAATGTTTTTCCTACACTAATAATGTTCCACATATTTTCATAAAAACTATCAGGAGTTTCCTCATGCCTTAAAAGTCTGTGATTTTCTCCAATTAGTTCATCTTTCTTATACTGAGTAAATTCACAAAATGCACTACTAACATCAATAATAGTACCTTCTTTATCTGTAATTGAAATAAGAACATTTTCATCAACTATTTTTAAGAGGTTTTCTTTTTCAAATAATTTATCTTGAAGATAATTATTTGAAACACAAGATTGGACATCTAAGATTAATTCTATTAAATTAATTGGTTTTATTACAAACTTACAGATTTTAAGCTCAATTGCTTTTAAAAAATATTCAATATCAGAATACGCTGTAGTAATTATAATAGGTACTGATGTTACACCTATTTCTTTTATCATATCAAGCCCATTCATTTTTGGCATTTGAATATCAGTTATTAAAATATCAGGCTGTATTTCTTTAAAAAGTTTTAAACCCTCTTCTCCATTATTTGCAATAAAAAAATCTTTTACATATTTTTTAAAATAAAAAGAGACTTCTTCACTAATCATTTTTTCATCTTCAACATAAAGGATAGTGATATTACTTAATAATGTTTTATTTATTCTTTTCAATTATACTTTCCCTTAATGGTATTAAAATTATTATTTAAATTATACATAAAGGGACCTTAACTGTAAACATTGCACCTAAATTTGTATTATCCACACTTAATTGTCCATTCATATTTTTTTCAATAATAATTTTAGACATATATAACCCTATTCCTGTACCCTTACCTTCTTCTTTAGTTGTAAAGTAAGGATCAAATATTTTATTAATAATATTTAATGCTATTCCACCTGCATTATCTTTTATAGTTACATAACCATAATCACTACACTTTTTAATTTCTAATGTAATTTTTCCATTTTTGATTTTATTTTCAAGTATTGCATCTTTTGAATTTGTTAATATATTCAAAATAACTTGTGAAAATTCATTTGGAAAACCAATAACAACAATTTCTTCATTAAAATCATATTCTAATTCTATATTATTATGATTAAGAGTCGAACCTATTAATTCAAATGAGTTATTAATTGCAACATCAAGTTTAAATTCTGTAATCTCTTTATTCGGTTTAAAAAAGTTTCTAAAATCATCAATTGTTTTAGACATTGATTTTGTTAATAAATTTGCTTTTTCTACTGATTTATCAAGAAATTCTTCATTCATTTCATCCATCATATAAGATAATTGAATATTTTGGATAACTAAACCTAGTGCATTTAATGGCTGTCTCCATTGGTGAGCAATATTACCAATCATTTCTCCCATAGCTGCAAGTTTAGATTGCTGAATAAGTAATTGTTCTTGTTTTTGTCTTTTTGAAATTTCATCTTGTACTCTTGATTCTAGATTATCATTTAGTTCTTTAAGTTGTTTTGATTTATTTTCTAATTCATCTGTTCTTTCTTGTACTCTTGATTCTAATTGAAAATGAGACTTTCTTAATTCTAATTGTGACTTTTCTAATCTATCAATCATTTTATTAAAAGTTATCGATAATTTTCCTATTTCATCTGTACTTTTTACATTTACTCTTTTTGATAAATCTCCACTATAAATTTTTTCTGAAATTTCTTCTAATTTTACAATAGGCCTAGATACCATTTTTGCAATTAAAAAAGAAACAATTAATGTTGAAAAAAATATAATTATTGCTAACAATAAAAATTGATTATACATACTATTTAGTTTTTTATTATACTCATCTAATGATAATTCAAAATGTAGCCATCCCCAATGAATTGCTGTTAAGTATACAGGATAAGAATACTTGAATACATTTTTATTTAAAGACTTAGAAAACCCTATACTATATCGTTCTTTTTCTTCTTTAACTTGGTCTTTATCATCAACTTTAATAGTATTTTCTTTAAGTTCCCATTTATTTACTTGAATAAGTAAATCATTACCATTTCTTCTAGAAACTATAAGCTGTTCTATTACTTTATTCACTTGTACAAAATCATAAACAAATTCAAGTATTTTTATTTCATCATCAATAATCATAAATTCTGAATTACTAAAGATAATAGAATCTGCCATACTTTTTGCTTGAGATTGAATTGTCTCAAGAATTGATTCTTTTTGCAATCGTGTTACTTCATAAGAAAAGATACTTAAAACTAAGAAGATTGCCATAAAAATTAATAAAAACACTTTTAAAAAGATAGTATTTTTAAAGTTCTTTATACTCATTTGTACTTCTTTATTAAACTAAAATATTCACTATAATATTTATCTAAAACTTTTAAAAATTCATTATCTATTTTAAATATGGAATTTACTTTTAATAACTCAACCATTTTCTCAATACCATCAACATTTTTTAATTCTTTGCTTAATTTAAAAAATATATCAATAACTTTTTTATTTGTGTTTTTATGAAAGATTCCTATGAAAGGAATATGATTCTTTTGAGATTTTTTGATAACTTCTAATTTATTACTAATAGAAGGATTTAGTTCTGTCATTATATCCCATGTTTTTTTTCTAATGACTGCAAAATCCGATTTATTAAAAAAAACATTTAAAACTGCGAAAGATTCTTTTTTCTTTTCTTGAATTTCTTTTGTCACTTTTTTCAAAGAAGATTTATTAATAATATAAGAGTTTTTATCAGCCCAAACAAAACTTCCTAAAGTACCTTTTTTTAAAGATACTGTTTTATTTTTTATATCTTTAAAACCTTTAGCGTTTAAAGATTTTTTTGCTATTAAATAATATTGTGTAAATTTATCATCAACTATATTCAAAGACCAGAAATTATCACTTGTTTTAAAAATATCTTTTTGATTTTTAATAAAAAAAGGTAGGTCTAGGACAACCATATCCAGTTCTCTATTCTTTAAAGCTTTATATAAAGAATTTGAAGTTTTGTGAAATTCTATTTCTACTTTAGTATCATTATCATGGGCTGTATCTTCTAGCCAAACTTTAAGTGCAACACGTGCGTCTTTAAATGAAGATAAAATTGTACCTTCGGATAAAAAACCAAAGCGATTTACGAAATCTTCTTTTGCATATAAAGTAAGAGAGAATATAAGTATAAGTAATAATTTAAGTAAATTATTCATCATTAGCCTAAATATTATTTTTAAATAGTATAGCAGAATAGATATAAAAGGTAATAATTATTTTTACCTTTTATATATTTTGATTAATCGTTTTTTGGATTTTCTTCTTCAGTAGTTTCATCATTATTATTTTCTGATGATTTAGTATCTTTTTCTTCTTCATCTTTTACAAGTGCATCACTATGTAAATCTTCTTCTTCAAAAACAGTTCCACCGTTTTCTTTTATAATATCTCGAACTCTTTGTCCAGTAATTACTTCAATATCTAATAACTCAGCTGTCATTTGCTCAATTGCATCATTATTATCTCTTAATGCATCAAGAACAACTGCATATCTTTCATTTAAGATAGTCTTAACATGCTCATCTAAATTTTTAGCCATATCATCTGAGAAGTCTTTTTGTGTTTGTCCACCTAAGAATTGATTTTGTCTTTTTTCTAAAACCATAAGTCCAGCAACATCACTCATTCCATAAATAGTAGCCATTGATTTGATAATATCAGTAGCTCGCTCTAAGTCATTACCTGCACCTGTTGATATTTCACCTATAAATACTTCTTCAGCTGCTCGTCCACCTAAAAGTGTGTCAACTTCAGCAATTAATTCATGCTTTTGCATTAAATATTTATTCTCTTCTGGTGTATTTAAAGTATAACCTAAAGCTGCCATTCCTCTAGGAACAATTGAAACTTTATTAACTTTCTTAGCCCCTTTTGTAATTTCAGCAATTACAGCATGTCCTGATTCATGGTAAGCTACAATTTTTCTCTCTTTAGGAGATATTCTTCTTGATTTTTTCTCTAAACCAGCAATTTGTCGCTCTACTGATTCTTTGAAATCTTCATAAGTAACTTCTTCTTTATTTGCTCGACCTGCTAATAATGCAGCCTCGTTAATAATATTTGCTAAATCAGCCCCAGCAAGACCTGCTGTCATTCGAGCTACTTCTTCTAAATCAACATCTTTTCCAACGGCTACATTTTTAATATGTACATTTAAGATTTCTTTTCTACCTTCAAAATCAGGTTTATCAACTAAAACTTGTCTGTCAAATCTTCCTGGTCTTAAAAGTGCTGGATCTAAAACTTCTGGTCTATTTGTTGCTGCTAATACAATAACAGGTGCTTCTTCAGTAGCAAATCCATCCATTTCAGCTAGTAATTGATTTAAAGTTTGTTCTCTTTCATCATTACCACCCATTGGACCACCGCTAGCTCTAGATTTACCAATTGCATCAATTTCATCAATAAAAATAATAGCAGGTGCAACTTTTTTAGCTTGCTCAAATAAATCTCTAACTCTTGAAGCTCCAACTCCTACAAACATTTCAATAAATGCAGAACCTGAAACACTTAAAAACTCTACATCTGCTTCACCAGCAACTGCTTTAGCTAATAATGTTTTACCAGTTCCTGGAGGTCCTACAAGTAATACACCTTTAGGAATTTGTGCTCCTAGTTTTACATATCTTTCTGGGTTTCTTAAAAATTCAACTACTTCTTGAACTTCTTCTTTAGCTTCTTTATTTCCAGCCATATCTTCAAATTTAACGTTTGGTTTTTCAGAATTAATCATCTTTTTAGATGAACCAATTCCAAGAAGGCCACCGCCTCCTCCACCCATTGATTTTGACATTCTTTTTGCAATAAACATCCAAATAGCAAAGAAAATAAAAATAGGTAAAACCCAACCAAATAAAATATCTGCTAATACATTCTCTTCGTTAATTCCACCATAATTAATTCCGTATTTTTCTAGTGAAGGAACTAATGTTTCATCAGGAATAACTCTTCTTGCTGTATAAGTTGTAACTTGACCAGTACCATTTTTAGAAACAGCTCTAATTTGAGTATTTCCAATTCCAACATATTCAATTTTTCCAGAACTTATTAATTTCTTTAAGTCTGAATAAGGGATTGTTTGATTCTTAGCTTGTGAATTAAATGGTGTTACACCATTGTTTGAGTTACCACCCATTTGATTTTCTGGGAATAATGCTTTAAAAGCAAAAATAGTAACTATCGAAAAAATTACAAATACTAATAATGGATTATTATTAAAAAAGTTATTATTATTTCCACCATTATTGTTATTATCTTGTCTATCGTTCATAAATTAAAACTCCTAATTATTTTTAAATACAACTGTTACCCATTCATTTTTATGAATAAGTTCCAATTGTTCTAAATCTTTAAATTTGTTTAACACTCTATCAATGTGTTTATCTAAAATACCTGAAATTATCAATATACCATTATCATTTAAACTATTTTTTAAATCTTTTGAAATCATGGCTAATACATCTGCTACAATATTTGCAATCACAACATCATATTTTTTTACTGCTTTATTAGCTGAACCAATCCATGAGTTTTTAAAGTTAACTTCATTTAATTCAAAATTACTTGCAGTATCTTTTATACAAACATCATCAGTATCACAAATATCAACTATACAATTTTTCTTAGCAGCAGCAATTGCTAAAATACCACTTCCTGTTCCTACATCTAAAACATTAGAATTTTCATTCACATATTTATCAATAGCTTCAATACAAGATGAAGTAGTTTCATGATGACCTGAACCAAAAGAAAGTGCAGGATCAATTATAATATCAATTTTATCATCTTTTTTTTCTTCCCATGAAGGACGAATATAAAAGTTACCAATTTCAACTGACTTTACAGATTGTTGATATTGTTTGATCCAGTCAATATTTTCTTTTTTTTCATGAGTAATTTTACACTCAATACTTAAAGCATTTGCAAATTGTACAATACCTTCTTTTACATCACTTAAATCTTCTTCACTTCTTGCGATTAGTGTACCATCAAGTTCTTCAATAGCGTTGTTTGTTAAAGACGTAAGTAAGTCTAAGAAAAGTTCATAATTTTTATTTGGATTAATTGTTAATTCAAAATAGTATTCAGACAAATATTTCCTTTTTATTTAACTATATAAAATTAAATTATTTTATAAAAAGTGAGATATTTTATCTAAACTACTATGTAAGTAATATTAAGAAGGGTTGAAAAAGCTTTCTATCATGTCTCTCATTACAGATGCATCAGAAATACCATTTATAATATCTCTAAATTCATGAGCTCCAGTGTAACCTTTTGAGTATGAATGTAATAGTTTTCTAAACATTACCGTTCCGTGTTCACCATGAAATTTCAGTGTTGCATCAAAATGTTCTAATACAATTTGTTTTTTTAAAGCTTCCGATATATCTTTATCTTCAATTTGTTCTTTTAATTGATGAAATATCCAAGGACGTCCAATTGCACCACGACCTATCATTACGCCATCAGCTTTTGTGTATTCTAATACTTCTTTAGCTTTTGCATAATCTTTTATGTCACCATTTGCAATAACAGGAATTGAAACAGCTTCTTTCATTGCTTTAATTGCATCATAATCAACAGGTGCTTTATATTTTCCTGCTCTTGTTCGTCCATGAACTGAAACAAAATCAACACCACAAGCTTCAACTGCTTTTGCAATTTCAACTGGTATTTTATCATTTACCCCAATTCTTACTTTTGCACTTGTATATTGTTTTGTTGAATATTTTTTAACAGTTGATAAAATACTTTCAAGTTTATCTAAATCACCTAAAAGGTTTGAACCTGAACCATGAGAGAATACTTTTGGAGCAGGACACCCACAGTTTAAATCAATACCATCAATTCCATCAATATCATTCAAAATTAAAACTGCATCTCGAACTAATTCAGGACTATTTCCAGCAATTTGTACAATATAAGGATCTTCACTAGGAGATTTTTCAATCATTTTTAATGTTTTTTCTGATTTGTAAACTAAAGCATTTGATGAAATCATTTCAGAAATAGTAATATCTGCACCAAATTTTTTAACTACAGATCTAAAGGGTAAATCAGTATAACCAGCAAGTGGCGCCAACACCATTAAGGGTTGGCTAAAATCAATTTTTTTTGTCATTATTTATATGAAATCGATTCTAAATCGTAGTGTTTTCCAGCATCTTTTAAATCTAAAAGTGCTTTAAATGATGTATACTCACCTTCAGGTGTAGTATCAACAATTTCTCTAACTTTATCAATCATTTCATATTCAAATAAAACATGTAAGTATGCAGGTGTTGAAGCATCAATTTCAGAACTTAGTTTCTCAAATAATGCGATAATTTGATCTGGCTGTAAAATTGATTCATAATTTCTAGCAAGAGCTAAATAATCTTCTGTAGTGTAATCTAAATCTTTAACAATTTTAGAAATTTCTTCTGAAGAAAAACCAAATTCATTATTTGCAGCATCTTTTTCAAATAACATTCTTGCAAGTTCTTTATCTAATTTAACATTTTTATAAAGTTTTTTTATTGTCGTCATAGTTTTTTCATTAATAACATTAATAAAAGATTGTCTTACAATATTTGGAGCATAATTTTCTACTTTTTTAAGAACGTCTACTGCAAAATCTGGTTGCTCATTTACTTTATTAAGTAAATTTTGATTTGCTAAATCTGAAATTTCATTTAGTTTTATTGACTTATCAACAATATATTTTCCAGCTTTAATATCTTGAATATTAGCTATTAAATTATTTAACTCAGGATCTGAAGAAGAAAATGTACTTTCTTTTACATTTAACTTAAATTGTGAAATCACTGAAGAAAGTTCTTTAAAAGCTTTTGTTTTAAATCTCTTTGGAGGATTTTTTTCTAATAAATTTGATTTAATTAGAGTAATCATTGTTTCTTTATCTTTATTAATAGCTCTTTGTTTAAATGCATTTATTAAACCATAAAATAAAATATGTCCAATTGTTGCTATAAATAAAATTGCTAACGGAAGAATAATCCAAACTGCTATTGGTAAAAGCAATGAGATATCAAGTATTGTAACTTTATAATCTCCTAACTCTAAACTAAATGTATATCCATAAATAACACCAATAAACAATACTGAAAAAACAATATATTTTTTAAAACCCATAATTAAATCCTTTTTACTATTTTTCTACTTCATAAATTTCTCTACATGGTGTACAAAACTTTGCAAATGGTTTTGCTCTTAATCTACCAATTGCAATTGATTCATCACACATATCACAAATACCATAGCTTCCATCTTGAACTCTTTTTAATGCGTCCTCAATTTCACCTAATTCTTTAACTTGTTGATTTGCAATAATTCCTTCTTTAAAACTATCACTTGATATTTCTGCATAATCAAATTCATCTTTACATTCAGAATTCTTCAAAGAATCAATACTATCACGACTACCTTGGATATTTTTAATGATTAATTCTTTTCTTTCTAATAAAGTTAGTTTTAACTCTTCAACTTGTTTTGCGTTAGCCACATTATACCCTTAAATTTAAAATTTTGCCATTATACAAAAAATTTCTTAAATTATTTATGATATGGGTGGTTATTTTTAATACAAAGTCCACGAAAAATCTGTTCAGCCAAAACAACATTGGCTATTTTATGAGCCATTGTTAAATCACTTAAAGATATTATACTATCACATTTCTTTAAAAAATCTCGCTGAAAGCCAAAAGCGCCACCAATGAAAAAATTTACTTCATTCTTCCCATCTAATAGCTTAGAAAAAGCATAAGAGTCTATTTTCTTTCCTAAAACATCTAAGGCAACGTTGTAACCTTTTAATAAAGGGTCATAAGTATCACTATATGATTGCTGTGCTTCTTTTTCACCGATAGTTTGTGCTTTTGCTATAGTTTTATTAAATATGTAATGTACTTCAACTTTTGCATATTTAGAAGACATTTTAATAAATTCTTTAATTAAATCGTCAAATTGATCTTTTGAAGGTTTTACAATTGAATAAATATTGATTTTCATAAGAAGTTTTTGCCTTTATAAAAAGTTAGATTATATAAGTCAGAAAATAGAAACTTTAGGTATAAACCCTAAAGTTTCCAAAGTTTTATTAGTTTGCTAGTTAGCTATTTTCTCTTTTTTAAACATTGTTAATAAATCAGATAAAGTTTGCTTCATATCTGCTCTATTTACAACCATATCAATTGAACCTTTTTCAAGTAAGAATTCAGCTCTTTGGAATCCTTCAGGTAAATCAGCTCCAATAGTTTGTTTAATAACTCGCTGACCTGCAAACCCAATTAAAGCACCAGGTTCGGCCATAATAATGTCACCTAAAAATGCAAATGATGCAGAAACACCACCCATTGTAGGATCAGTTAAAATAGAGATATAAGGTAGTTTTGCATGATCTAATCTTTTTAACGCAGCAGAAGTTTTTGCCATTTGCATTAATGCAAAAGTAGACTCTTGCATTCTTGCACCTCCTGATGCAGAAACAATTATTAAACCTTGATGTTTTTCTAAAGATCTGTTTACAGCACGAACAATTTTTTCACCCTCAACAGAACCTAATGAACCTCCCATAAAAGAGAAATCAAATACAACAATTTGAACAGCATTACCGTTTATTTCACATTCTCCACTTAGAACAGAAGAAGTTCTTCCAGTTTTTTTCTCTGCAACTTCAACTCTTTTTTTGTATGAAGTTTTATCTACAAATTTTAAAGGATCGTTTGGTCTTAAATCTTCATCATACTCAACAAATGTACCTTCGTCTGCTAAAATTTCAATTCTTCTTTTAGCA
>Ga0193963_1001073_pt1 | contig 13852 bp, 10 predicted proteins | sample FB_6_MG_FD_140359 | JGI IMG/M metagenome (GOLD analysis project Ga0193963, IMG submission 140359) | Microbial mat bacterial communities from the Broadkill River, Lewes, Delaware, United States - FB_6_MG | ecosystem: Environmental > Aquatic > Freshwater > River > Microbial mats | place: USA...
ACATATGAAAAACCTCAAAACATAGGCCTTCGCAAACTGATAAACCAAGGTACCCGTTACTCATTAATCACTCATGAGCCGCAAACATTGTCTTTTACGCATCAAATAACCCACAACAATGAGCCGCAAATACATTATTTACGGCTCAAACGATATCTTAGGCAACTCTATGTTGATAAATAAATGAACTACACCTGGCAATACAAGCAATGGCCCAATTTTGTTTACAATAGCGAAAAGCTCTCTGCCTTGGCCTACCAATACGCTAAGCAGACGGCAAAGCTATCAGGTAACCTATTAAACACCGACTTCGATGATGCACTGACCGCTCAACTCGATTTAATGGTTGATGAGGCCATTAATACCAGCCTTATCGAAGGTGAGAACCTTAATCCTGCCAGTGTTCGTTCATCACTACAGAACTATCTTAACCTCACTCCCACCCCTATTAACGTTGCCGACGCTAAAGCAGAAGGCTTAGCGGCACTCATTGTGGATGTACGAAAAAACTTCCATAAGCCTTTAAGCAAAGAGCTTGATCAACTCATGACTGCCTTTTTAGATTGGTTTAATAACAGTTCTCAATCTATCCCTGGAGTTATTCGCGCAGGTATCGCTCACTTGTGGTTTGAGGTAATTCACCCTTTCGATGATGGTAACGGTCGTATAGGTCGCGCGATCATTGAATATGCGTTAGCGCAAGACTTAGGTGCGCCTGTGGTTTTGAGTATGTCGACGCACATTGAGAAAAACAAAAAAGACTATTACCAACATTTAAATCAAGCCAGCTGTTGTGATGCTGATGAGCTAAATAATAAAGGTGCTTTGGATATCACATCTTGGTTAGTTTGGTTTATCGAAACGCTGATGGCTGCTCAAAAAGATGCCGAGTCTAAAATGGAAGTTATCTTCCAGAAAACTCAATTTTGGCAGCACCACAAAGAGACTAAGCTTTCACCACGCCAAATCACTGCGCTTAATAAAATATTTAAAGCAGGTAAAGAAGGTTTTCCAAATGGCATTAGCGCACAGAAATATGCTGCTTTAGCTAAGTGCGCCAAAGCAACGGCTACACGTGACTTAGGTGATTTGGTTTCAAAAGACTGCCTTAGCATTGAAGGCATTGGCCGTGGAATACGATATTTTATTAAGCTTGGCACACTACAAAGAAGCATTTAAGTTCTGCGTTCTCACCAAACCCTATTAACGGCGTATCTAATCTTACATATGAATCATCCCGTTCTTTTTCTTCTGAGGCAAACACGGCATAGCCCTGCACTTCATCAGCCAAAGTTTCATTAAGCAACAGTGCCTTTGCTTCGGTGATGGTTACATAGTCAGTCGAGTGTTCATCAAAGTGAAGTAAGCATTCTCCATCTTCAGAATCAATTTCAATCTTGGTCACTGGCAAAGCGTTCCCGAATTCCTCTGCCTCACCATTCTCGTTCAATGTCACTTTTAAAACGTGCAAACGAAAGTGTTCTTCTACTTCGCTTTGAACTTCAAATTCAAACAGTAAATCTCGTACATGTTTACTCATGGCTAGTTTCCTTTGGTGTGACCGATTTATCGTGCGATACGATAACAAATGTATTCATGATTCACTTAACAAATAAGGCGGCACCTTAAAATATTTAGCCAAATCAAACGCTCCCAGCGTTAAGACCGTTTTAAAAGGTAATAATTCTTCCCTTGGATAAAACATCTGGTCAAGCGCAGCCTGTTTCTGGAATGACTGATACAGGTTATCAATATCCTGACTCAGCTGCTGAATACTGTTAGGGCTCAATAATCGACTAGCAGAATAAAATGGATACTTTTCTTTATTATTTCGGCTAATTGATTCTTTAATAAAACCTTGATTCACGCTTACCAAAGTCGAATGCAAGGGCCCATCTAAGCGCCATAAAATAGGACGATTAACTAAAAAATAATAAGAATCATCTTGTCTTAGTCGAATCAATTCAAGTTTTTCAAGCTCGCGTAAGTACAGATAGCCATCTTGCTTAGAGAGTTGATTGCGTTCGACAATAAAATCGATGTCAAACTCGCTGACGAGCAGCATAAAAAATGACATTAATCCCAGCTTAGAGGCTAAGGCTTGCTCTGTTTCAAGTGATAGCTCGGTTGGGTAAACCGTTTGATTCGCGGCCAATTCCACCAGCTCGGTGAAGCTTATGCCAATCGCTTCGCACATTTCCATTAAACGGCTGAGTTTGCAATCTTGTTCCGCAAACAATCGCTTAATTGTCGGTTCGGAAGTATTCATTTTTTCTGCCAAATCTTTGTAGCGTAAGCCTTGGGCTTTCAGCACTTGCTTTAAGCTGGCAAACAAACCTGATCTTTGCTTCTGTTCTGTTGCTGAATCTTTATTGATTGTCATTATGTTCGCGTCATCTCCCTTACTGATACCAAAATCCACATAAAGTATCGTTTATTGATACTCAGTATATATAACATCGTTAAAAAGATACATTTATATATACTTATTATCAACCAGTCACGCACCTACTATCTAACAATTTTTAACGGCATTTAACCAGCAAGGAAAATACAAAATGAAAACATGGATTAAAAATTACGGCCTGAGCACCGCGGCTACACTTTCTTTACTAACGATCAATCCTGCAGTAGCCGACGAATTGACGACGCTATGGCAGCTTGAGGGTTTCGATCAACCTGAGTCCGTTGTGGCTAATCCGCCAGAGAAAGCCATTTACATCAGTAATATTAATGGCCAACCAACGGAATTGAATGGCCAAGGTTATATCAGTAAAGTATCGATGGATGGCAAGGTGCTAAACAAGCACTGGCTCGATCATTTAGATGCACCTAAAGGCATGGCTGTATTTGGGGATAATTTATACATCGCAGATATGCAGCAAGTCCATCAGGTGAGTATTTCTCGGGCTCAAATTATAAAACAGTACACGGTTAGCCAAGCCCAAATGCTTAATGACATTACGATTGCTGATGATGGCTCTGTATACATCAGTGATTTATTAGGCGGAGGAATATATCGCATCCGCAATAATGAAATTGCACCGTGGTTTAACCATGCTGATTTACCTCATCCAAATGGCCTCTTATGGCAACAGAACGAGTTATTCGTAGCTTCATGGGGCCTTGGCATGAAGGACGACTTTACAACCGAAATAGCAGGAAGCATTTATAAACTGAATATCAATAATCCAGAATTAACGGTGATTAAAGGATCAGAGCAACTCGGCAATCTTGATGGTTTAGTTCGAAAAGGCACTGTTTTTTATGTCAGCGATTGGATCAGTGGAGAGCTGTTCAAGATTGAAGAGGATACTCATAAAAAAGTACTCACTCTTAAGCCAGGTTTAGCCGATATTGGTGCGATAGATTCAATGTTGTTTACACCGTTAATGATGGATGGCCAAGTAACGGCTTGGAAACTGGCGTTATAATTGTAAGTCGTATTCTTCCATAACTTGATAAAACAAAGGGCTCAACCATACTTAGTTGAAGCCCATCATTTTATACAGGTATTTTGTGCCTCGTTATGCTCAAACTGGCCTTTTAAGGCTAATATTACTCGTACTAATAGCCTTATTCAGTCATTCCAACATGGCTGATGATAAGGTTGTATTGCAACTAAAATGGAAGCATCAATTTCAGTTTGCGGGCTATTATGCGGCACAATATAAAGGCTACTTTAAAGAAGAAGGATTAGAAGTCGACATTAGAGAGATTGATCCTAATATCCCCCCCCTCGAAAGCGTTTTAAAAGGTGATGTGCAGTTTGGGATTTCAGACTCCAGCCTTGTATTAGCCCGTATGCAAGGGAAGAAACCCGTCATTTTAGCCACTATTTTCCAACACTCCCCTTTGGTATTAGTAACCTTAAAATCCAGTGGCATTATTCACCCATTAGAACTTAAGGGTAAAAAGGTAATGTATTCGCGTAACATTGATGACGCGGTGCTGACTGCTATGTTTACAGAGGTGGGATTAACACCTGAAGACTATGAGCATGTACCCAACTCTTTTAATGCGGATGATTTGATCAACAAAAAAATCGACGCGATGTCAGCTTACATAACAAACCAAGCATTTGCATTGCCGCAACAGAATGTTCCTATCAATATTCTATCGCCAGCAAACTATGGCATCGACTTTTATGGTGACATGCTGTTTGTAGAAGAGAACTATTTTAAAAAGAACAAATTACAGGCCTTAGCATTTCGACGTGCAGCGATTAAAGGATGGCTTTATGCTATCGATCATCAAGAAGAAGTCGTTGATTGGATTATTCAAAACTTAGCACCCAAAAAATCCAAGTCACACCTGATGCATGAAGCCAAAGCCATCACCAGAATGATTCAAGCAAACATTGTTGACTTAGGCTATTTCAGCACTAACCGCTTTATTCGCATAGCCGACACTTATAAACAGCTCAAAATAGTCAGCCCTAATAGCAGCTTTTCTGGCATCAATTACCGCGACCACCTAAGTGATTCAACATTTGATAATAAGTGGATACAAGTCACCATTTTTGCTTCCGCAATACTGACCTTCATTGCTTTTATATTGTGGGGAAATAACCTTCGCCTTAAAGCCAAAGTAAAAGAAAATACTATTCGCTTAGAAAAAGCCAACCAGTCTATGACACGCTACTTAAATGTTATAAATCAATATATAAATTCGTGTGTTTTATCACCAGACTTAACCATTATTGATGTTTCTGAGGCATGGTGTCGCACATTAAAAACATTTCCAAACGATTTAATGGGTAGCAATCTAGAGTGTTTAATCAGCAATATTAGCACTCAACTTTTCAGTGACATGAAAACCACACTCAGCAGCGGTAAAGAGTGGGCTGGCGAGCTGCAATTAAATGATACCCAAGGCAATATTTTGTGGTTTGATATTTCCGCTCAGTTAGAAAAGAATGATGATACACAACTTGATGAAATCACCTTAATTGCTATCAATATTAGCGACCATAAACGCATTGAAATCCTATCATTAACCGACTCGCTTACCGGCTTGGCGAATAGAAGACACTTTGACGCGGTGATTGATAATGAACTTAGACGCCTACAGCGTAATAAATCGACACTCTCATTATTAATGCTCGATGTGGATTTTTTCAAACAATATAACGATACTTATGGTCACCAAAAAGGTGATACATGCCTGCAAGCCATTTCTAGTGTTTTGGCTAAGTGCGCTCAAAGACCGGCTGATTTAGCCGCTCGTTATGGTGGTGAAGAATTCATTCTATTATTACCAGAGGCTGATATTGATGGTGCTTATGCCATTGCACATATGGTAATGACCCACTTAGCACAGCTAAAAATAGAACACACTGACTCAAGCATCAGTCCCTATGTCACTTTGAGTATCGGCATAGCAACGGTTAAGTCCATTGATGCTACTTCTGCTGAAGATATCCTTAGAATTGCGGATGAGCAGCTCTATAAAGCAAAATCGTCAGGACGAAATAAAATTTCTAGCAACATTGATTATTACGGTTAAAGTCATAAATTTGATTTAAAGTGAGTATCCCCCTAACATTCACTCTTATCTTTTATATCAGTCTTTTATTTTATGATCATCATCGAAGTTATCGCCCCTCCAACCAACGAAGATTCAATTAACCGTATTGCTAAACAAAACCATGCCGCTGATTATTGGGTTAGCAGCTCTAGTGAAAAGCAAATAGCCATTAAAATTTTGGTTGAAAAAATCAAGTCACAAAAAATACTCGATCAACTACAAAAACTGATGGATGGAAAAAGTAACTTTCGTGTTTTAGTTTACCCTTTAGACATCGCCCTACCTTACGAAAAAAAGAAAACCAGCAATAGCACCGCGACCATTTCACGAGAGTCCTTACTTAGCCAGTTAAAAGCTCAAGGTAATTTAGATAGCCATTACATTATGTTGGTATTCTTAAGCACCATTGTGGCCGCCATTGGTTTGATTGAAAATAACGTGGCAGTGATTATTGGTGCAATGGTAATTGCACCGTTATTAGGGCCTAATTTGGCGTTATCACTGTCTACGACATTAGGGCAAGTAAATGGCATTTTAAATGCTCTGCGCACGCTTGTGGTCGGTATTTCATTTGCATTGGTTATATCGATTATTCTATCGCTTTTTTACCCAAATCTCGTACTAACACCAGAACTGCTGACTCGCACAACCGTCGGCCTTGATGGCTTAGCGTTAGCCTTAGCATCAGGAGCTGCTGCCGCGCTGTCTATCACAACGGGAGTTTCATCTGTTTTAGTAGGCGTTATGGTTGCCGTTGCATTGCTTCCTCCAACGGTTACTTTAGGTATTTGTCTTGGCATAGGCGCTTACCCCGAAGCCAAAGGTGCAGCATTTTTGCTCATTGCCAATATTGCATCGGTGAATCTCACAGCCCAACTGACCATGAGATTAAAAGGTATTAAGCCAAGAGAAGAAGGCCATCAGCGCACCGCGTTAACCATTTTCATCATTGGCATTTTATTTTGGTGTTTATTAATCGCGTACCTTATTTATCGCCTAAACCAATAGCTGCCATCAACGCTAAATATATCGAGGTCAAGGATGAACCACATTGTATTGCAACGGAAGCTTTCGATACCTAGCTCGGGCACACTGTTTAGTCGCCCTGACTTAATAGAAAAGCTAAATCACTACAGCCAGTTTCCCTTAACGGTTATTGCAGCACCCGCAGGGTATGGTAAAACCAGCCTTGTCTGTAACTGGTTACAATACGCAAGCCATCCCGTTTATTGGCTTTCTCTTGATGAGCAAAACAACCTGCCTAGTTCCTTTTGGACCTACCTATGTCACTGCCTTAAAAACATCGATCGTGATTTGGATGATAAAGCAGTGAACATGCTAGAAACGCATTTCATTGAAGATTATTGCTTAATCACCGATCTTATTCTGGCTTCTCTAGAAAAGTTAAGCCGAAAATGGAACCGGCCCAGCCGCGCCGTAATTGTCTTGGATGATTTTCAGTGTATTGATAACCCTCAAATCCTGAAATCCTTTAATCGCTTATTGGACTATTTACCAAGCTGGCTACAAATAGTTATTACTGCACGAACACCTCCTAGCTTAATGCTGCCAAACCGCTGTTCAAAATCAACCGCCCATATTATTCAAGCATCAGAGTTAGTGCTCCAGCCAGAACAAATAGCCGATTTCTTAAAAATAAAGTTAGATTTACAGCTGTCAGTAGAGCAGCAACAACGTTTATTTCAAAAGACAGAGGGCTGGGCTGCGGCCATTCAGCTAACAGGATTAGCGTTAAAATCTGGGAAGAAATTCGAGGATTGCACCAATACACACAATACCCTCTTGGCAGAATTTTTATTTGATGAGGTTTTTTCCGAGCTTAATAACGATATTCAAGCACTATTGATTGATGTCAGCTTGGTGAATCATTTTAATCTGGAACTTTGCCAATCGTTTGATTCAACAAGAGACAATGACGCTATTATTGAGACATTGATTAATCAAGGGTTGTTTATCAGCAAAATAGGATCAGAGAAAAATCTTAACTCACACAGCTTTCGCTTACACAGTCTATTTCGACAATGGATCATTGATAACAACCCGTTATCTGAAGAAAAATTCTTACGTAATCACACCATAGCGCTTACCTGGCTTACTCAAAATAATAATTTACACGAAGCGCTTGAACTCAGTATCAGAATTGAAGATTGGCAAACATGCTCTCACTTAATGGGGCAGCTTTATCCTTCACTTATCCAAGTCACGCACTTTGATCATGTTTCTAGTATTTTAGATCGTATCCCAGAAAACATTATTCAGTCACTGCCCCACCTATGCTTACTCGCCGCACTTATTAACGTTAGCCTTTATGAATATGCACCCGTAGAAAAATATACGCGCTACTTAGAACATCACCTCACTAACAATGCAGAATCTTTGCAATACTCTGAAGATGAAAAAACCTCATTAATGATGGGCAGTATGATATTGCGCAGCCAGGTTGCTCGCTTTAGCGGTGAAAGCACACAAGCTAAACGTATTAATCATACCTTAGAGTCTCTTTATTATAAGAAGAATTCGTCATTAAACTGCTGGATCATGCTCGGCAATGGCGTTGATTGCTTTTTAGATGACAATATTATTCAAGCGAATCAATATAACAATTCAGCATTGTCACTCGCAAAACGGGCAGAAGATGGTTTATGTTGTATCGCTGCACTTTCTTGGCTATTGCACGGTTTATATCATAGCGGAAAAATCACCGAAGCCCTTTCAATCGGCGAGTCTAATATTGCTTGGCTAAAGAAAATGAATTTCCTAACGCTACCAAATACCTCTTCGGTTTTTGCCGCCATGTCGGTTCTATACTTAGAGAATAATGCCATCGATCTTGCTTGGAATAGCTACGATAGGCTTATCGATACACTGAATGATTTTACCGAACCTAGAGAAATTATTTACAACAAATTCCATACTCACTTTCATTTGCTATCCAGCACAGGTCGATACGATGAAGCACGCAGCTGTTTAAAACGTCTAGAACATTACGAGAGCCAACTGGGAAAAAATTTAGGGCCCAATTTCTCAATTTTATTAGATACCAAAACGTTCAGTGCTCTTTTAGAGTCAAAAACAGGTAATAGCTTTCCTTTACTCCAGCTTGTCAGTCATAAAAGCACTGATGAAGAGAATGAAAAAACGAATTATCGCTTTCGATTTTTATTTGAAAGCATGATTCAAGCGGCCGCAGATATGATCATGACCTCAGGCGAGAATAATTCATTTATCAAGATCGCCAATAGCAGTGCGAGCCACGGCAATCATCTTCGTCAAATAGCCTGCTACCTAGCACCGGCAAAAATTTTATACTCACTAGGAGAACAACAACAAGCGCTCTCGTTATTTAAAGATGCCATAGAAATAGCTGCACAGTATCATTTCATTAACCTGCTGATTGAGGATGAAATTACCATACTGCCATTGCTTCAGCAGGCCATCAGCCACGGTATTGAAGTAGAGTATTGCCAACAGTTAATCTCGGCCATTGATCAGCGTAAGCCTAAAAAAGCGACACCGATCGAAGTCAAAAAGAAAAATCATAGCGATACGATACAAAACCAAGATCTTATCGAAGCATTAAGCCCAAGAGAATACGAAGTTTTAGCTTTGGTTAATCAAGGATATCGTAATAAAAACATTACCGAATCACTCTCTATTTCACTGCCTACCGTCAAACGCCATTTACAGAATATTTATCAGAAGCTGCAAGTAAACAGTCGAACAGAGGCTATCGCTATTTTGAACAAGCAATCACCCATCAAAGATTAACCTCATGCATATTGTGTGACGCAGTTCACACAAATACATCCTTATATGGTCCTTTTGGTCGCTGCACCTCGATCAGACAATGCTTAGTCTAAATGAATAACAATTCAGATAAGCAAGGATGTATTCATGAAGCCGCTACAATACCCGCTATTAATAGCCTTAAGTATCCTATTAGCCGCATGCGGTGGTAAAGCCACGACCAAAGACGGTGATGATTTCTTTGTTCCCGCAACCAATGACAACGTTACCAAAGACCCCTTCGACCGAGCGCGACTTTTACAGATTTCGTTAAAAATGCCTGCTAACGACTTTGCCAAGCTACGCTCAGAAGGACGCCCACTGGATACAACGCTAACAGACTGCCCATCTTCAGATTTTGAATATACCGACTTTAAAGCTTCTGCAAATATTGATGGTGAATTAATACAAGAGGTCGCTATTCGCAAAAAAGGCTACCTAGGCTCATTAAGCCGTACTCGCCCTTCGATAAAGCTCAATTTTGATACTCACGAAGAAGGTCGTACCTTTAAAACATTAAAGCGCATGACATTAAATAATGATCGCCAAGATCCTAGCCATACACATCAATGTCTGGCGTATGATTTATACAGAGCTGCGGGCTTAGTAGCTCCGCGTTGTAATCTTGCAGAAGTGATTATCAATAATGAAAATATGGGGGTTTATACTCACGTCGAAAGTATCAAAAAGCCTTTTCTAAAACGAAACTATAATAATAAATCTGGCAATCTATACGAAGCACAAATCGCTGATTTTGGTAGCCAATTAAATCAACGCTTCGAACTAAAAACCAATAAAACAGTCAATGATCGCTCTGACTTAGACCGCTTAGCCGCCGTATTAAAGCTCAATGACAATGACTTTATAGCCAACATAGGCCAACACATTGATGTCGACGAATTCATCACATATTGGGCCGTAGATACCCTTATTGGCCACTGGGATTCCGCAACGGGCAATACCAACAACTACTATATCTATCACAATCCTGAAGATAACTTGTTCCACTTTATTCCTTGGGGAACAGATAGCGCATTTACCACGGATGAAATACTCAAGCCAAACTCAGGCCCTTTATTTAAAAACTTTTCTTTAGCGAAACGATTTTACGATATTGAACAAACCCGTCGCCTCTATTTTTCAGAAATTAATCGATTGTTATCAGAGCAATGGCAGGAAGAAGTCTTATTAGCAAAGCTTGAAAAGGTTCAGCAACTCACCAAAGCCCCACACAATGCTTTTGAAGACATAACCGCATTCATTAATGGCAATGAGGCTACAGGCCAGCCAAGCCAAAGAACTCTGCTAAACAAAGCAATCGCAGGTGAAATTAATCAAATTGCTTACCTAATACCTGACGAGGCGAATGACTGCTCGCACATAATGAATAAAACATCATTAACCGCTGAATTCTCTAGTATTGGGGATAAAGGCAGCTTCTCTTTTACCGATGCTGAAGGGATTGATCGTACAGCATCCATGACGCTGGTATCCAACTACAGTAGCGTTGATAGCTTGGTCTATAGCTTAGATGCACGAACACTTCCTCCGGTTGCAGGGTTAACATTCATTGGCGCAGCAACTCCACCCTCTTATCTTGATAGCTACGTCTTGCAAGTATTCATTGAGCACACCGATTACAAAAAAGGTCGCATTCCATTGCAAGGTCTATCAACAAATTTAATGTTATTTAAGGTGATCGATAAAGATGCTATTCCACCTAAAATTGAGTTAATCAGTGCGGGGCACAGCGGCACGATTAATTTAATAGAAGCAGGAAATGGCCAACCAGGCAGTGTAATTGAAGGTCGTATTGATGCGCAAATGGGACTAATAAAAGTACGTAATTACATCACTACTGAATATTAAAAGGTTCTAGCATGATGGCCAATAAAATAAAAACACTGCTCGTACTAGAACCACAAGAGTATGAGGTATCTCACCTAGAATTAGTGAAGGATAGCCAGGATATAAATTTATCGGTGTTAAAACGGTTTGATTCCCATTCATTAGCCCAACAAAACATGGCAGCGTTAATGAATCGTATCGACAGTAAGTTCCTCTTACCCATCGATGCCTTCGAACCGTTCATGAATGCTATATCAGATGACTACAGCATATTAAGCTCTCTTGGTCGAAAAATATTCAGTTATCAAACAACCTATTTTGATAATAAAGATAGACAGTTTTATTTGGATCATCACAACGGTAAATTGAATCGTTATAAAGTACGTTTTCGCCGCTATGTAGAATCTAACATGGGTTATATGGAGATTAAGTTTAAGAATAATAAAAAAAGAACGATTAAACAGCGCATTCCTATGAACTGCATTCTTCCCGACCAGAGGCGGGTGAATGACTTCGTGCAAAATACGTTAGGCTATTCCGCCAAGCTAGAAACAGCATTATTTGTTAATTACCAAAGAATAACACTCATAAATAAGAAGAGTTTGGAGCGCATTACTATTGATCTCAATTTGAGTTTTCAAAACTCAAAAAATGACTCACAAAATAATGCCAAAAATAACGCTAAAAATAAGGTTCAGTCGATTCAAAACAACGTATTCATTGTTGAAGTGAAACAAGTTCGAAAGCCTCTTGACTCTGCTTGTCGACGTTTTATGAAACAACACAACCATAAAGAAATTAACTTTAGCAAATACTGTATAGGAAGCCTGCTTACCACAGAAGATCAGAGCAACTCAGAACCGTTAAAAGCAAACAACTTTAAGCATATTTTACGAAAACTTAACGACTTAAATAGACAGCATTAATCGCCATAACATCACTCAGCGATCAATTTTATTTAAACACTCAATTTCACTAAAAAAATAAAAAGGTTAAATACAACAATGGAATTAACTCTCGGTACCGACTTCATACTGCGCTTATTAATAAATACCCTTGCGAGCGTGCTATTAATACGTTTTTGCTACTATAAATTCTCCCAACATAGAGCCAACGCATCTTCTTTTATACTCTTTGGAATGGGTGTTTTTTTAGTTACTTTTTTACTGCATACCGCAGACGTTTCAATGGGGTTCGCATTTGGATTATTTGCCGTATTCTCAATGCTTCGTTACCGAACAGAGTCCATTAGCATCAAAGAAATGACCTACTTATTTCTAGTGATCGCAATCGCGCTATTATCAGCCGTAAGCACCATGTCTCCTTATGAGCTATTAATAATCACCTTATCCATGTGTGCCATAACCTACCTACTAGAAACTAACTTTTTAATGCCGTCTCTGGATGAGCTAGAGATTGATTACGAAAAAATAGAAAACATTAACCTCTCTCGCCGTGAAGCGCTCATCGAAGACATACGCATCAGAACAGGGCTCAATGTTCTGCAAGTAGAAGTATTAAACATAGATTTTCTTAGAGATAGCACACGTTTGAAGATTCTTTTTTCTCCGACCAATAAGAAAATAGGCGATAAAAAATAAACAATGAAGAACTTAAGCATAATGCGTAATTTTATAATAACCATGATGGGCCTGATGAGCTTTTTAGCTCACTCAATCGAAGATAACCAAAGTTCGCCTTCAAAACAGAGCAAGGCTACATTCAACATCGATGGCTACTTAATGCTAGATCATGATTATTACTCACCCTTCTATGACAAAAATAGTGAAGAGTATCAGCACAAAACTGAAATACGCCGTTCTAAGATTGGCATCACGGTAAGGCCAAATAAATACATAAAGAGCAAGCTTCAAATTAAGTACGCTAGAAGCTTTGACGATGAGAGTAAGCTAACCCTCGGCGATGCTTACCTTCGAGTTGAAAATCGTCAAAGCACGGGTTTTCAAATTGGGCACATGAAAGAACCTTTTGGTTTAGAGCAGCAAACCAGTTCATCAGAACTCATTTCGATAGAGCGCTCGTTGCCTTCTGCTGTGTTTTCTCCTAGCAGAAGCTACGGTATACAGATAGATCAAAAAGATAAATTCTATACTGTCGCAGCAGGCTATTTCATTAATCGTGCAACGGATGAAGAGTTTGCACTGACACACTTTGATTTGTCTAAAAAAAAGGATGAAGATACAGAAGCCGTGACGATGAGGGTCACAATGGCGCCCATAAGAAACAAAAAGACGACCTTGCATATAGGAAGCACGTTATCGAAGCGCTGGCTGAATGGCGAAAAAATTCAATATAAAAGTAACGCTGAAGTAAATACTGGAGACAGTATCGTAAGAGGCCCTAGATTCTATGCGAAGCAAAGTATGATTTATCAAATGGACTTGGCTCTGCATAGAAAGAATCTATTAATGCAGGCAGAGTTTTTCTCTAATACGCTGCAGCAAGTTGACGATAATAACTGGCACTTTTCCGGCGCCTACTTTCAAGCTAGCTATAAAATCCGGGGGGATTATCGATATAAAAAAGGGGAGTTTAAGTCATCGAATGATGACAAACGAATGGCGATTGAAGGGGTGATTCGCCACTCTTATCTAAATTTAGAAGATAATAATATCGGCAGTAAAACATCGTCAAGCTTAGTCGGTAT
>Ga0193963_1001076_pt1 | contig 13836 bp, 12 predicted proteins | sample FB_6_MG_FD_140359 | JGI IMG/M metagenome (GOLD analysis project Ga0193963, IMG submission 140359) | Microbial mat bacterial communities from the Broadkill River, Lewes, Delaware, United States - FB_6_MG | ecosystem: Environmental > Aquatic > Freshwater > River > Microbial mats | place: USA...
ATAAATCATCTGCCATCTTTTTAGTTTCATCAGCCGATTTATCTTTAGCTAAAACTACAAATTCTTCACCACCATATCTAGCAAAAAACTCTTCCTTTGCTAAAGTATTTGAAATTTTTTCACACATTTTTTTTAATACCACATCTCCTGCTGGATGACCGTAATTATCATTATATTTTTTAAAATAATCAATATCTATCATCAACAATGAAAGGCTTCTTTCATTTTCGGCTTCTTCCCACCATTTTTCTAATACTTCATCAAAATATCCTCTATTGTAAATTCCAGTTAATGCATCTAATCTTGTTTTATCCTTTAAAAATTCATTTATTCTTTCAATTTCATTTTTAGCAGCACCTAATTCAATTACTTTTCCACTTAAATTCTTATTTGTTTTAATTAATTTTTTTTCCATTTTATAAAATAATCCTAGTACTAATAACATTATGCACACTACAATTCCATTTAGAATATAATTCCATTTCAAATATTTATTCGCACTCTCAATCCATATATTTGATTCTGATATAATACCAATATTCCATCCACTTCTATTTACATATCCACCTAATAAAAATGATGATGTTGGCAATTCATAATATTCTTCATCTTCATAATTATCATGATTATGTGAAAACAAAAAATACTCTATTGTTCCTTTATGTTCATTAATATTATCTAAAATCATCTCTTCATTTCTTGTATGACTTATTATTTGACCATTTTTAGATAATGAAACTATATAGTAAGAATCATCCATAATAGTATCTTTTATTCTTTCGTTTATTATTTCATTTGGAATATCTAGTCCTATAACTCCAACTAAACTGCCTTCAATATAAATAGGTGTACTAATTGTAACAACATATCCTTCACTTTTAATATCATAATATAAATCACTTATAACCGTTTGTGCTCCTTCTAATGCATTTTTATACCAGCCTTCTTTTCTTGGGTCATATCCATTTTGCGCTTTCCAATCTGAACCAATAATAAATTTTCCATCATTTAATCCAATATATAAATTTGCAATTTCTCTTCTATTTAAATTAATTTTTATATATTTATTATTACTATTTTGATAGGTTAATTCATTTATACCGACATTATCTATAATATCTTTTGTATATTCTAATAAATCATATTTTGTATTAATCCAGTTATCTAACTCTTCTATGGTTTGATCTAAAATATTTGTTAGCTGCTGCTCTAAAACATAATTAACTTCATTTTGTAATTGAACGGTATTATAAATCGCAGAAAAAAGAGATACTGCTCCTAAAATAAACAACAATAACGATATTTTCAATTTCATAATTTACGCTCCCTTCTGATTTATATTTAATATTATAAAAACAAATTTATTTCTAATTAATTTAAGCACTAAATTTTAAACACTACAACTCACATACAATATACCCATTTATTATTAGTTTTCACGCTTTCGACAAAATAAGACTTTTATTTTTTGCATTGTAAATCTAAAACTTATGTAATACTTATATATATTGTTTTACATTAATTTATTTATTTTATAAAATATATATTATTAAGGCAATATTAAAATTAATATACAAATACTAAAGAGGTGTTTTTATGAAATACGATCCATTATTTAAAAATTTTCCATTTATTATTCATGGAGCTGATTATAATCCAGAACAATGGAGAAATTATCCTTCTATTTTAGAAGATGATTTATCTTTATTTTCAAAAGCGAATATGAATTCTGCTACAATAGGCATTTTTTCATGGGCTGAACTAGAGCCCAAAGAAGGTCAATATAATTTTTCATTCTTAGATGAAATATTTAACTCGCTCTCTAAAAATAATATGAAAATAATCTTATCAACACCAAGTGGTGCTAGACCAGCTTGGATGTCAAAAAAATATCCAGAAATACTTAGAACCAATTACAATCGACAAAAAATATTACATAGTGGTAGACATAATCATTGTCTTTCTTCATATATTTACAAAGAAAAAGTTATAGAAATTAATTCAGAACTTGCAAAAAGATATGGAAATCATCCTAATCTACTTTTATGGCATATTTCAAATGAATACGAGGGAGCTTGTTATTGTAAAAATTGCGAAGAAGCTTTTAGATTATATTTAAAAAATAAATATAACAACGATTTGGATTATCTTAACCATTGTTGGTGGACTTCTTTTTGGAGTCATACCTATACAGATTGGAATCAAATTGAAGCACCTGCTCCACATGGCGAAACAGAAGTTCATGGATTATCATTAGATTGGAAACGATTTACTACAGAAAAAACAATTGATTTTATGAATACAGAAATTAAAGCTATAAAAAAATATTCAAAAAATACTCCTGTTACAACAAATTTTCATCAATTCACTAATTTTCATACAGATTGCAGTTTAAACTATTGGAAGTTTGCTCCTTTTTTAGACATCATTTCTTGGGATAATTATCCCTATTGGCATGCGCCTAATGGTGATTTTAATGAAGCTTGTAGACGAAGTTTAATGCATGATATGAATAGATCCTTTAAAAAAGGTCAACCCTTTATGTTAATGGAATCTTCTCCTAGCGCAACTAATTGGCAACCTGTTTCTAAGCTTAGAAAGCCAGGCATGCATGAATTAGCCTCTCTTCAAGCAATTGCTCATGGTTCCGATAGTATTCAGTATTTTCAATTTAGAAAAAGCAGAGGCTCTTCTGAAAAATTTCATGGAGCCGTAGTTGATCATTCTAATAGATCGGACACAAGAGTATTTAAAGAAGTTGCTTCTTTAGGCAAAAAATTAGAAAAAATGAAAACAATTACAGGTAGTAGAGTTGAATCAAAAGCTGCTTTGCTTTTCGATTTTGAAAATGCTTCTGCAATTCACTATCTACAAGGACTTAATAATTTAGATAAGGGATATGAAAACATTTGTCATAACCATTATAGAAATTTATTTAAACAAGGCGTATCCTTAGATGTTTTAGATTTTAACCAAGATTTTTCAAAATATAAATTTATTATAGCACCAATGATGTATATTACTACAGAAAGTGTTGCAACCCGTTTAGATACTTTTACAAAAAATGGTGGAATACTAATTCTAACATATTTCTCTGGAATTGTAGATGAAAATGATTTATGTCATCTAGATGGTTTCCCCGGACCTTTGCGATCTTTAGCTGGAATATGGGCAGAAGAAATAGATTGTTTATATAATAATGAATATAACCACATTAAACCTAAAAATAATAATTTTCTAGATTTAAAAGAAATTTATAAGGTACATAAATACTGTGAATTAATACATGCTGAATCCGCAGAAATTTTAGCAACCTACACTGATGATTTTTATAAAAATTATCCTGCCTTAACTGTTAATAAAAATGGGAATGGTTATGTTTACTATATCGCATGTGAAACAGATGATAATTTCTTAAATGATTTTTATAAAAATATAATAAAAAAACATTCAATAGAAAAAATATTAGATATTGATTTACCAAATGACATATTAGTTCAAAAAAGAGAAAACTGTAAGCAAAACTATTTCTTCTTTATGAATTTTTCAAATAAACCTCAAACAATTTGTTTAGAAGATTATTTAATGTATGATTTTTTTAACAATAAATTAATTCAAAATTTAACTACTATAGAACCTTATGAAACATTAATAACCTATACTGAAAAGAAATAACTATTTAATTCTTAAATAATATTTTTGCCTTCTTTAAATTTAGATTTTCACTCTATTTTAAAGAAGGCATTTTTTTATTGACATAGATAAATAAAAAATATATCATATACCTAGATTCTCGATACATCGATTAGAAAGGTATGTTTGTATGAATAATGATTTAATCAAAGGTAGTACTATAATTATTATTTTATCAATTTTAGAAAAAGAAGATTTATATGGATATGGCCTAATTAAAGAAATTGATAAACAATCTAATGGATTATTTAAATTTAAAGAAGGCACTCTTTACCCTCTTTTACACACATTAGAAGAAAAAAAATTAATTGAATCTTATTGGGAAAAGAAAGAAAATAGCCGTAAAAGAAAGTATTATAAAATTACCAAAAGAGGAAAAGTTGAATTAATTAAAAGAAAGGAATCATGGGAAATATTTAGCGAAACACTTAATACCGTTTTAGGAGGTACTATTAATGCATGATAAAATCAACCAATTTATTTCAAATACAGTTAATACAATTAAATGCGATAAAATTGCAGATGAATTTAAACTTGAACTTGAGGATCATATAGAACAATTAGTAGGTGATTTAATTAATGATGGCTATAGTGACGAAGATGCTATTGACGAAGCATTGCTTAGATTAGGTGATCCAAAAGAAATATCCACTTCACTTAACAAAGTTTCTTCTACCTCTCTTTTAGATTTTTTCACTCAAAAAGCCCTTTATTTACAATATATATTATTATCTTTATATTTATTATTTGAAATTTTTACATGTATAATAAATAAGAGCTTTTTTTCTTTAGTCTTTACCTGCCTATTAGGAATTATTCTAATTAGTTTCTTTAAAATACTTAAAAATAAGAATAAAAATACTAATGATTCTAAAATTTTATTATATATTAGATATGAAAAAAGACGATCTTCATATGAAAAAATTCTTATAGGTTTTCTAATTTTCTATTCTATTTTACTAATTCCTATTTTTATTGGAAATTTTGTAGAAAGTTTAAGTTCACAAAAAACATTTAATATATCTTCAATTTTCCCTATTTTCATTCTAATTGTATCTTTTTTACCTTCTTTAATTAATTCAAATAACACTATTTCTGAAAAAGGAATAACTTGCAATTCTAACTTTATCCCATGGGAAAACATATCAAATTATAGATTTGGAAGATCTTATACAAAAAAAGGAATTGTACATGAACTTCAAATAGTAATTAAAAACGGACACTATTCCATTCCACTTAAAATTAGAAATGAACAAAAACTAATTATTTCTGAACTAATTCAAAATTATATATAATAAAAAAAGCTATAAAATATAGCTTTTTTTATTATATTATTTTATTGTTTTCCTATTTTATTAACTCAACCAACATTCCATTTTTAGCTCCGCAAGCATTTCCTTCTTCAATATCAATATGCATTTCTAAAGCATACTGTGGGTGAACTCTTACTAAAACATTTTGGAAAGTTAATCCTCTATCTCCTAAAACCTTTATTTGAACTCTTTGTTTATCTTCTACACCAAATTCTTCTGCATCAGATGTGTGCATATGAATATGACGTGCTGCAACAATAATTCCCTTTTCAATTGTAACTTCACCTTTTGGTCCTACAATTTTAGCCCCTGGACTTCCATCTAATACTCCTGAATCTCTAATTGGTGCTACAACACCTAATTTAAATCCATCAGAAAGTGATATTTCAGCTTGAGTTTCTTTTCTAGCAGGTCCTAAAACACGCATACCTTTTAATGCTCCCTTTGGTCCTACAACATCAACTTTTTCCTCACAAGCATATTGACCTGGCTGAGATAAATCCTTAAAATTTGTTAAAGAATAACCCTCTCCAAATAAAATATCAATATGTTCTTGTGATAAATGAATATGACGATTTGATAAAGCTATTGGTAATTCAGTTCTCATAATTTCCTCCTCTAAATATATTTATGGCTTTTAACAATCTATTTGATTATTATGTCTTTGTTTATTTTATGCCAACCTAATAGTTTGTGCAAGGATAAACTTATTTTAGTACTTCTAAAATAAATATTAATACTTACTATTGTAAATAATTTGCTTTAAAATTACTTAAATATAAGCTTTGCTAAAATAATTAGAAATCATTTTATAAATTATTCTTAATATAATCATTTGACAATTTTTATTTAAAATGATATCATTAAAAAAAATTTAAAGGAGATGGCTTCTAGCCAAAATTTTTATGAGTGTAGAATAAATTCTAAATAATCTAAATTTGTATTGCATACTTTTATTAATATTGTATGCGTATTTCTATGCACTTTTAGAGGGTAGAATTTATGCCGCACTTTATTTCTCGCGGTAACGCGTTTTTTTTATACCCTCTTTTATAAAGGAGGATCTAATGAATAATAAAACATATGAAGATTTAAAATATAATCTATTAAAAGAAAAAATAAGCGAATTTTGTTCAAGTAATCTTGGAAAACAAGCAATATTAAATTCCATGCCTAGCAATGATTTTAATGCAGTCTCAAATAAATTACTTGAGACTAAAGAAGCAATAGAAATGTTAAAAGCAACAAATGATATCCCTCTAGGGGGATTACACGATATATCTTATTCTATTTCACAACTAGAGAAAGGTTATATCCTACAAGCAGATTCACTTCAAATAATTTCAGATTTTTTAAGATCTTGTAGAAAATTATCAACATTTATGCAATCTTATTCATTTATTGCGCCTACAATTTCAAGTTATTCAAACTCAATGATGAACTTAGATTTTATTGAAGAAGAAATTAGTAGGTGTATTCAAAATGGAAAAGTCTCCAATCAAGCTAGCAAATCACTTGCAAAAATCAGGCGATTAATTCAACATGAAGAAGATCGTATTAAAGGCACGCTAAATCAATTGCTTGGAAATAATAATATAAAAAAATATTTGCAAGAAAATTTTATTAGTGAAAGATCAGAGCATTTTACATTATGTGTTAAATCTGAATTTCAAAGTAAAATACAAGGGTCTATAATTGAAAAATCACAATCTGGTTCAGCTGTCTTTATTGAACCTACAAAAGTTCAAAAACATAGCCATTTAAGAAATCAATATTTAATTGAAGAATCCGAAGAAGAATACAAAATAATTTCTTATTTAAGCAATTTGCTTTATGAAGATTTGAAAAATATATATATAAATATTGAATGTATGAAAACGTATGATATGTTATTTGCAAAAGCAAAATATGCACTTTCTGAAAATGCATGTATCCCACAAATAAATAAATCTCAATATGTAAATATAATAGATGCTTATCATCCTTTAATTAAACCATTTAAGCCTCTATCAATACAACTTGGAGAATCTTTTAAATGTTTAATTATTACTGGACCAAATGCAGGTGGAAAAACTGTTGCTCTAAAAACATTAGGTTTATTATGTTTAGCGGTTCAATCTGGATTCCCTGTTATGGTCAATCCTAATAGTTCATTTTGTATTTTTCAAAATATATTAACCGATATTGGCGATTCTCAAAGTATTGAAAATGCTCTTAGTACATTTTCAGGACACATTCAAAACATTGCTTCTTTTACACCAAATTTATGTAAAAACAGCTTGCTTTTATTAGATGAAATTGGTTCTGGAACTGATCCTAGAATTGGCGCTGCTTTAGCTATTTCTATATTACATCATTTCTATCTAAACAATGCACTTGTTTTTGCAAGTACACATTATGGAGAAATAAAAGAATTTGCAGAAAAACACGTAGATTTTGAAAATGCAAGAATGTGTTTTGATAAAAAAACACTATCTCCATTGTATATTTTAGAAATTGGGCATGCCGGAAATAGTGAAGCTTTTTGGATTTGTGAAAGAATGAATATTTCTAAAGCGATAATTAAAAATACTAAAAATTACTTGTCAGGTAATGTTGATTACAGTATTTTACCAAACAAAATATTAAACAATAAAGAAAACATTAAACCTATCAGCAATCAAATTAAAATAGATTACTCAAAGGGAGATACAGTAAAATTATTTAATAATAAAAAAGCCATTGTTTTTAATGAAGCTGATCAATTTGGAAATGTTAAAGTTTATGTAGACAATAATTTTGAAGAAATTCATTATAATAAATTAACACTTATAGCAAAAGCTTGTGATTTATACCCCTTAAATTATGATTTAGAGCAATTATTTTCAGCTTTCTCAGATAGAAAATTGGAACATGATATAAATAGGGGATCAAAAAAAGCATTAAAAAAAATCTACCAATACAATAAAAAGAAACAAATTAAACCCGATTAGAAACATCTATTTATTTTTAGTTCTTTACAATACTATTTCAATACTATATAATCTCTCTACCTTATAAATTTGATTGGAGATTAGTATGTTATTAATAAAAAAAGTTTCAAAATTAATTTTAGGCTTTCTTATCATTGCTTTTGGATTATTTTTGATGAAAGAAGCAAATATTGGCATGAATCCTTGGAGTACATTCCATTATGGATTATCTTTAAAAACAAATATTTCATTTGGAACCATTTCACAAATTGTTGGTCTCTTTTTTATACTTATTGGTTTGTTTTTCAAGAAAAAACCTAGTATTGGCACCATCTTAAACATGATACTAATTGGTTTATTTATAAATACTTTGGATAAATATTTTCCATTTGTAATACCTGATAACTTTATCCTTCAGATAATCATATGTTTAATCGGTTTAATTATTTTCTCAATTGGAGTTTATGTTTATTTATCCTGTGGTTTAGGCGCAGGTCCTAGAGATGGTTTTATGTTAGGTTTAGTAAGTTCTACTAATTTACACATTGGCTATATAAAAACCATTGTTGAATCTATTGTTTTTATAATAGGTCTTTTATTAGGGGCTCCTTTTGGATTAGGAAGTATTTTAACAACTATTTTAGGAGGTCCACTTCTTCATAAAATATTTAAAATGTTTAATTATATTCCTGAAAAACAAAAACAATATTCAATTAAAGAATTATTATTAAAAAAATAAATTAAAAGCCTTAAGAAACGTAAATTTTCTTAAGGCTTTTGATTTATTTGATAAAACTTTTACTATCGTCTTCCTCTCATTGAGGTTTTTAATACTGCAACAACAACTACAATTACAACTATTACAATACCAATTAAATAAAAGATAATATTTTTACTTTTTTCTGTTTCTCCAACGGCTTTAAATTTAAGCTGAACTTCAGAAGATAATTTTTCGCCATTAATATTAGAAAAATCTTCTAATATATATACTACATACTCTTTACCCGTTTCAAATGGAGCTTTAGGTATAATTTGAACACTTCTATTTCCTTCTTTAATAAAGTTAGCATGCACTCTTTCATCATTAATATCATAAATACCTATAGTTTTTTCATCAATAATTTCTTCCAAATCTTTATTAAATTCAATAGTAATAATATCTGTAGTCAATATTTCACCAATTGACTCATCTGGAGTTACTTTAACTATTGAAAACTCATCTGAAACACCAAATGAACTTCCAAATAGAAAACTTATAACTAAAATTCCCATTAACCATTTAATCTGTTTCATTTCTTCCCCCTATTATTGCCAGTTCTTTAGCATTAAATTCACTGATCTATCCATTTCTTTTGAAAAATCTGAGCCAAATTTTTTATTATATAAAAGTTGACCAAAATTATCAGCACTTTCTATTCCACTTTTTATTAGCCACTCTTCTTTTTCTTTATACATTTCTTCAAAATCTTCTGGCATCAATTTTTTATATGTATCTTTGTGAACAATATATTTTGAATTATATCTAGTTGTGATTCTACGTGGATAATCTAAAGGATAGTATCCAAATGTTAACATTCCAATTGGAAAAACTCCTTTTGGCAATTTAAACAGTTCTTTAATTTCCTCATAATTTTCCATTATATCTCCAATATAACAAGAACCTATTCCCATTGATTCAGCTGCAATAACTCCATTTTGAGCTGCTATAAGAGCATCGCTAATTCCAAGCATTAAACCACCTTTACCTTGTTTTTTAAAGGTTTTATCTTCTTGTTTTAATTTCTCTTCAACTCCCGAATACTTAAAATAATCGTATATTCTTTCAGTATCAGCCAAAAATATTAACACCATAGGAGCTTTTGCAATAAATGGTTGATTATCACAAAGAACACTTAACTTTTGCTTATTTTCCTTATTTTCAACATCAATAATTGAATATAGCATTAAATTCCCAGCAGTTGGCGCTCTTAATATTGCTTTAATTAACGCTTCTTTATGTTCATCACTAATATTTTTTTCATCATATTTTCTTAAAGACATTCTATTATTAATTATATCCAATGTAGAATTCATAATAACCTCCTATAATATCTGAACAATTATCCCTTGAAACAGTCCAATAATAGCTCCTATAACACCTCCTAATGCTTCAATATGTTTTAATTCTTGCTTAGCTAATCCAATAATTATTTTTTCTAATTGCTCAAATGGAAAAATATTTATCTTTTCTTCAACTATATGCGAAATATCTAATTCATTTTCTACATGATTTGAAACTTCTTTTTCCAATGAATCAATAATATTGTCACCTTCATCTACAATTAATTTATCAATATGTTGCAACGCCATTTGTTTAAATGGTCCTGGTATCATTGCAGGCATTTTATTTTCAGCAATTTTATGAATTTTATCACCCATTTTTTCAATAATTTGAGCTCTATCTGTTTTTTCAAATAGTTGTTTTAATATATCTTCGCTATTTAGCAGTTCATTTTCTACTGTTTCTCCAATTGATTTTGCAATATCTTTTTGTCTTTTAGGCATAAGTCCCTGTATTGTAATTGGCAATAAAAATAGTTTTATTGGCTTTATTGGTCTAAAAAGAAGTTTAATTGCAACTACATTAGTCATCCATCCAATCATAGCCCCAATTAATACCATAACAATAATCTGTAATCCCATGATGATTCCTCCTAAATTCTAACTTGTTTCTTATTCTATAATTCCACCCGCTATAACTTTATTTTTAAAATACCAAACCAACGCTTGGCCTCTTTGAGGACCTCTTACTTTTCTTTTAAATAATACTTTAAATCTATCGTTATCAATCGGTTTAATACTTTCAATCTCTGTTAGTTCTGCCCACTGTCCTATTTTCCCCTTCATTCCGCTATAATGTATTTTTTCATCTTGACTAGTATATATAACATCTTTAATTATAACTTCATTTTTAAAAATACTTTCTTCTAACCCTAAATAAATACTATTTTCTTTACAATCTATTTTTTTTACATATAATTTACCATATCTATTAAGTATAACTTTTTGACCAATTGTATAATGAATAATCCCTTTATGAACTCCAATAATTTTACCATTTTCATCTCTAAAATATCCCTTTTCAAGATTATCTATAAATTTTCTTATATAAATCCCAATCTTTAAATCTTTAACAAAACATATCCCCATACTTTCTCTATTTTTATTTGTAATTAATTTTTTATTTATTAATTCTTCTCTAATTATTTGTTTTTTCTCAATACTTGCAAGTGGAAATAATATTTTATCCAATTTTTCTTTTGATATCCCATGAAGAAAATAACTTTGGTCTTTATCTTTGTTACAAGCCATCAGTAACTTATATGAACCATTTTCATTAATTATATTGCAGTAATGACCTGTAGCAAAATAATCTGCACCCAATTTCATAGCTGAATTATATAAAGCGCTAAATTTAATATACCTATTACACAACACGCAAGGATTAGGTGTTTCTCCTTTTAAATATCCATCAATTAGTGGTTTATGAACGTATTTTTCAAACTCATTTTTCAAATTAACTATATTATGCTTTACTCCTAATTTAATAGACATTTTCTTTGCTTTTTCAATAACATCCTTTTCAGCTTTATATGCATAATCTTCCTTATCTAAAATGCACATAGTTAACGTTTCTACATCATAACCATCATTTAATAATTTAAAAACAGCATAAGTACTATCTATCCCACCGCTAAAAGCTACAATAACCTTTTTTTTCATTCTATTTTTCCTTTATAAAATTTACAGTTGTTTCTAAAATCCATTTTTGTTGTTCTACCAAATCAATTTCTGCGACTCCATCACCTTTTTGAGGCCCATAATATCCAAATTGAGCATGATTTGCTCCGCTTTTCATATCTATTTTAGCCTTGCTTGGCAATAGTGAAATATTTTTCTCTATTCCATCAACACCCATGTCTTTATCTCCATAGAGTAATAATACATCTTTTTTAAAATCTACTAATGAATCACTCTTAGCTGGATAACTAGCCCATAAAATTAAACCTTTAATCTTATTTTCATTTCTATTTGCATAATTAGCAGCCATCGCTCCACCTAATGAATGTCCTCCAATATACCAGTCTATTTTTTCTTCTTTAGAAATAACTGAATCTGCTGCATTTATATTAAATACAGCTAGGTCAAAGGGCATCGAAATCATAATAACTTTAATTCCTTCTTCTGCAATATCCTTCAATACTGGTGCATATGCTTTTTCATCAACTTTTCCACCCGGATAAAATATAAACCCCTTATTAGTTTTTTCTATAGGTGTCCAAATATAAGTATTAGACTCAGAAGAAAAACCAACTTTTTCATTGTCAATAAATGCCAAATTAGTATTTTTAAATGCTTTATATCCTCCAGAATTCAAATAAATAAATGAACCAATAATCAAACTAAAAAAAACAATTAGCACTACAATAATTATTTTATTCTTTCTTCTCACCTAATCACTCCTTACTATATTTTAATACAATAGATAACTCATGTCGATATTTTACTTTCTTTGATAAGTTCTTTTTTTTCTTATTTGCACAATAAAAAAGTAAATAAAATATACAGATCCCGATAATAAAATAATACTTGCTCCTGAAGGAATATTTAGATAATAAGAAATTAATAATCCTCCAATACAAAATATAAAACTAAAAAGAATCGATACCAATATATGAATTTTAAATGATTTTGATATTAGTTTCGCAATAGCTGTAGGAATAGTTAATAATGCTATAACAAGTATCATCCCAACTACTTTAAGTAAAGACACAATACTAATTGAAATAAGAATAAATAAAATATTTTCAAATAATTTAATTGGAATTCCTCTAACTAAAGAAAACTCTTCATCAAATAAATAACTTAAAAAATAATTATAAAATAATACAATACTTATAATTACTAATAATGTAACAGCAAACATAACCATTAAATAAGAGCTAGATACTGTTAATATATCCCCAAACAAATAACTACTCATATCTGGTGGATATCCAGGCATAATAGAAATAAATAAAATTCCCAAAGCCATTCCTACTGCCCAAAAAATACCTACTAAAGTATCAACATTTATTCCCTGCTTTCTTTTTAAAGATGCCATCCCTAAACTTGAAACTCCAGAAAAGAAAAATGCTACATATATGGGTTCTACTCCTATTAAATAACCTAGTCCTACTCCACCAAATGATGCATGTGCAATCCCGCCACCTAACATAACCATCTTTTTTTCAACTATAATTGTTCCTATTATTCCGCATAAAATACTTCCTAAAAAAGCTGCAATAAAAGCATTTTGCATAAATTGATATTTTAATAATGCTTCAATCATTTTTCCCCTCCTTGTGATGTTTTAGTACTCTATGAGGTATCTCTCCATGTCCTATTAATTCGACTGGGCATCCATATGTTTTTTCCAAAACATTTTTTTCTACGCCTTCTTCAGAACCATGATAATGTAATGTTTTATTTAAACATGCAATATTTTTAATAAATGGTGAAATTGCTAATAAATCGTGACTAACTATTATTATCGTTATTTTTTTATTTAATTCTGCTAATAAATTATATATATCATCTTTTGCATTAACATCTAGACTCGCAGTTGGTTCATCTAAAATTAAGACGCTCGGTTCTCCCATCAATGCTCTTGCAATTAAAACCTTTTGAATCTGTCCACCTGACAAATCTCCAACTTTTTTTGAACTACTCTCATTTAATGAAAATCTTTTTATTAATTCTTTTGCCTTATTAATTTCATCCTTAGAATATTTTCTTAGTATTTTAATCCTTTTATTTAAAACTCCAGATAATATTACTTCTTCAGCTGTAATCGGAAA
>Ga0193963_1001081_pt1 | contig 13827 bp, 23 predicted proteins | sample FB_6_MG_FD_140359 | JGI IMG/M metagenome (GOLD analysis project Ga0193963, IMG submission 140359) | Microbial mat bacterial communities from the Broadkill River, Lewes, Delaware, United States - FB_6_MG | ecosystem: Environmental > Aquatic > Freshwater > River > Microbial mats | place: USA...
ACACGGGAACAATATTAACTTTGTAACGAATGCTAATGGGATAGCAGATGAAGAAGATTTTATCAATCTGGATGAACTAACGCAGTGCATGAAGGTATGGGCCGCACCTAAGTGTTCTTCACTGAGTATAAAGTACCATACTAACAAGCCTAAACATACTAGCCCTGCCTGTGTAAAGGTCTGGATTAATGGTAAGGCCTTCTCAGCGCCAACCGAGCCGGAAGCTGTTGACTTAGCTTGTCAGTGGATTCTGGAAAACCAGTGATCCGTTTATCAATCCGTCACGTCCCTGGTTTTACCAAACAGGACAGGGAGTACGTCACGCACTTTAACCGGTATGTGGAACGTCACTTCAGTGGTTTACCAAAGCTTTTACGGGATGACTTTATCTATTCACCGTTCAATTTCCTTGGCTATTACAAGGTAACGGAGGCAATCTGCAGCACAGCAAACTTTGTTGTATTGGACGTTGACGACACAACCATGTCAATCACGGAACGTCACGCAGAGCTCCTAGCTGAGGACTTGACTCATTGCCTGGCAACTACGTCGGACCCTACCAACATGTACAAGTACCGTATTCTTTTCCCCCTGGATAAGGATGTTACTGATGTTGAGTACCGACTAGTTGTTCGTGGTATTGAGGCGAACGGTCTGGTCACGGACATGGACTTAGGGGCATCTTGCAAACCTGCAGGTGCATTCTATTCCTACGCAGGCTCAACCGTTCTTAGTCATTTTTCAGGCAATTCATTGCCTGTCGATGATTACATGATCGAACCGGAGGAAGTTGATTATTCCAGTATGAACCCACAGGAACTGCTGGATAACTTCGAGGTGGAGTTTGGTTCATACCGTTATGCAACTCCTGGCAGACGTACCAAGTCTCTATTCAGTGTAGCCTTCAAGTTACGCGAATCTGGCTGTACGTACGACCAAATCGCAACTGGTGTATTAACTGTTAATGGCATGTTTTTACAACCCAAGCCAACCGTTGAAATTCATCGGAGGGTTTTATCAAAGTTTAAAGGACACACATGACAAATAAACAACTTTTATACTATATAGCAGACATCGCTGTTCTGGGAGGGTCTGTATTATCAGCAGGACTTGGTTTTACTGACCATGCTATTGCAGGTATTGCAATTTACCTAACAGGACAACGATTACAACAAATTGAAAAGGACAAACATGAATCTAAGTGAATTATCAATTACACAAGCCAAGCAGTACACTAGCCACTTCCCACTTTTATTAGTAGGAAGTAATTCTAGTGGGAAATCTTTTGCAGTTGAAGCAATGGACCCAGCCGACAAAGCACGGACTGTAGTATTGAACTGGGATCTCAAACCAATCGGAGACGGTTCGGAAACTGAGTTCCACAGCCTGTATCAAGCCGCATCAACTTCGGAGAACCTGGACAAGCAAATTGGTATCCTTACTGCTAAAGGTAAGGACCTAGCAGCCGAGGATCCTAAGCACCCAGCTCTACCAAGACTGAGAGCACAGGTGAAGGAGTTGAAGAAGCTGAAAGCACAATCATTCTTTATCGATGATATGGAAGCAATCGACAAGGTTGTTAATGTTATATTGGACCTAACTTTTAACCCAGATGTTGACAGGTTAGTTACTGACACATTAACTGCAATGACGGACTTCTGTGAAGCATGGGCTAACCATAACTTTGACGGAAGGGAAGTGTGGGCTAATTATGGGGTTGCTCACCAAAGGATATTACAAGCCATCAAGGAAGCAACTATCTTCGGATACAAGTACACATACGTTATGGCTCATCACGACTTCATCCCAGCTGCGCAATATGCAACTACACCTAAGCAAGTAGTGAAAGTTAAAGGTGGAATAATGTCTGGTAATGTTGAAGCACACTACAACACAATTGTATTTGCTCACGTTACTGAGGACGCTAAAAGAGTATTCGAGTGTGATAATGACAATAGCCTCGACACTTCGAGAACGAAGACAGTTAACGGCAGGTTCTCATTTGAACGTAGCTCACTTGACGACCTTGAGCAATTGTTTGCCGGAACGAAGCAAGTTGTTGCAGGTGAACTGGTACCAAAGGAGTCGTAATGTCTGAATTACCAGCAATAAACGACCAAGTTGTCCTACAGATGGTTATGGATGATCTACAAGAACATCACGGCAGAACTGAACAGGAAGCAATCGATGAATCTCAGGAATTCTGCGAATCTATTATTGAAGCAATGTGGTCTGAGTATTCCCATGTTCTTAGTGAATGTGCAGAAGGAAGGTACTAGTATGTTTATCGAACGTATGGACGGTCAAGACTATATTGACCAAACACGAGCGTATCTTGACTATCTGGAGCAGCATCTTAGCAACATAGCAAGGGCTTTCCAAGAGCTCAGTGAAGCTTGTGACGGAATGGCATGGGTTGGCGACGACTGGTCTTGGCATACTCTTAGGAAGGAAGTTAAGCAACACGACTTGTCTAAGTTTAGCAAACTTGAATTCACTACTTACAGGAAGAAGTTCTTCCCAGTAGAGGGTGAGCAGTTTGACGAAGGGGATTGGGACATAGCTTGGCTTAATCACCAGAAATGTAACCCACATCATCATCAATCAATCCGTTACGACGCAGGAATGCCTGGACTAACTGAACATGACTTAGTGCATATGGTTATCGACTGGACTGCAATGAGTTACGAATTTGGTGGAACAGCTGAGTCTTACTACTTAGCAAACCAATCTACTATTCCTATTCAGGAGGATTTCAAGCCTTTTTTACAGGAATTATTTGATCGATTAAGGAAGCATAATGCTACTAACTAAGCGACAGATCCGTCAATTGCTGGCAGAGTTCTCAAGCAAGCCTGGCTACATCAAGCACCCTAAGGGGAAGCGTGATTTAACCAGAGCAGAGTTCGAGGAGTTATTCGATGTATTACCTACAGAGATCGACATATTCGACGCTCCTTACACGGACAACGGCAGCTCTGTTGCGAAGTGTTTTATAACATTTCTGCAACTGGCTACACATTCGGACGCAGAGCTTATCTTAGCACAACTCCGTAAGCAGGATTAATACACTGCACACCAACGACGGCCGACTTAACACAAATTTATTAGTGCTAATAGCAACAACTGAACCACATTGTGGGGAATATCACATTAAGGAATATATAAAATGAGCTTCATTAAACGAGCATATGCAAATCTATCAGAGACAGAGAAGAACAAAATTGGAGTTGTAGGAACAAGAATCAACTCAGATGGGGACCACAAAGTGAAGATCGCTTCAGCATACGAGGGTGACTACGAAGGTCAACCAAACTTTAACGTAACTTTCGAAGATGCACAAGGCAAGACAGTTGAATGGACTGGCTACTTAACTTCTGAGGTTACAGAGAAGGACGGAGTTGTTCAAGCTGGTATGTACTCAGTTAATGGTGTACAAACACAACTGAATAACAAAGGTGACAGATATGATAACTTAAAGACTATGGGTATCGTTAAGAACCTATGTAAGATCGTTGGTACAACACTTGAGGAAGCAGCCGGGACAATTACTGATGGGAATGTCACTGCATTTGGTAAGACAATTACAGCACCAATCTGGAACTCACTTATTGGTAAAGAGTTAACTATCATTACTAGCTACGAAATCACTGCTGACAAGAAGGACCCAAAGAAAACATACAGAAACCAAAAGGTGTCTATGTCTAACTTATTCACTGCAACTGGACTATCACAAGTTGAAGTTGATGCTGGTAAGACTGAACCATCAGCAATCCACGCTATCGTGAAGTTAGCTAAGCAACCTGCTGTACAGTACGCTGATATTGGTTACGGTATCAAGTTCTCTGACAAGTCGAAAGCAGCTTGTATTCAAGAGTTGAAGGTGATTGGAAGCGCGGGGCAAGCACCTGCTGTTGAGACTCAAGCAGCTAGTGGAACTGCTACTGCAGCAGACGACGAGCCGGAGTTCTAGGATGAACCTACCGGCAATCCTTGACGAGAGGGAACAACTACTCGTCGCGGAGTTGGGTGCGATAGCTGCTCTTAGAGTAGCTGTTAGCAAGGACTCATCAATTACTGTTAGGCAGTGTTCTAAGTTACTAGACGAAACTTCTGTACAACTTAGGAAAGACCTAATCGCATTCGACAAGACTTTATCTGTTGGAGAGTAATATGGAATCTTATATCGGAACTAAACAAATCAAAGCTAAGCCAATGAGCAAAGGTGATTACAACATACTTAGAGGATGGAAGTTACCTGCTGACGAGGACTTTAACGAGGAGGGATACCTCGTAGAGTACCCAAATTCTGAATCTTGTCATGCTGATTTTGATGGATATATCTCATGGTCGCCTAAGCAGGTTTTCGAAGAGTCTTATTTATCAATAGAGCAAGATCTTGAAACGACTAGCGTACAACTTGAAGGAATCGTACACAATTGTAACACAACCCATAACCTATGGCTGCCTCAACCTTACTTTGTTTCTTTATTGGAGCAAGTTAAACAATCCTTCACAACAAAGCCCGGTGTCAGTAATGACTAACCCTAACCAATATCTTAACAAGGCAATTCAATTGGAAATCATCAAATCACAAATCGACATCACACTAGGTAAGCAAGAGCTTTTAACTATCGTAACTGAAGCATTAGCAGCAGAGGACAATTCAGCAATCAAGAGAGCACTCCAACCATTCTTATCTGGTAAGTTCCCACAATTTCCTGAATTTACTAACGTAACTTTAGCAGAAATCAACGAGGATGGTACAGCAGCAGTTACGTTGAAAGTGCCTGTTGTTAGAGCAAGCAAGCCTGACGAAGCAGATACTGCTACTGCTACTGATAAAGATGACGAGAACACAACTAACGTTGAACTTGACGAACCTTCAGAGGTTTAATCAAACTAGCCAATTTCGATTGGTTAGTTGTAACTCAGCAATGAGTGTACCGCAGTACATTCTTTGGTGGGTTATATTGATAGTAAGCTGTAAAACAGCAAGTCAAGACCAAATCTTATCCGATGCTCCCATGTGGTAGTATATTTTAGTAGATATGCTTAGAGCCAGTATTTGATTTACTAACACCAGTCTACTCTTCGGAGTGCGTGCCGTCATCGTGAAGGACTTTAACCGAATGACACACCCAATTTCAATTGGTTAGCAGAGCCTATTTTATCCTTTTAGGTTCTGTTAACTAATCACCAATCAACGACAAGGAATATGTATATATGAAATTTTACACTGAACTACAACAATTAATCGGTACTAGAGCAACTAAGCGTGGTATTTGTGACTCCATACTAGCTATCACTGGACAAACTACCAATCTTGCACCGTTTACAGAGAACTTACCTGAATCTGATTTAGGGTTTCAATTTAATCTTGGTATGGACGGAGATGACTATCTTGACTTCGATATCTATTTAATCAAAACCCGAGCTAAATCTGACTCAGGCAAACCAATTTGGTATGTTACTGAAATTAACCGATCTTACTAAGGAACACACATGAATTATTTAACTATCTACGAAGACGAAATCAGACCTTACGTTTACCAATCTTATCTGGACTTACCACATGTCGAAGTGCATGAAGGTTATGTTAAGTTCTACACAATCAACCCACAGGAGGTTTACCATGACTAGTATATTCACTGAATCTGAACTGGATGAATTATTTGGTCCACTGTCTTTATATGGGACAGACAAACACATTCTTATCAACGGAGGTAACACTGATGATGAATTTTGTGAGAAGCTTGAACAATATTGTAGGGACAACGACTATGTTTGGGATTACTCTGATTCAGTTGTTGAAGATTACGAAACTGGACACGCATACCAATGTGATGTATTTGGTAATTACACTGATGTAATTATGTGTGAATGTGAATGGCTTGGACGATTTGGTTTCGAGGATGGCACGTACGACTGGTATACTATATCGGATGAGTTTATTAACCAGTCGAGCAGAGCTTTACCTGAGTGGTTTCCTACTGAGCAACTTGAGTCCGATGGATTTGAATTACAATCATGCGATTTTGCAAATGGATGGTATGGCCGACAGGACGATCCTAAAGCAACTCTAGCTAAGGCAAAAGCAAACAATTTCGATCTGGTATTTCAGATCAACTATTACCACCAATTTGAATGCTCATTTTGTGTGTGGAAAAGGAGCAAACATGCTAATTAACAAATCTATTATCCAAACAATTGTCAATTTCACCGACGAGCCATTCTCACTATCTGAGCTGAAGGAGCTTGACCAGCACATTGAGGACAAGTACAATAGTAAGGATTTCTATATTGAACTACCAAATAATGGCTACGAGTACAGAGTTATTTCTGAGTATTGGATTGATGATATCCTAGAAGAATCGCTTGAGGATCTAGTCAAAGAATGTTACCAACTTGGTGAAGGATCTGAATGGCTTATGAGGTATATTGACTGGAAGCAGATGGCGAAGGACACTGACTACGGAGAGCATTTCAGTTCTTACGACGGTTCTGAGGAATCTGATAAAGACTATTACTATTTTAGGACTAACTAATGAATTTTGCACATAAGGAGAAGGTACTTGTTTGAATTAACTAATGAACAGCAGGAAATCGTTAACATGATTTCCAACCCAACTACGTCATTACTCAAAGTTTGTGCCGTAGCCAGGAGCAAGCAAAACTACAACTTTAACCGAAGCAGCTAAGCAACTTCAACTAGCCCATCCAGGCAAGGAGTTTAAATATTTAATTTTTGGTCGCGCAGCCAGCGAGGAAGCGAGGGATGCATTTGGTACTTCTGCAGTTGTATCAACTATTCACCAACTTGCCTACGCACATACAATCAAGAACTCTAATATGCATGTTTCGTCTAGGGGATACCTGACGTACCACGATGTACCGAAGTCCATCAGGAGGCCTTTTGGTATTGACTACAATGTTTTTCAGTTAATAGCCCAGTTTACTAGCTCACAGTTCTTGGAACTAGGACAATTTATCAATAGCTTCCCACGAACTAAGCGTCCATCTGAGGATCTAACACGATATGCTAGGTTATTTATGAACGAAATGCTGAAAGGAAATATGCCGTGTACTCACGATTTTTACCTGAAAGTATTTCACCGTAAACTGATGACTGGCACCCTCAAGCTAGACGAAGTTGATGTCCTTGCTGTTGATGAAGCACAGGATCTTACTCCAATCACATTGGACATCTTCGACAACTATCCAGCCAAACTGAAGGTTGTTGTTGGGGATGAGTACCAGTCTATCTTCGGATGGATGGGCTGTGTCAACGCATTCGAGTACTACAAGGGTCAGGGTACTACTCTGCATCTTACCAAGTCTTTCAGGGTTAACTCAGATGATGCCAAGCTTATCCAAGCATTCACTAACTCAACTTTTGCACCCGATATGGTGTTCGAAGGTTTCGATTCACCTGAACCAGTTAACCCAACTTATGCATATATCACTCGGACTAATGCTGAGCTTATTGCGAAGATGATGGAGTTGAATCAATGTGGCACACCATACAAGTTGTCTAGCACAACAAAGGTCGAACAGATGTTCAAGTTGCCTCTAGCTATTCTGTACCTTAAGCCAGGGTTCAACCAGAAGTCACCTGATTTGCAGGATCTGCAAAAGGATGTGGATAACTGGCATGCTAGCCCCAAGCTCAAGCGTCTGTACAAGAACAAGTACGCTATGTTATTAGGCCTCCATAAAGGTAATGCAACCATTGAACAGGCAGTTAAGCTGGTATTGCAGTGTAAGGACACAGATCAATTAGTACAGGCAGAGAAGCAAGCCAAGGAACACAAGAAGTCCTCAGCTAATCTTACACTTACTACCTCGCATTCAGCGAAAGGTGGAACATGGACCCACGTCGAGCTGGATGATGGTATTGGCAAGTCCATTGCAGACACACTAGCACTATTACGTACTGGCAAGCATGAACTAACCGATCTCGAACGTGAATCGCTGATGATTGCTTATGTCAGTATAACAAGACATACCCATTCATTATCGAATGCTGATTTTTTATACCAAGGAGGAAGAAATGGAGCATAATTTACGATTTGAGTACTCAATCAAGTCAGGAGTAGATACTAGAGGCAAGTTCGTCGAAGTTACTCCGCCTGTAATGGTTGATGAGGTGTTTCAAGGATTTCGTGCCAGATTGAACGAACGTTTTCGTATGTATACTGACGAACTCGACTTAGCTGTTTTACATAACATATCAGATGATTCACTTACCCAACTTATTACTACAGCACAGGATGAACTCACAAGGAGGAACAAATGAAACAAATACAAATTCGCTTTCTTAAGCAGGGTCTACTTCATATGGAAGTGCCTGAGGACGCAACTATTGGACAAATTGAACTGTTGGGTAAGGAGTTCATAGATAACTCGTCTGACCAGGAATTATTTATGGCTATGTCGGACTGTATTCCCTCTGGAGCCAACCCAACCCGGTTTGATGCAGACAACTTCCAAGTTGAGGCAATCGAATCTGAGGAACTTGAATTACTTTACTCAACTCCTTTATGGGACGAGTATGCGGGGTATAATCAATGATCCCACTTAAGTACCAACCTCTGCTATTTTGGGCAGGTGTTGTCGCAGCAATTGGTGCAATTTATTTGCAACACATAACAAACTAAAAGGAAGTATTATGATACAAGAATTTATAGATAGGTTTCAAGAGATCAAGCCTGATTTACTGAAGCAATTTCAATCAAAAGAACCAGATTCTTATGGGGACATTTTAGTGCAGACCTTGCACATGATGTTCCAAGATGGAGATTATGACAAGCCAGATGCTAGCAGACTAACAGTTATTGACGACGGTGATTACCAAGGTACACTACTCTTTATTATTGGTGCCAATGGGTATCAACCAAGTACCTACTGGTCAGTTTACGTTAACTACGGTTCATGCTCAGGATGTGACTCATACCAAGCAGTGGCTTGTTACGACAACCCAGAGGAATCTGCTGATGAGATGCTACTTATGGCACTTCACATGATTCAAAGCATGAAACAGATATAATCTCAACCCTTCGCATGCCATTGAGCAGTAAGTCGCAATTTAAGGAACAAACATGAATAAAACAGAATTTATCGCAAACATAGCAGAAGCGAGCACATTAACGAAGAAAGACGCAGCAATCGCTGTTGAAGCAGTATTGACAGGAATCACAAACGCCTTAGTAAACAGTGACTCAGTTCAATTTACTGGATTTGGTACATTCTCTGTATCTGATAGAGCAGCCAGAGAAGGTATTAACCCAAGCACTGGAGCTAAAATCCAAATCGCAGCAACTACGGTACCGAAGTTCAAAGCTGGAAACTCACTTAAACTAGCAGTTAAGTAATACTGTATGTGGAATGTAACTAAGAGCGATGGACGTATTGAGCCATTAGCTATTAATAAGATAAGTAAGGCTATAACTTGGGCATGTGCTGGAACAACTGCAAAACCAACCGATATTGAATCACTACTTGGTATACATTTCTACGACGGTATACCTACATCAGAGATTGATCAAATAGTCTTACAAGTGCTTAAAGATAATATCACAACTCGTACACTTGATTATGACAAAGTATATGCAAAACTATATTCTTTATCAGTTAGGAAGAGGGTTTTAGGTGAATCACACTCGTCTAACTTCCCTTCATTAGCTAGCTTTATAGAGACTATGGTAGATGCAGGGCACTACGATAAATCTTTACTTGATTCTGTAGTGGATTACAATGTACTAGAACAAACTATTGATCATGATAGGGACTTTACTTTCTCTGGGGCAGGTATCGAGTACCTTACAGGTAAGTATACTATCAGACATAACAAGACACCTGTGGAAACCCCTCAGTTCTTGTTTATGGCAATAGCTATTACTTTGTTTCCACATAACACACAACGTGTTGTGGATATGTATGAAGCCTTATCTACTTTTATGATCTCTTTACCTTCGCCTGCTATGCAAGCATTACGTACTGGATCTATGGATATTGCATCTTGTATTAAGATACCAGTAGGTGATAGCTTAGAGTCTTGGAATGAAGCAGCCAGAGCAGCAGTTTTACACACAGCGGCATCAGCTGGTGTTGGTGTAGACATCTCTGCAGTAGCATCATTAGGTGACATAGTTAAAAATGGTAAAATCAACCACGCTGGTAAAGTACCTTTACTTAAGAAACTAGAAGCAGATATCAACGCAGCTGTACAGAACGGACGGAGAGGTAGTGGTCTCGGACTACTTAACTTCTACGACCCGGAGGTAATGACTATACTTGGGATTGCATCACCTAGAACTGAAGTAAACAAACGAATCGTTAACTTATCTTACACTGTTAAGTGTAATTCAGTAATTTACGAGAGAGCTCAAGCAGGTCAAACTATCTCCTTATTCTCTGTTAGAGTAGCTACTGAATTGGATGAGTTATTTAACTCTACTAGAGTAGATGAGTTTAAAGCTAAGTACGAAGAGTATGAAGCAATGTATCCGGATGCACCTAAAGTAGAAGCTAGAGCATTACTGGAAGCTATCCTTGAATCTAGGACAGAGATCAGTAAGCACTACATCTTAAACATAGATACTGTAAACCAGAACACCCCATTTAAAGAGCCGATTAGACAGTCTCAGATATGTAACGAGATATGTTTACCTACTGTACCTGTATCTGAGCATAGAAGAGATAAGCCTGATATAGCAGTGTGTATTCTTACTAACTTGAATATGGGGCAAGTACCTTTAGAGCAAATACCTTTCTACACTAAACTAGTAGTAAATATGTTAAACGATAATGTACTTAAACAGAACCATCCCACTAGTCAAGCAAATGAATTTGTGAAGCAGTATATGGCACTCGGTATAGGTGTATCCAATACAGCATATTACTTAGCTAAGAATGGTGTTAGGTATGGTTCGGCTAAAGCACTTGAGCTAGTTGATCAGTATATGGAACACTTTAATTTTTACTTGTATAAAGCTTCTATGGAGTATGCTAGAGACAACAACTCAGTACCTGTTAAGTTCTCTGAAACTAAGATGGCAGATGGTTGGCTACCTATTGACAATATTAGCCGTACATCTGATTTAGTTAATCGTAAACTTGACTGTGACTGGGAAGGCCTTAGAGCTGATATTAGAACCCATAAAATGGCTAACACATGTCTGTCTGCTATACCTCCATCTGAAACTTCAGCTGTAGTTGGTGGACAATCTAATGCTATTTACCCTATTAAGGACCTAATTACAATTAAGTCTACAGCTACCTCTGTTACTAAGATGATAGCACCCGAAGCTTATGCTTTAGCAGATAAGTATGACTTCGCGTATACACCTGGTACTAACCGTAACTATTTGAAGACCGCGGCAATAATGCAGAAGTGGATTGATCAATCTATCTCACTAGATGTATTTTACGATCCATCTCATAATGATGAGAAGTTATCTATGAAGCAGATGATATCTGACCTGTTCTTCGCTTACAACCACGGTACTAAAGGTTTTTACTACCAAAACATATTCATGAAAGATGAAGAACAAGCTAAGCTCTCATGCAGTGGCTGCGAAGTCTAGGAGGACTAATGAACAAATTATACAACCCAAACCACATTGACTTCTCTATTGAGCCCTTGATGTTCGGGACTGGGAGAAATATATCACGACTAGACCTCTCTATAGAAGAGTGGTTAGTCAAAGCTAAGGATAGATTACTAGGTAAACTTTGGTTTCCTTCTGACTTCGATTTATCAAAAGCAGCAGCAGACTACTTATATGTAGCTGAGAAACTACAGATACTATATCTTAAGAACCTCAAGTTCCAAACAGAATTAGACTCTATTGCAGCTAGGTCTATTACCGAGTTATTTCTGCCTGTTACCACTAACCCTCAATTAGAGGCTTGGTGGATAGTACACAGTTTTACTGAACTTAACCACTCACAGTCGTATGCTGATATTATCAAATGCCTACCTGTGAATGCTAAGTTAGAGTTTGACACTATAATGGATGATATTAATATCCAAGCTAGAGCAAGCTCTCTTATTACTATATTCGAAGCTATGTATAAGTACAATGCTAAAATGATCAATAATGCAGTAGACTATGACGTAGAAGTGCATAAGTACCACATGATTAAATCACTATTTGCTTTTGTTATCTTAGAGAACATGCTATTTGATACATCATTTAACACTACTTTTGCATTTGCAGAGAACAACTTATTTGATGGTCCAGCTAAGATAGTTACTAAGATTAATGCAGATGAGACTTCTCATTATTCTACAATCATCTATTTAGTTAATAGATTCAGAAGAGACCCAGCATATAAGTACATATTCGAAACGAACAAAGCTGAATTTCAGCAAATGTTCCACGATGCGTACTTAGCTGATCTTGACTGGATTGACTACTGTTATCCTGATGATGACACTAGATTACTAGGTATGAACAACGCAGCAGCTAAACAGTACTCTCAATTTAATACATTTAACACTATGTCAGCAGTAGGTCTTGAACCTACAGTTACCAAGTGTGATAACCCTATTAAATGGGTAAGTAAGTATAAGTCACTAGAAAATATGCAAGTAGCTCAGAAAGAAACAAGTGGTACTAACTACATTGTTGGTCAACTCAAACGTGATATGACTGATGAGGATTGGGGTAATCTATGACAACTACAGAGTACTTATACAACATCAGCCCTCATAGATTGATGCAACTCAACTACTTCGAAGCAATCACTCTTAAGCATGAACTTGCTAAGGAGCTGATAGCCGAATTGTACGAGGAGCCTATGGATAGTAGAGACGAGGAACGAATTGATAAAGTAGCAAAAAGTATTAGCTTCAATAAGAAGTTACTTGAGGAGTTGAAATGACAGTAATTGACGAACACGGAACGAAGTTAACTGGGCATGCAGCAACTGTATACCATTCAGATCACCCGGAACTAGTTGAGATCAATCCTATGAAGTTTATCCACCCTAAGCAGCAGTCTGTCCTAAGGACACTGACAGCCGAGGAACTTGGTTTACTTGAGGAAATGTTTAGTGATGACCCTACTGATCTACGGTCTTCAGAAGCATGGGAAGCAGGCATGACTCAAGATGAGTTTAATTCTTGTCATAAGTCTATCCCAACAGAACTGTACAATCAACTCAATTACTTGGGGCTTATCCCATCTGACGTGAGAGGTACTCATGTAGGGCAATCTGATTACTCCAGCAAGTTAATCCAGCCTTGGGCCATCTTCTTGGACAACCCTGACCTGAACTACATGGAATGTGATGTCATTAAGCGTATTATTCGTACTAACACACGGGACTCACGTAAGCAGGACTTAACCAAATGCAAGCACATCATTGATGAGCTCATACGGCAGCTTGACACAAAGGAGCAACAATGAAACAAACACATGTAGAAGTCCCAAAAGACTTCAACACAGCAATCGGTAGAGTGGAACTAAACAACGACGGTATCGGCTATGTGGAGGTATATGACTTCAGTAGAGCCAACCTTAGTAACGAATCTCGTATTGCAGCTATATCTACTGTAGCTTCGGTTTGTTACCAATCTCCCAAAGCTGCCGGTAGTATTTCACTATATAATAGACTTGCTAATGAGTCTATGGGTCTACCTAGTAGCTCATTTGAGTTTGTACCAGTACTTATTTTACTTAATGCTGATGACGATCCTGCTATTCAACAGGTGTTTAACATAGCTTGCGGGGAAAACATACATGACTATGAGGATTTATCTTGTTTCAAGTATGGCGAGAAAGTAGAAGACGGAGATTATCTATTAACCAATCTCAG
>Ga0193963_1001082_pt1 | contig 13827 bp, 8 predicted proteins | sample FB_6_MG_FD_140359 | JGI IMG/M metagenome (GOLD analysis project Ga0193963, IMG submission 140359) | Microbial mat bacterial communities from the Broadkill River, Lewes, Delaware, United States - FB_6_MG | ecosystem: Environmental > Aquatic > Freshwater > River > Microbial mats | place: USA...
ATTTTCGGCCGGTTAGAATCGATACTGGATACCAATACCACCCTGATACAGGGTTTTGTCGTAGGTGACTTCGGGACGCGTAAGGGTGGCAGGGGCCGTATCATCCTCGTAAAAATATCCGGAAAGGCCCAGGGTCAGGGTGGTTTTCTCCGTCATCCTGTACTTTACTCCGACGGCAAAGGCATGGCAGTCAAGGGGCGGATTCATCTGCTCAATGATGCCGAAGTTTTCAGGCTTCATGTCCACGTCGATATAAAGATAACCCGCAGTCAGGGACCAGGCATCGTTGATATCGTATTGAATGGCCAGGGCCAGTTCATAGGAGTTGCCGTCCACGGCGTCATTTTGGGTATCCCAATCCGCATCCTCTTCAAAGAAATAAGAAAATGAAGGTTTGAGAGTGAGCTTAGGAAGGATCTTCCATTCAAGGCCTAACGCCAGTACGGCCGGAAGGTCCCTGGCATAGCTTTGTCCGTCTACCCGGCCAAAGGCATGGAGAAGGATCAGGCCGAGTTGGTTTGATCCATCCGTCTCGGTATCCCAGTCCAGCTTGACCTTTGATTCGTACCGGATACCAATGTTGAACGTGTCCGACGGGTGGATGTCAATACCGATCACTCCGCCGAAACCATAGGCTTGCTGGTCGTATTTGGCCAGGATATAGTCGCCGTTGTAAGTGCCGTGGAGGTCCACTTCCTTGTCGGTTATCACGCCCCTGATCCCGGCGGCAATGGAGACCATGGAATGAAGAGCGTATGAGGCGCCTGTGGTGAAGGTGTAATCGTAGCTTTTTGCGTAGGCATAGGGCTGGGAAAGCGCCCCCCCTCCTGACGGGATATGGGGTAAGAATGCACCTGCGTGCATAAGGTTCCCAACGGTTTGGGTGATGATGTTGCCGTTCTCGTATTCGGTCTCCCCGCCACCGCCGTTTATGGTAAAAGCTCCCCAGAAGGCCCATTTGTCGCGTTTGTGAACCCCGAAGGCCATGGGGGCGATCAGGTTGGTACTGGCGGTTTGGGTTTCCCCGTTATATTCATGGTCATAGTCGAAGGTAAAGGGCATGATATCAACTTCCAGGTAGGTCCCGTTTTTAAGCTGCGTCAAACCGGCCGGGTTGTACGCTGCTGCATCCGCACCGTCTGTTGCGGCATTGCGGCTGAGGCTGCCGGCATATGCCGATGAAAAATTCTGCTTGTTGTCAATGCCGCCGCCAAATGCAGGCACGGCCATGCCTAAAATTAATACGATCAATAAACATCTTCTCATCATCTCTTTGTCCTCAACTACCATAGTCAATTGATTTGATTTCAACGGCTATTAAACAGGCGTTTGCCTTGTTCTATCCCTACTGTACCCCTGTACCCGGAAACCGATTTTCAAAAATTCGAACATGCATACGTTTTGTTTGAACGGTTGTCAACCGGAAAGATCCGGAATAGATAGAGCATTGTTTAAGGGTAGTCTAACTCTTTTTTTATGTGCCTGTACCTGGCGTCGAGTCATGGTGTTCGGCTGCTCCGCGTTGCGAAAGTTCGCGAAAGCAAAATAGGTAAAAGATCTCTGCTCTCCAATCTTCAAACCATTTTACATTGAATGTTCTTTACATGCTCCAGGCATACTGATATGCAATTCAAAAAGAGATTAAGATGATGGCCGTTCCGGTTCTCAATCACTTGTTAGACTTGTGCTCAGGACATCGGCATGGTGAATGTGACACAATTGAATAGAAAATATCCATCCTGTATGAATTCTTCAAAGGAACATAGGGCAAATGATTCTGTTAGTCGGTTTTGCGCTCATTGCTGCAATCGTTTTTTTATCCGGCCCCCGGGTTCGCATTGATCAGGCCATATTCCCCAAAAAACTTCCTTTGGATATAGAGGATTATCTAATCCTTCAGGAGCAGCAGTTTTCCGACATGATACCCGGCACCCAAAAAACCGTGATTTGGGCAGGGACACCCAATGCGCAGACGGAGTTTTGTGTGGTTTATATTCACGGGTTTTCGGCCACACGCCAAGAAACCGCTCCTTTAAGCGATTTTGTGGCACAATCCCTGGGTGCCAATCTATTTTATACACGCCTTACCGGCCATGGCCGGACCGGTCAGGCCATGGCCGATGCCAGTGTTAATGACTGGCTCAACGATGTGGTGCAAGCCTATGAGATCGGCCGGCGCCTAGGCTCAAAGGTGATCATGATCGGTTGCTCCACCGGCGGCACCAGCCTTGCCTGGCTGGCCCACCGGGCCGCAACCGTGGACGGTATGGAGGCCCTTTATGCCTGCATTTTTCTATCTCCCAATTTCCGGCCCCAAAATATTTTTTCATCCATGCTCACCTGGCCCTGGGGGCGTCAGATCGCCGCAATTTTTATTGGAAAAGAAAGGGATGTGGTTCCGGAGAATCAAGGCCATGGACAGTATTGGATTACCCGGTATCCTGTGGCAGCCCTTTTGCCCATGATGGGGATGGTCAAACTTGTCAGGGGGCTGGATCTGTCAAAGGTCCGTGTGCCCTGTCTTGTGATCTATTCCCCCCGGGACCGGATTATTCATATCCCGTCTCTGGAACATGCCTTTAAGCGGATGGGCTGCCCCAGAAAACAGCTTGTCTCCTTTACCGGTTCCGCAGACCCGGGGCAGCATATCCTGGCCGGCGATATCTTTTCTCCCGGAACAAGTGAAGAGCTGGCAGATATGATCGTTTCTTTTGTGCGAGAACGCGATTTAGAATCTGTTTAAGGCAGTTTTACGGGGCGGTCGTCTGCCGTCAAAAAAATCGCAGGCTTTATAATATTGAAGATCCTTGAGCCAGCAGCCACCGTACTTCGGATCTTTGACCATTCTGGCCGCCAGGTGCCATGGTGCGGCAAGGGCTTCCATGAATGGGCCGCCAAGTTCGGTGGGATCCCTGAAACATTCCCAGTCGCAGGCCAGGCAATATCCTTTAGGATGAATGGCATTGACATTTAAATCCGGAAACGGGCCTAAATTGTCAGCGCCCCTGTAGCCGCATGGGTAGGTGTTGCCGTCAGTGCAGTTCAGGTAAAAAAAATCAATGCCGCCCCGGCAGCCGTAGGGTCTTTCTTTATTTTTTTCTGAATAGACATTGTAAAGGGTATGCAGGCCGGCAAGGGGGGAAAAAATTCTGATCTGGGATCTAAATTTGGGGATGGTGTCTGAAAGCGCCTTAAATAAAAGCGCCTTTTCCGTGTCCGAGAAACAAACCACCCGGTCTGCGGACGCTGCGGCATAGACGGCATCCAAATTTTTTTTCTCGGTGCTGTCTTCCATGCTCATGGGGTAGCAGGCATTGGCAATGGTGAATCCCATGTCGATCACCTTGCGGTAGAAGTCGGCAAACCCCTGGGCAAAGGCCTGGTAAAAGGGGGACGATTCCGGGGTTGTAAGGTCTTTGGGGGTTGGCGATGCAATGGCCCGGGTGATCCGGGACACATTCCGGTTCAGCCCCAGATTCACGGAGGGGAAAATCCCTGCATCATGGAAAATGGGTAATGCTTTTTCCATACCCCGGACAACGCCGTTAAGCCCGCGCATTTGCTCATGGATGTGCGCCACGGAGGAATCCAGGCTGATCCAGAAGTTGCGCAATGGGGTTTTCGCAAGTTTATTGGCAATGGTCTTTACCTTGTCTTTGAAGCCGGGTTTATTATGGTCGGCAAAAAAGAATCCGTTGGTGCCGGTGCGAATATAAGGAATCCCTGCTTTTCCGGCGTGCCGGATGAGTTCGGGCAGATCCTTGGGCAGCAGCATGGGCTCTCCGCCGGTAAAGGAGATGGCCTGGAATCCTTTTTCTCCGGCCGCATCAATAATTTTTTTAAGCTGATCATTGGAGAGCCGGGTTCTGTCAAATTTATTGGTTTTACGCATGCCGCACTGGGGGCAGGTGGCGTTGCACCGGTCCGTGATCTGGATCACAAGCTGGCCGGGTAAACGGCCTTTGAGCATCAGTGCGGCGGTGTTTAGTCCTGATTGTATAGGGGGCATGATCATACGGCCCTGGAAAATTCTGTCATGGACGCCGGCGTGTCCATCTCTTTGTAAAACTCCCAGGACTGTATAAATGCGTTTTCAAAGGAGCGGTCTTCCATGTATGCCCTGGCCTGCTTTGACATTTGACGGCGCAGCCCGGGCTTGATCATAAATTCCTGCATGGCCGATAAAAGGGCCGTACCATCATCGCTTTTAACGATGATGCCGGTCTCTTGATCCAGCATGTTTTCGCAGGGGCCGCCCAGGTCTGATACGATGACAGGCAGACCCGAAGCCTGGGCTTCCAACACCACATTACCAAAGGTGTCCGTGGTGGAGGGGAATACAAAAAGATCTGCCGACGCATACACCCGGCACAAAGGCTCACCGGAAAGATAGCCGGTAAAGGTCACGGGGTAATTTTTGAGCAACCCTTTCATTTCATCGGCATAGGGGCCGTCCCCGACAACCGTCAGGTGCACCTTGTCACTGATTCCATAAAGTGTTTTGAACGCATCCACCAGAAGCGGCAGGTTTTTTTCCTTGGATACCCGGCCCACATAAAGAAATTTCAACGCATCTGCCTTGATCCCGAAATTGCCCGTCAGGATGTCGCAGCGCTTTGCGGGATGAAATATTTCCGTGTTGATGCCCCGGGGCATGATGCGGATTTTTTCGGCCTTGATGCCCCGCTCGGTGAGTTCATCAAAGGAGTTTTGACTGGAAACATAGATCTGATCCATCTGGTCGTAATACCAGATCATAAATTTCCAGGTCAGCCCTTCGATAAAATCATCCCCGGTCAGGTACTGGGCATATTGGGGGAACTGGGTATGGTAGGTGGCGGTCAAGGGCAGCTTCAAAAGCTTTGCAATGGCCAGGGCTGCCAGGCCGATTGGGCCGGGTGTGGCGGAGTGGATATGGGTAAATTCTTGGTGGTAGCAGTAATCCAGCATCTCCAGAAAGGGTGGATAATACATTTTTTGTTCCGTATATTCCGGGATTTCATAAACGCCCATGGGTGTGAAATTTTTCACCCCGTCCCCTGTTTTTTCTGCCTGGGCATCACAGGTGATGATGGTCAGATGTTTGTCGTTTTTCAATGCGGCCTGCACCTGCTGCTGAAGGGTTTGGGCCACACCGTTGACATCGTAAAAGGTGTCGGTGAAATGCCCAAGCTTCACCCTGGATTTAGGTGGCTGCATCCCGTTTGTGCATCCGGAAAACCGGTTAAGGACTGCTGTGTTTATTTCATTGTCCTTGGCAAAGTGGACAAAGGCCACAAAGTAGGGGGCTAAAAGAGAGTAGAGTCCGCCCACGGAACCAATGGTCTGGAATATGTTGAACAGGTTGGCCCCGGAGGCCTGGCCAAGCAAAAGGTCGCCTGTGTGGGACAACACCTTGTTTGAAAGCTGGTTGACAAAATCAAACCATAATTTTTCCCTGTGCTGTTCCTGCTTCTCCAGGGACGTGCCAAGGCGTATTTTTTGGGACTGGGCCCTGGCAATTTTCATCAGGTTCGGGTTTTCCGCAAACAGGCGCTCGGTCTCCTTTTTGATCAGATCTTTCATGGAGGCGGATTTGGTATTATCCCGACAGCTTTTACGTTTGTTCAAAAAGGTGTAAAACCGCGACATAAGCCCGTTATCCACATTGGATACCGGCATCAGGGACTGGTCAAGAAATTTGAGCAGCTGGTCCTTGCCTGTGTGACGTTCAAGGTTGAACCGGTTGGCGTAAAATTGATAGGCAATACCGTAAAGGTTGTGAGCCATGGTCTGGGGCGTGGACGGATCTGACACGGCCCGGGATTTGCCGTTGAGAATACCGGCCATGAAATCGTTAAGATTTGTTGCATTATCTACGGCCGTGAAGGTTCTGGCGATATTCAAGCCGGAGTGGTCATCGGAACCGCCGGTGAGGTTCTTTTGCCAGGGTGTATCGAACAGGGGCTGGTAATTATAACGGTTGGAGAGTCGTTCAATGTCCATGGGGGTGAGGGTTTTGAGCACCTGGGCAAGCGTTTGATTCTGTTTGTCGTTTCTGGCCCCGTTGAGTTCAAAGTTTTTAAACAGTAAAAGCATTTGTTCAAAATGGTTGATGGTCAGTCGGTCATTGACGCCGTAGAGGGGGTGGGCAATGATATTGACGATGTTCTCACCATTCAGATAGGCCACCAGATCAAAGATATTTTTCCGGGTTTTCTGGATCTCATCATGCTGGGCTTCGGTGATGTTTTGGGCCAGGATATGCACTTTGCACCCATCTTCGGGAAAATAGGAAGTGATCTCCTCGGAGATATAGGTGTCAGGCAGATGGGCAATTTCCAGGGCTCCTTCGATGGTGTTATGGTCGGATATGGTCACAAGGGACATACCCTTTGCCTTGGCTGTATTATATACCAGCATAGGGTTTGTGAAACTTTCAGGACAGCTGATTTTCTGCAGGACCCACTGGGACGGTCGCTTGGAAAACCTGGAGTGCACATGAAGATCTATTTTCATCATTTTCTATCCTTAATTAAATAGTATAGGAAATTTCATTTCCTAATAGCTATCAGCTAACAGCCCGCCCAAGGGTGTTAATTAAATAAATGAACATCTTATTGAGCACGTAATTTACGCAAATTGTGTTACATGCCTGTGAAGACTGGATTAGAAAAATGTGAAAAATGACGAGGGGTATTTAAATTTAGGGATCGAGATCCGCAGATGAGATATGGGTAACGAAATTACGTTGCACTTTGATGGCGTCTGACCAGGGCGAAGGCATACATTTAGGATCTATTCCTTAGTATGTCGAGCACCTGGTCAGGCGCACAACTCAGCTGATGTAGGTTTTAACAGATTTTTTGTCCACAGATCGAACAGAATTTCTGGTGATCGACATCAACTGGACATTGACAATTCACACAGCTATCCGATGTGGGTGAAACCTCCACGAGAAGTTCACCGTTGACAACCGGGACCATCTTTTTGCTTTCCTGGTAATTGGCTGTTTTCAAAACTCGTTTGACAACGCCGTCAACCGGTGAGAGAACGGCTTTTTCCTGCTTCATGATGGAGATATTGAAAAGCTCTTGGCCTTTCTGGATGATGTCTCCTTCATTGGCATACATGACCCACAGATCCCCGTTGCTCGGCGCCGCAATATGACAAATATTGCAGTCATCGGCCATTTCAATGGATTCGAATCCTTTGCCGATGGCCTCACTGATCTTGACCTTGTATATAAAAACTTCCGAATCAAAGAGGTAACGGACCACGCAGTGTCCGGTCTCTTTGGGAGGAGAAATATCCAGAATGATCATCTGATGGGGTTTGCCGCTGTTGTCCGTAAATTCTTTTTCAACACCGACTTCCATACCTTCAAACCAGACATCCACCGGAATGTTGTTCGGATTGCTGAATTTTGCCGTGAACTCGAAGGTTTTCAGTGCATCCCCGGGATGATTCAGATACAGAACGAACTCTTCCTCGGTGGGTTCCCGATGGATCAGATCTTTGAGTTTGACACGTTCTGCCTTAAGATCAATGTCTTCAAGCGTGTTCAACGGTGATTCCGTTGTCCGGCCGGCAATGGCCGCCTGATAATTTTCGCCGAATGCGCTTTCATAAACCCAGTCCGGCGGGAAACCCAGTGGCAGTTTACCGAAATGGCCCTGCAGCAGATTCTGGAAGGCGTCATTGCTGTCTCGGTACAGTTCCAGCCGTGCCGCCTTGATTTCGGTGGACAGATCTTTTTCTGGGATGGTATTGACGGCGTTTAAGGTGTCCAGCAAACGCTGAACCGCTTTTTCTCCGCCGCGCTGATATGCTCCGGTAACAGCCAGGAATGCGGTATTCCAGGTGATTTGAGAGCCAGGTGTCACATCATGATAACGCGTGATTTTGCGTGTTCCCTTGAGGAATTCCAGCATATGCGGCAGAAGATGAATATATCCTTGCTTCATGGCGCCTTCCTGGGAAGAAGAGGTCGCACCGCCCGGCATGCCGTGTTCGACGACCTCATAATCGATGCCTTGGAAATAGGGCGAACAGTAGCGGTCGTAGTACGGCATGATCTGTTTGAGCATGAAGTTGCAGGAACTGATCATCTCTTTATTCAGGTTGGTTTTCAGGCCGAGTTCATCTTCGATGTATGCTGCTGTTGAAAGAACATCTCCCTGGCCATACCAACGGACGGATGAACCGATTCCGGTATCCACAATGTTGGCCCCGGCCTGGGCCGCCGCACCCACGGCCGGAACAAACAATCCGTCGGTATAATGACGATGGTAATGAATGACAAGTTCAGGATATTTTTTGCGAAGCGCACCCACAAGCTCCCGGATAAATCTGGGCGGGCAGACACCGGCCATGTCCTTGAGGCCCAGTATAATCGTGCGAAGCGCTTTATTCGTTGTCAGGCCGGAAACACCGGCGACCATCGACAGAATTTCATCGGTCACCGACAGATAATGCTTTACGTCGAAACCCTCTGCAAAAGAAAGGGAAATGGCAGGCTCGAAGATATTGGTTCTGGAATTCATGGCCACTTCGGCAAAGGGACGCATATTTTCAATGTGATTTAAAAAATCAAAGCAGCGAATCACATCATAATGCGCGCAGATCATTTCACCGGTCTTATGCATCAGATTGCGCGGCTGGGGTTTGTATCCCAGTATATTGGTGGAGCGGATCAGTATCTGCTTGAGGGTCTGCGGTGCAAATTCATTCCACTCTGCGGCTTCGGTAAACGGGTAGGTCATATTGGCCAGCATGGCGACATGGAAATGGGCACCGCCGCCGTTTTCCATAGAGAAAAAACCGCATCTGTCCAGATAGGGTCCGACCAGCCTGTCTTCGGCCAGGCGGAAGCGGTTGCCGCTGTTGGACTGGGTCATGTCACGGGTCGTTGTATCCGTAAAATGAATATAACCGCTGTCCCGAACAAAATCCAGAATAGCCTGGCGGTCTCCGATAGGATAGGGGTGGACAAAGTTGTTGTGCCCTTCAGGGGGAAAGACCGGTTTGAAAGGCCCGACCCGTTTGTCATCCCGTCCGCGGTATTCGCCTAACTGGACAAACTCGTTATATCCCTTGGCCGAAATTTCAGCCACCAGACGGGACAGCCTGACGGTTTCCGGTGCCTGATCAACATATTTCATCAGTTCCGGTGTTTTTTCAATGAAGTTGGTATCATAAATACCTGAATTGAAGAGCGGATGTTCGAGAATCTGACGATGGAAGGGGATGGTCGTCTTCACGCCGCCGATATGATACTCACGCAGGGCGCGCCGCATAACCTTGACGCATTTGTTCCAGCTGCGGCCGAAAGCAATCAGCAGGGTCGCGGCCGAGTCATACTGGGATGGGAATTGGTATCCTGTGCTGATACAGGTGTTGATCCGGACACCCGTGCCGCCCGGTGGTGCATGCCGCGTTATCAGACCGGCATTGGGTGAAAACTTGTTCTGGGGATCTTCACAGTTGATTCTGACCTGCATGGCATGCTGGTAGGGTTTGGTCTCTTCTGGGGTGAAACTGAGCGTGGCACCAAAGGCAATGGCGATCTGTTCAGCTGCAAGATCCACGCCGTAGCGGCATTCCGTAATTCCGTGTTCGACCTGAAGCCGTGTGTTGACCTCGATGAGATAGGGCGTTCCATCCAGATCCACCAGGAATTCGACCGTTGCCAGAGAATAGTAATTCACATGCTTGACCAGTTTGACCGAATACTCCTTGAGTTTGCAGCGAAGTTCTTCGGTCATGCCCGGCCAGGGGGACGGGGTCATTTCGACCAGTTTCTGATGATTTCTTTGAACAGTGCAGTCCCTTTCATCAAAGGCAAAAACATTGCCGTGCTGATCGGCGGCAATCTGAATTTCAATATGACGCACGTTGGTCAGCAGTCTTTCCATGAAGAGCTTGGGATTGCCGAAAGAGGCTTGGGCAAATGTCGATGCTTTGATAAAAGCTGATTCGAATTCTTCTTCGGAATATACTTCATAAATTCCCCGGCCGCCACCGCCGCCTTCGGCTTTGAGCATGATCGGATAACCGATTTTTTGTGCAAAGGCCCGGGCCTCTTCCAGTGTAACGGCATCTTCCGTACCGGGGATGACCGGAACACCCAGTTCCTTAGCCAGTTTACGGACGGCAACTTTGTTGCCTAGACGCCGCATGGCCTCATGCGGCGGACCGATAAAATGAATACCGGCTTGTTCGCATTTCAGGGGGAAATCGGCATCCTCCGCTGCAAAGCCCCAACCGGGGTGAATGGCAATAACGCCTCGTTTTTTAGCTTTTTCAATAATCCGGTCAATATCAAGATAAGACGTAGGATCTTCCCCCAACAGCAGCAGTTCCTGGGCGCTTCCGGTAGAGGGGGACGTTTTATCGACATCCGTTGCAGTCATGATTGAGATGGCTTCCATCTCCGAAATTGAACGGCATAGTCGCCGGGCAGGAATACCCCGGTTTGCAACTAGGATGGGTTTGCCCTTATTTTCAGCCAGAACTTGCTCAAGGGTTTTCGATTTCATGACTTTTTGAGTTCTCCCTAATATTTAATGCGTTTTGGTTAAACCTTGAAAATTTCAAGTATCATACTTCATTTAACTTCGTGGCGAAAGATCAATTCTGCATGAAATTGATGTGAAAGTCCCAAATGGACGGTTTTAGTTTGATTGCAAGCCTGATGTTGTGGGTTTAGTCCGTGGGGGGGGAGATCAGGTCAGCCCATGGATGTTATTCAACCGTTAAAATTCTTCCGGAATGGATGACCTGTGTTTGGGTATTTTTTTTTATCAGCAGTCCGCCATTTTCAGCAACGCCGAGAATGATTGCCGGAAAAACCTCCCCTCCATTTTTCAGAATATGGACGTGTTTGCCGCGCCATGCCAGACGGCCGGTAATGAGGTGTATAAATTCGGATGGTTGGATTTGCTTGATCAACATCCGGAAACAATGGATGCCTGATTCCACCAGGTGACACCAGACCTTCAGCGGTGAGACATCAAATCCTTCCTTAGATAGACTGGTCGCCGCCATGAATGTTTCGGTGCCGGCCGTCTGCAAAGATGGCGCCGAAGCCATATTGATACCGATTCCCACAATGATTTTCCTGTCGCGCTGCTCAATCAGAATACCGCCGATCTTTCGGTTTTTGTATAGAAGGTCGTTCGGCCATTTTATCTTGACATCAATACCCAGCAGTTCAAGACCGCGGGCGACAATATACGCGGCGACAAGGGGTAATAAATTTTTCTGATAAGCATTGGAGATATTGTTGCCGGAAAATTCGGGCCACACCCAGGATGCATAAAGATTTCCGACGGGGGAAACCCAGTTGCGCCGGAACTGTCCTCTGCCGGCTGTCTGCTCGGTGACGATGACCGAATCCCAGGTATGGATTGCCCCGCGGCTCAGAAGATCCCAGGCAGGATCCATGCTTGAACCGTACTGATCGCAGATCAGAATCGTCGGCGCACTCTTCGTTGCGCCGGCGGATGGATGCCAGGCAGAACCGTGGACTGCCGGGGAAAAGTCCTGCCGGTGTATCTGTTCCCATGGGCCGAAGCTTTGGATGTCTTTCATCCACAAGTGATGCCGTTTTGAAATCTGCTCAGGGTGCATCGTCAGTACAGGCTGCGTCATTTAAATAGAAATCCCGCAGAACACAATCTAATAAATTGTTCTTCTGGCTTCGGCATACAGCCGTTCAACGACATCTTTATTCCAGGCTTTATGGGGCGAAGGTGTTTGGAAGCCTTCCGCGCGGAACAGTCGGATAACGTCATTGGTGGTAAATCCTTTTTCCTCTTTCAGCCAGATGATATTTCTGAGCACCAGTCGATAATAATTATCATCCTTGACGGAATTGTCCGTGTCGTCATGCTGCTGCGATGCCATGAGCTGGGAAATTTTTTTCTGCTGGCTGTTCATCATGCTACTGAATATGCGGACCTGTTCCTTGACCTTGAACAGGTCATTTTTCAAGGTGAGAATTTCATTTCTATAGGTTGTGACAAAGTCAACAAGCTCGTCCATAAATGCATCCGGAACCTGTTCTTTGTGTTGGTCAGGTTCTTGGGCGTCCGATGTGGGGTCGTTTTCATCGTCAACAATCTCAAAGGTATCTTCAGCCGCTTCGAAGGTTTCCGCCTCAATCTGTTTTAATCTATTCAGCCTGCTGTCTGCTCTTTTTTGGGCAAACACTTCAACATCAAGTAATGAAGGTCTCTTTTTTTTCATAGCACTGGTTCCTTTTGCATATCAACCAATCCCCGGACAGAAATGATGATATTTGTTGATTTTATATATTGGCGCATGCAGGTAAAAAGCGCACGCCCAGATATCAATTGTCGCCTACCGGTCAAGAATAGACAAAACCTCTTTGGCAAGGGAGCCAATCTCAGTTGCGGCAATGTCCTTGTTTGAATATTCCGACACGTTCTGGCCGTAAATCAGGGAATATTTATATACCCTCCGGTTTGCGATTTGGGTTTCTAATATATCAAACTTATAGGTAGATTTTAGTACTTGCGCAAGGTCACGCGCCATGACCGAATTTGCCTGAATACGGCTGAGCAGGAAATAGGGCGCAATGTGCGGATTTAGTTTCCTGGCTTCGTTGATCAGGTCAACCGTTGTTTTTGTACTGCGGATATCAAGTGGAGAATCCTGTACGGGTATGATGATAAGATCGGAGCATAGCGTTGCAACCGTTACAACTTCATTGTCATGGGGCGGCGTATCAATAATGGCAAAATCATAATCCTTATCACACGCCTCAATGACCTGATAGAGGTTTTCGTAAATGGGTACGACGTTGATATGCGCCATTGCCTCCTGATAGTTGCGAATTTCAGCCGTTTCATAACAACTGCCCTGGGGGTCCGTGTCAAAGACGATGACCCGGTGCTCCTGCAATGCAAATTCAATGGCAAGATTTAAAACAATGGTGCTCTTTCCACAACCACCTTTCTGGTTTGCAAGTGTAATAACTTTCATGATGATACCATTTGCCACTTTTAAAGTTGTTAGGAGAGGTTCAATATATAAAACCATATCGTAGCTTATTCAGGCTTGTCAATAGAACACTTCGCATGGGGAAGTGGGCTTTCGTAATTAGTGTTTGGACGGCTCGATAGAGGAGCTTTAGCTCACAAAGTCACCCACCTGCGGCGTTGCATAAAAATTTGCATCTGTGCAACTTTTCGTCCAAACACGGGTTTCCGTTCAGGCATTAATAAAAATGTCCCGCATTTTTATTAAAAAATGCGGGACATTTAAGATTAAAATAGTATTAAGAAGGACGCGCTACAAGGACAGGAAGTTTTGACTTGTATATGACACCCTGGGCTGTGCTGCCTAACAGGATATCCTCAAAACCCTGGTCTCCGTGGGTACCCATGATGATCAGATCAAAGTCTCCCTGGGCTGCCGCTTTTGTTATTTCTTCCACCGGGTCCCCTGTTTTGACCATTATGCGATCCTTGGATAAGGGGCAGGCTGCGATTTCCCGAATCACCTTTTCCGATGTGGTTCGGATACGTTCTTCAAGAATTCTTTCAGCACTTTCAACAGCATCCCGGTTGAATTCTTCCTGTTTTTCAGGATCCTTTATGGTTACACCGGCGCCGGCCGAATATTCTGCTAAAAGATCCGGGACCACATGGATGGCCCATACCTTTGCATTGAATTTGTTACCGATGGTACAGGCATAGCGGGCCGCATATTTTGCGGTAGGGGTGATGTCCGTGGCAAAAAGGATTTTTTGAATATTTGCGACCATGGAACCTTCGGTATCCTCACGGGCCTCAGACGCAGGCGCTGCCTTTTCCTGGG
>Ga0193963_1001083_pt1 | contig 13812 bp, 15 predicted proteins | sample FB_6_MG_FD_140359 | JGI IMG/M metagenome (GOLD analysis project Ga0193963, IMG submission 140359) | Microbial mat bacterial communities from the Broadkill River, Lewes, Delaware, United States - FB_6_MG | ecosystem: Environmental > Aquatic > Freshwater > River > Microbial mats | place: USA...
AGAAGGAAGAAAACATGCTCAATAGTTAAATACTCATGACGCATTTTTCTTGCATAAAGAATTGATTTTTGAAAAATTTCATTTAGGTTATTACTTATCATTTTATTCTTCTTCCATAGTAGCTTTTAGTGGAAAGCCGTTATCACGTGCGCGTTTAATTACTTGCATAACTTTTGTTTCAGCTATTTCATGTGTGTAAATGCCACAAAGCCCTCTGTCTTTTTTATGCACTTCTAACATAATGTTTTCAGCCTCTTCATAGCTTTTATGAAAAATGCTGATTAAGATATCTACAACAAAATCCATAGAAGTATAGTCATCATTTAGAATAAATACTAAATACTTCTTTGGATGTTTAAGCATTGTCTCTTGAGATAATTCATATTCATTAAAAGTTGCCATTATTTTGCTGCCTCTATAAAATCATTTATAATATCTTGAGGATTTTCAAGCCCAATAGATACTCTAATAAGCCCATCTGTGATACCAAGAAACTTTCTTGTTTCTTCATCAAAGTCTCTATAGATTGTTGATGCCATATGTAAGGCAAGTGTTCGACTATCTCCAATATTTGCAGTTAAAGTAGCTAGCTTAGTATTATTTAAAAACTTGTATGCCATCTCTTTACTGCCCATATCAATTGTAAGTAGAGTACCACAACCATTTGAGAATTGTGTTTTATACCTATCATTTTGAGGATGGTTTTCTAGTGAAGGATGATTGATATTTAAACCAGCTTGAGATAAGGCACTTGCAATCTCTTCAACACTCTCAGTTATGCGAGAAAGCCTTAGAGGTAATGTCTCTAGTCCAAGCATTGTAAGGTAAGAACCATTTGCATTGGCACTCATACCAAAATCTCTCATGGCTCTTTTTTTCGCATTTGGGATAAGTGCCATTTTCCCAGCACCTTTAATGAATTTTGCTAAAAAACTATAACGATCTGTTTTAAACTTATCATCACCATCATTTATAGCTCTAAAAACTGCACAACCACCCAGAGCTGAAGCATTTCCTGCAATTATTTTTGTAGTGGAATAAACAACAATATCAGCTCCAAGCTCTAGTGGTGAAACACTTAATGGCGTTATAGTGTTATCTACAATAAGAGCTACACCAGCATTATTTGCAATCTCTGCAATTTTTTGGATATCTGGTAGTCTCATATTTGGATTACCAACACTTTCTAAGAAAATAATCTTTGTATTTTCATTTATAGCGTTAGATATATCTTCAAACTCATCTACATCATAAAAACTTGTTTTAATTCCAAATCTTGATAATGTTTCTGAAAATAGTGAATAGGTACCACCAAAAAGACCACCTATAGAGATAATCTCATCGCCTGATGATAAAAGTGACATTGTTGCTAATGTTGTAGCACCCATACCACTACTCGTTGCAACTGCTCCTATTCCCTTATCCATCGATGCCATGATAGATTCAAGTTTAGCTGTTGTGGGGTTTCCCATTCTTGAATACAAAGGTTTTTTAACGCTGCCGTCAAAAATCCCTTCTGCTGTCTCTGGAGTTCCGTAAGCAAAAGATGCTGAATTAGTTAAAACTGGACTAACGGCTCCCTCTTTGTTGCCAACTGATTGGACAAATTTGGTACAATACTCTTCAAAATTATTCATTTATAACCTTTTAATAATGGAAAATTATAGCGAAGAAGAGATAATTATGGCTAAAAGAATTTTTATTACTGCAACAAATACAGATATAGGTAAGACTTACACAACAAAGTTAGTTTTAAAAGAGTTTGCAGCTCGTGGTCTAAGAGTTGGCGTTATGAAATTTATAGAAACAGGTGTAGTAAATGATATAGCACCAGATGGGGATGAACTCTTAGCTTTGGTAAAAGAGTTAAACCCAGAATTTGCAGAGGTGAGTCGTGAAGATATTGTTCCTATAACATATGAGCTTCCAGCAGCACCATTTGTTGCTTCTAATGCCGAGCCTATAGATTTTAAAAAGATTAACAGGGCTTTAGAAAAAATTGAAAAACTTTGCGATGTGCTAATATTAGAGGGTGCAGGTGGTTTATATGTACCTGTAGATGCTAAACATATGATTATAGATCTTATATCTTTATATAAAGCGGAAGCCTTATTGGTTACACACTGCTCTTTAGGTTGCATTAATGACACCTTATTAAGTTCAAAAGCATTAAATGATGCAAAAATAAAGCATCAGATAGCATTTAACTGTAGAAATAACGATGAGAGTTTTAAGCTTGTATCAGAACCTTATTTTAATGAAATAGGTTTTGAAGTTTTAAAAGTAGATAAAAATATTGACACTATTTGTGATGTCTTGTATAATCAGAAAAATATTTAAAGAGGTGTAGATTTGGAGCATTTGATAAGAACTGATGATTTTAGTGTAGAAGAGATTGGTGAGATTTTAGATGATGCAAAAAAATTTAGTGATGGAAGATTCGATAGAATTTTACAAGATAAAATCATCATTACACTTTTTTTTGAGAACTCTACTCGTACTAAAAGTTCTTTTGAGATAGCTGCTAAACGTTTAGGTGCAGAGATTGTTCACTTAGATGTTGCAAAAAGTTCAACAAAAAAAGGGGAGACTCTTGTTGATACAGCGATGAATCTTGATGCAATGGGTCCTAACGCCATAATAGTACGTCATCAAAATGCTGGTGTGCCTAAGATTCTTTCAAACCATACAAAAGCATCAATAATAAATGCTGGAGATGGAGCTCATGCTCATCCAACACAAGCACTTTTGGATCTCTTTACACTTAGAGAACATTTTGGTGATGTAAAGGGGAAAACTATAGCTATTGTTGGAGATATAAAAAATTCACGTGTAGCTAATTCAAATATAGAGTTGTTGAACCGTTTTGGGATGGAAGTTATCTTAGTTGCTCCACCTCAGTTTTTGCCAAAAACTGGACTAAGAACTTCACACTATCTAAAAGATATCATAGATGATGTCGATGCTATTATGAGTTTAAGAACACAAACAGAACGCCACTCATCTCAAAGTTATGCTTCTTTAAAAGATTATGCAAGTGATTTTTGCATCACTACAGAACTTGTAGGGGATAGAGATATTATCTTACTACATCCTGGACCAGTACATAGAAATATAGATATCTGTGATGCACTTTTAGCTGATGAGCGATGCAAGGTCTTAGAACAGGTAAGTAATGGCGTTTCAATGAGAATGGCAATTTTGAAAAAGTTAATTGCCGATAAATAATTGATGGGATTTGACACTATAAACAAGTTAGCCAAGGATGGAGTTCCTTTCTTGGTTATAGTAGATTTTAAAGCTGAAACCACTAAGATAATTAAATTAGCTGAACTTCATGAACAGGATATAGAGTTTTCTATCAATGAGACAAAAACAAGCTCTTTAAACAAGATACAACTAGAAAAAAATCCTCTTTCATTTAAGCAATATAAAAAAAAATTTGACTCTGTAATTGAGAAGATAAAATCTGGTGAAACTTACCTTTTAAACCTTACCCAGTCTACACCCATAAAAACAGACTTAAGTTTAAAAGAGATCTTTGCATCATCAGGTGCAAAATATAAACTAAGATATAAAAATCAGTTTGTATGTTTCTCTCCAGAACAATTTGTCAGTATATCCAACAATAAAATAAATACCTTTCCAATGAAAGGTACAATTGATGCAAATATTAAAAATGCTAGTGAAGAGATTTTAAATAATAAAAAAGAGATGGCAGAACATGTCATGGTTGTTGATTTACTTAGAAATGACTTATCTATGGTTTCTAGAAATGTTAAAGTAGAAAAGTTTAGATATATAACAGAAATTGAAGCAGGTGATAAAAACTTACTACAGGTTAGTTCACATATTAGCGGTGAATTACGAGATGATTGGCAATCACGTTTAGGCAATATTTTACGTATACTTCTGCCAGCTGGTAGTATAAGTGGTACACCAAAGAGAAGCACTTTAGAGATTATTGATGAAATAGAAGGCTATGATAGAGGTTTTTATAGTGGAATTTTTGGTGTCTTTGATGGAGAAAATTTTGATAGTGGCGTTATGATACGTTTTATTGAAAATACAAAAGATGGGTATTTTTATAAAAGTGGTGGTGGAATAACGTTAGATAGTGATGATAAAGATGAATACAAAGAATTATTAGATAAAATATATCTCGCTTAGGATATATGTATGACTAAAATAGATAATTTTTTTACAGGTGGACACCACTTTACAGAATTAGAAAGTGATTTGAAGAGTAAGTTTCAAATGCTTATCAATGCACTTTTACTCTCTTCAATGGCTCTATTGTACGCAGTTATTAGTAATATTTACAGAGAAACTTATGGTATCGTTCCTATTGAAGTATCATTAATCATTATAAATATTGTTCTATTTTTTATTTTGAGAAAAAATAGATCTGCATTCTCTTTTGTGTCTAAAATGATTACTACACAATACTCTTTATTATTTTTATATCTTTTTTATGCTTATGAACCAAATGAATTGAAGCACTTATGGTTATTTACATACCCTATTATTTTACTCTATTTTGAGAATAATAAAAGCAGTGTATATTGGCTTATGTTTATGATAGCTATGCTGTTTTTATCTACTGTGCAACCTTTTGTAGAAACTTACTACTCTTTATATCAGGTTTTTTACTTATCAGTTGTATTGCTTGTAGTGATCGCTATTATTTACTTTTATAAACAGAAAATGGATGAGGCAAAGGCTGTTATTGTAAGGCAACAAGAGAGTTTACATAGTTTTAACACAGAGCTAGAGAAAAAAGTTACTGAAAAAACACATGAACTACAAGAGTTAAATGACTGCTTAGAGATAAAAGTTCAAGAGAAGATTCAAGAGCTGATAGATAAAGATAAACTTTTAACAGTGCAATCTAAACAAGCTGTAATGGGAGAGATGATTAGTATGATTGCTCATCAGTGGCGACAACCATTGTCAACTGTTACTTTACAAATATCTAATTTACAGATTAGAAAAATATTAGGTGAAGAACTTGACTCTGAAACTGTTGATAAGGTGCTTGAAGAGATAAGTCAAAACATTATATATCTTTCAGAAACAATTGATGACTTTAAAACATATTTTCACCCAGAGAAAGAGAAATCAAGTATTGGAGTTAATGTACTTTTACAAAGAGCTGTAAGTTTTGTTTTACCTAGGTTAAAAGGGACAAAGATACTCTTCGAATTTAATCCAAAAGAAGAGATTATTATCCAAACATATGCAAATGAGTTAATTCAAGTAGTATTAAACTTACTTAATAACGCTGTTGATGCCTTATCTGAACTTGACAAAGAAAGGTTGATAGTTGAGATTAGTGCTGAAAAAGAGGATGAGTATATTGTTATTTATGTAAAAGATAATGGTGCTGGTATTAATGAAGAAAATATTCACCATATATTTGAACCTTATTTTAGTACAAAAGGTAAGAATGGTACTGGACTTGGACTCTATATGAGTCAAATGATTATTGAAAAACAGTTTAATGGCGTTATAAATGTACAATCTTCTGAAAAAGGATCTGAGTTCAGTGTAAAAATACCCCGTAGCCTTGCATAAAAATGAGTTATTTATTCCATCTATTCCTTAGCTTCTCAGCTATTTATATTGGGGAGTATTTTTTAATGCTGTTCTTGCAAGTCACCTTTTTCTTAGTACTAATTCTTAACTATAAATATATTATATACCTCATATATATTCCATTGATATTGGCATTACTTGTGAAACTATTTTCATCTATTTACGTTTTGTATTTTATAAGTATATTGGGATTTGTTTTCTACTTATATTATGAAAAACTACTGCTAAATATAAAGGAAGTATTGTTATATAGCTTGTATTTAATTGGATTATATCTCTTATACATTCTAATGTCAGACTATAGGTATGAATATTATTTAGATTTTAATTTTGAAGATAAGATAAACTATATTTCAAATGAAACAGTTTTAATGATAAATTTCTTACATCTTTTGATTTTTTTATTATTGGGCTATAATAGAGAAAAATTATTTAGGAAAGATTAAAATGTATATAGAAGATTTAAAGTTTTCATTATGGGCAGATTTTATTGAGAGAGATTATTTAGACAATGAATTTAAAGAATTAATTGATAAAAAAATTATAAACGGTGCAACTTCTAATCCAGCTATATTTAAAAATGCAATCTTGAATTCATCAGCATATAAAGAGCAACTTGCATCATTAGAGAACTTATCTTCAAAAGAAAAATATGAAGCTGTTGCAATGTACGATATTAAAAAAGCTGCAGATATTTTAATGCCACTGTACGAGAGTGGTGATGATGGATTTGTAAGTATAGAGGTTGACCCTTATCTATGTGACAATGCAGAAGAAACTATAGCAGAGGGAAAAAGACTTTTTAAAGAGATAAATAGAAAAAATGTAATGATAAAAGTACCTGCAACAGAGGCTGGATATATAGCTATGGAGAACTTGACATCTGCAGGTATACCAGTAAACGCTACATTGATTTTTTCTAAATCTCAAGCTATATCATGTGCAGAAGCTTTTAAACGTGGTACTGATAAGTTTGGTTCGAGTGTTTCGACTGTAATTAGTATCTTTGTAAGTAGAATAGATCGTGCCTTAGATAAAGAATTAGCACAAAATGGTATTGATGTAGCTTTGAGTGGAATATATAATAGTGCAGATATTTATGCGCAGATAGAATCTATGAAAGTAGCTGGATGTAGAGCATTATTTGCTAGTACTGGCGTTAAGGATGACTCTTTGCCAGCACATTATTATATTGAACAACTATTAGCATATAACTCTGTAAATACAGCACCAATTGATACTATTAAAGCCTTTGATGCAAACTATACATCTAAAAATGCTTTACCAATAAGTGCAGCTACTATACAGGAACATTTTAAGAAAATAGCAGATGCTGGAATAGATTTTGATGCTATTGTAGAGGAACAGATTACTGATGGATTAGAGGCATTTAAAGACGCATTTAAAGAGATTCTGGAGGCATTATGAATGAGGTAGATGTTAGTAAGTTAACCTTTGAGCAATTAAAGAAAATTAGAGGTTATCTAAAAAAGATGATTGAAAATGGGGGAAGTGACCTTCATATTAAAGCAAATTCGGTTATTCGTGCACGTATTCAAGGGAGTCTAGTACAATTTTCTGGAGGAATATTTTCTAAAGAAGATGCGTTAGTCTTTGCTAAAGAGCTTTTAAAAGGACGTTTTGCTGAATTTGTTGAAAATAGGGAAATAGATTTAGTTTACCCTTTTGATGAGAGAAATCGTTTTCGTGTAAATGTATTTTTTCAAATGGATGGCGTTTCAGCTGTTTTTCGTGTAATTCCTGTTGCTATTCCATCTTTTGAAGAGTTACACCTTCCTGAAGTACTACACTCTTTTACACAAAGAGAAAGAGGATTGGTACTTGTAACTGGAGTAACTGGTAGTGGTAAATCAACAACACTTGCGGCTTTAATTAACGAGATAAATGTAACTAAGAAAAAACATATTATTACGATTGAAGATCCAATTGAGTTTGTTCATAAAGATAGAGGTTGTATCATTAATCAACGTTCAGTTGGACAAGATACACTCTCATTTGGAACAGCTCTTCGTGCTTCACTTCGTGAAGATCCTGATATAATCCTAGTTGGTGAGATGAGGGATAGAGAAACGATTAATCTTGCCCTACATGCTGCTGATACGGGACACTTAGTTTTCTCAACTCTGCATACAATTGATGCAAAAGAAACTATTAATCGTATTATTGCGCAGTTTCCTACAGAGGAGCAAAACCGTGTGAGATTATCATTAGCTGGAGTACTCCAAGGGGTAATCTCTCAAAGGCTGATTCCAACAATTGATGGTGGTAGACGTGCAGCAATGGAAATCTTAATTCGTACTCCTTTGATTGAGAAACTCATAATGGAAAATCGTGACTTTGAAATTAAAGATGCACTAGAGGCTGGTAAGGCTCACTATAAATCTCAAAGTTTTGACCAATCAATTTTTGACCTTTACCAAGATGGTGTAATCTCTAAAGAACAAGCCTTAGAAAATGCTACAAGTGCATCTGACTTGAATTTGAAAATGAGTGGACTTAATAGCTCTAAGTATTCTCCTGGAACATCTCCTGAAGGAGAAGCCAAAACAGCTCCAACAGCTACTCAAACAGAGATTGATGAGGACATCTTTGAATTAAAATAGATAAATATATATTCATTTAATAAAAATTTGGATATAATTTCGCCTATTTTTTAATTTAAGGATTTTAATATGTTAGAAGGCATTATTAGAAAGAGTACAAACAAAAGTGCTACAAACGCACTACGTAAGGATGGTTATCTAATTGCTAACATTTATGGAAAAGGTCTTGAGAATATCAACGCCGCGTTTAAAGCAAACGAATATATCCGTACTGTTCGCAACAAAGAAACTTTAGCATTCCCAGTAAGTATAGATGGGAAAGAGATGAATGTTGTTGTTCAATCATATGAGTCACATGCAGTAACTGGTAACCTTTTACATGTAGATTTAATGGTAGCTCAAACAGGTGTTGTAACACACTATCACGTACCAGTTACTCCAGTAGGTGAAGCAATCGGTCTTAAAAATAAAGGTATGGTATATGTTGCTAAGCCTCGTTTACGTGTAAAAGCAGCAATTGAGAATATTCCAAATACTCTTAATGTAGATGTAACTGAGATGGATGTTGGAGATTCTAAACTTATCCGTGATTTAGATTTAATTGAAAACGTAAAATATACAGATGCTGATCGTGTAGCTGTATTAAGTGTTATAAAAGCTAAATAATCATGCTAATAGTCGGACTAGGAAATCCTGGGCCGAACTATGCCTATACCCGTCATAATATAGGGTTTATGGTAATTGATGAGCTTATTAAACGCCATAATGCTCAAAAAATTTCCTCCTCATCATTTAATGGTGAACTTTTTAAATTTTCAAATCATTTTTTATTAAAACCACTCACATTTATGAATTTATCTGGTAACGCTGTTGTTGCTGTAAAGAAATTTTATAAATTAGATGAGGTTGTTGTAATACATGATGATTTAGATTTACCATTTGGGACTCTCCGTTTTAAACATGGCGGCGGTCATGGTGGACATAATGGTTTGAGATCAACAGATGAGAAAATCTCACGCGAATATGCACGAGTGAGAATGGGTATAGGGAAACCTGAACATAAGGGTGAAGTGGCATCTTATGTTTTAAGTAATTTCAATGAACTAGAATCTAAACATATAGATGAATGGATAGATAAAACATGTGATGCAATTGAGTTTTTATTAACAAACTCTTTAGATGATACAAGTTCAAGATATACAATTAAAAAATTTCAGTTACAATAGCATTTATGGTTGCCTTTAAATATATCGCATTTCACTATCTAAAATATTTTTTTGTTATTTTAGCTGCATTGGTCATATTTTTAGTTGGTTTTGATTACCTTTCATACCCATCAAAAGAAACATCTGCAAACCTCTTATTGATATATTTAGTATATAAATCTTTTTATGCTGTTGATATGTTATTACCAATATCTCTTGTTTTTGCAATGATATCAACAAAGATCTTTTTAATACGTTCTAATGCCCTAGTGTCATTTTTCTCTTTGGGTTATACAAGGACAGATATTCTCAAGCCATTTTTAATTGTATCTACTGCAGTTATTGTACTTTTTATATCTCTTCATGCTATTCCAAGTTTTTCTAGAGCAGGAGAGTACTCAAAAAATATTAAAGAAAATGCAGAGTACTTAAGTCCTACGAGTAACTTGTTTTTTACTTATGAAGATAAGTATGTTTATTTTTCTAAAATGCTTCCTTTGCAACAAAAGGCTGAAGATATTAGGGTGTTTAGTGTAGAAAACAATTCTTTAAAAGAGGTTCTAGTAGCCTCATCAGCTGTATATAGGGATGAAAGTTGGTTAATTCCAGAAGCTGATATTATTACAAAACCTGATGAACTCAACTTTGATTCCTTAGGTATTACTGTTACAAAGTCTAACGATTTAGAGATACTAGAAGGGTTCAGACCAAAAATACTTGATCAAGTTTATGAGGGAAAAGTTAATTTTACCATTATGAATGCGATTGAAGCAATAATATTGTTAGAAGAGCAAAACATCAACACTAGTAGTATTAAAGCTGCTTTATATAAGATATTTATCTACCCATTTTTTGTTCCTTGTTTAGTAGTAATTATTTTCTTTTTCGTACCAATCAGTGTGAGATTTATTAATGTTTCTATGTTTAGTTTTGGTGCAATATTTGCAACATTGATTGTATGGGGAATCTTATTTATGTTAATTGAACTCTCTAACAATAAAACAATTCCAAGTGAAGTTGGAGTTATTGTTCCTGTAATAATTTTATTTTTTATTGCCTTAAGGCAATGGTTTAAGTACCGCACTGCTACCTAATTAATCTTCAAAATCTTCATCAAAAAATACTCATAACAAAAATATAAGCACTTTTAGGGTAGAATCATTTAAAAAATATTTGGACCATTTATGATAAATTTCAAAGAGTTAGCAAACGAGTATAAAACACCTTTATATGTGTATGACTTAGATTATATGACTGCACAATATACAGAATTAAAAGACTCTTTCAAGGCTAGAAAATCTATTCTTGCTTTTGCTGTAAAAGCAAACTCAAACTTAAGTGTAGTGCAACATTTTGCAAAACTAGGTGCTGGAGCTGATTGTGTTTCAATCGGTGAGGTTCGTCGTGCATATTTAGCTGGTATACCTGCATATAAAATTATTTTTTCCGGTGTTGGAAAAAGTGATGATGAGATTCGTGAAGCGATAGAGAAAGATATACTATATATTAATATTGAAAGTGAAGCAGAACTTGGACGTGTGGAGTTAATTGCTAAAGAATTAAATGCAGTTTCTCGTATAAGTATCCGTGTAAATCCAAACATAGATCCTCAAACGCACCCCTATATATCAACAGGTCTTCATGACAATAAATTTGGCGTTGATTTAGATAGTGCTAAACGTATGTATATTAAGGCAAAAAATTCTGATTTCTTAGACCCTGTTGGAATCCATTTTCATATAGGATCTCAATTAACTGAATTAAAACCTATATATGAGTCTGCTGAGATTGTAGCTGACCTAGTTCGTTCTTTAGAAAATATTGATGTGAAATTAAAGTTTTTTGATATTGGTGGAGGTTTAGGTATCCGTTATGATGATGAAGAGACTATTAAACCTTATGATTATACACAGGCTATTCTTGGGACATTAAAAGGGCTTGACTTAACTGTAATTTGTGAGCCGGGACGTTTTTTAACAGCTAACGCTGGTTATTTTCTTACAAAAGTACTGTATGAAAAACAAAATGGAGAGAAAAAATTTGTAGTAGTTGATGGGGCTATGAATGATTTACTTCGTCCTTCACTTTATAATGCTTACCATAAAATTGAAGCTATCACGGACTCTACAAGTGACGAAAGAGCAGTTGATATTGTTGGACCAGTTTGTGAAAGTGGTGACTTTTTTGCAAAAGATTATAAACTACCAGAGTTACAACATAATGACTTATTAGTTATTCATAGTGCGGGTGCTTATGGTTTTGGAATGGGAAGTAATTATAATACACGTGGTCGTAGTGCAGAGGTAGCACTTAAAGGTGGAGAGTCTAAACTGATTCGTAGACGTGAGAGTTTTGAAGACTTAGTCTCACTAGAACAAGAGTATATGGAGAAATAGTTTGTACTTTATTGATGTTCAGGGTACTTTAATAAGCGATAGTGATAAATCTCCAATTCGCGGAAGTAGAGAGTTTCTTGATTATTTAAATCAAGAAAATATTCCCTATATGGTTATTACAAATAATACTAAAAAATCTTCTCATGATTTTCATAATTATTTAAACGCCATAGGTTTGAACTTCGATTTTGACAAATATCTTGACCCATTAATGCTTTTAGAGGGTAGAGTAGATAAAAGTGGTGTTGCGGCTTATGGAGCACAAGAGTTTTTAGATACTTTAAGAAAAATGGGTTATCAGTTAGATTATGAGAATCCAAAAACAGTTTTAGTGGCTATTAAAGAAGATTTTACTTCTGAAGAGTTTGCACAGATGATAGATTTTATTTTAGCAGGAGCTTCATTAGTTGGAATGCATGAGACTTCAATTTATGCTAAAAATAATAAGCGATATCCTGGAGTAGGTGCTATTTTAAAACTTTTAGAATTTGCCACATCTTGTTCTTATACCGTTGTTGGAAAACCAAGTGTCGCATTTTATGAGCAATCTTTAGATGCTATGACTAAACAGGCTCCAAAGGCTAAATTTACTGATATCACAATGATTAGTGATGATGTAAAAGGGGACTTAGGTGGAGCAAAAGAGATGGGAATTAAAACTATCTTTGTAACTAGTGGTAAATATAAAACCGCTGATGAGATAGTTCCATTTTTAGATGATAAACTTAAACCAGATGAAATATATGCAGATATGCAAGATATATTGGAGAAGATATGAAAAAGAGTAGCGACTGGGAAACTTTAGCAGATTGTAGAGATGCTATTGATAGTATTGATAACGAAGTTTTAGACCTTTTAAACAAACGTATGAAAGTGGTTCATAGGGTTGGAGAGATAAAGCATGAAAGTGGTACAGCTGTTTATAGACCAGAACGTGAAAAAGAGATTATAGATAGGCTCACAAAGCAAAGTGAAGATACAGATGGAGATTTAAACTATGGTGCTATTGAAGCTATCTTTTTAGAGATATTTGCAGTTTCACGTAATTTAGAACTCCCAGAGGCTATTGCATATCTTGGACCTGAAGGGAGTTTTACACATCAAGCTGCTGAGAGCCGTTTTGGTGGTATGAGTGACTATCTTTCTTTAAATTCAATCGAATCTGTTTTTAAAACTTTAGAGAGTAAGCGTGCAAAATTTGGTGTAGTGCCTATAGAAAACTCTCGTGATGGAATAGTTGGAGAGACCTTAGATTTACTTGCAAAAAGTAGCGTTAAGATTGTTTCCGAGCTTTATATGCCTATACATGTTTCTTTTGCTACAAAGGCAAATAAATTAGAAGATATAACAAAGATATATTCTAAAGATAAGGGTTTTGGGCAGTGTAGAGAATTTCTAAGTGAACATGGTTTTAATGATGTTGAGCAAATCCCAGTTGAATCAACTGCAAAAGCAGCTATTTTAGCAGCAGAAGATGAGAATTCAGCTGCTATCTGTTCACATATCGCTGCAAAACTTTATGGTGTACCTACAATGTTTGCCAATATTGAAGATGAACATGATAATGCAACGCGTTTTGTAATTTTAAGTGACTTTAAAAATGGGATAAGCGGAAACGATAAAACATCTATTTTAGTACGTTTAGAAGATGCAGTAAAAGCAGGAGCTCTTGTACATTTTCTTCAAGATTTTGATGAGGAAGAAATCAATCTATCTAAAATAGAATCACGTCCATCTAAAGATAAAGAGGGTGGTTTTGATTATTGGTTTTATATCGATTTCTTCGGGCACATAGATGAAGAAAAAATACAAAAAGTATTGGCAAAACACGCTAGTGAAGTTACATGGCTTGGAAGCTATGTAAAGGGCGAAAACTAGGACGTGGCTTGAAAGCAGATGGCTTGGAAGTTATGTCAAGGGCGAAAACTAGGACGTGGCTTGAAAGCAGATGGCTTGGAAGTTATGTCAAGGGCGAAAACTAGGACGTGGCTTGAAAGCAGATGGCTTAGAAGTTATGTCAAGGGTGAAAACTAAAAATTATTTATTAAG
>Ga0193963_1001084_pt1 | contig 13793 bp, 14 predicted proteins | sample FB_6_MG_FD_140359 | JGI IMG/M metagenome (GOLD analysis project Ga0193963, IMG submission 140359) | Microbial mat bacterial communities from the Broadkill River, Lewes, Delaware, United States - FB_6_MG | ecosystem: Environmental > Aquatic > Freshwater > River > Microbial mats | place: USA...
CAACAGCTATTTTAAGTAAAGAGCAGAGTGAAAATAAGCTTTTGCTTATTATTAGTGATGGAAAGCCTAATGATGTGGATAAGTATGATGGACGTTATGGTATTGAAGATACTAAAAAAGCGATTATAGAAGCAAAAAAGAAGGGGATAACCCCTTTTTGTATTACAGTAGATTTAGAATCAAAAGAGTATTTACCTTATCTTTTTGGAAAGAATGGTTATACAGTTGTAAGAGATGGTAAAAAACTGCCAACTATACTTCCCGAAGTCTATATGAATTTAACAAAATAATAAAGGAGATAATTATGTCAGATACATACTATTTATCACAATCAAATGAAGTTGAGCTTTTTGAAGCAGCTGAAAGTATGAATTTACCTGTGCTTATTAAAGGGCCAACAGGGTGTGGAAAGACACGTTTTATAGAATCTATGGGTGAAAAACTAGGACGTGAGGTTTATACTGTGGTATGTCATGATGATTTAAGTGCTGCTGACTTAGTTGGGCGTCACTTGATTGATGAAAATGGTACATATTGGCAAGATGGTCCATTAACAAAAGCTGTACGTAATGGAGGAATTTGTTATTTAGATGAGATTATTGAAGCGAGAAAAGATACAACTGTTGTTCTACACTCTTTAGCTGATTATCGTCGTGTCTTACCGATTGATAGAACTGGTGAAATGATAGAAGCACACCCTGATTTTATGTTAGTTGTATCGTATAACCCTGGATATCAGAATGTTTTAAAGGGGATGAAACCTAGTACTAAACAGCGTTTTATTTCACTGAGTTTTGATTATCCTAAAGCAGAGATTGAAAAAGAGATTATTATTAAAGAGAGTGGCGTTAATGATGAGGTTGCACAAAAACTAGTAAATATTGCAGGCGAGATTAGGGAGCTTACAGATAGTGATATACAAGAGGCAGTTTCCACTAGGCTTTTAGTTTATGCTGCTAAATTGATTGTTAGAGGTTTTAACGAGTATGATGCTTGTATCCACTCTATTGTTGAATCCTTAAGTGATGAAGAAGAGGTACTAGAGGTACTTAAAAAACTTATAGGTCTCCATTTTACAAAGCAGGTATAAGCCTGCACTCATAAAACTCTATTATTTCTGTTTAAACCCTTTATGATATAATCATTTCCTATTTTTTAAAAGGCAATGTATATGAAATTATTAGCAGGACCTTGTGTTATTGAGAGTGAAGAAAATATCTTCAAAATAGCAAAAGGTTTAGAAAAATATCATAATGATAACTCCATAGATTTCTACTTTAAAGCAAGTTTTGATAAGGCAAATCGTACTTCACTAGAGTCTTTTCGTGGACTTGGGATTGATGAAGGACTTCGTATACTTCAAAAAGTAAAAGATGATTTTGGCTACAAAATTGTTACTGATGTGCATGAGTCTACGCAAGTAAACCAAGTTGCAGAAGTTGTAGATATGCTTCAAATCCCAGCATTTTTATGTAGACAAACTGATTTACTTGTTGCATGTGCTGCGACAGATAAAGAGGTTAATATAAAAAAAGGGCAGTTTTTATCTGCAGATGCTATGAAGTATCCACTTTTAAAAATACTACAAACTCGTGGGTGTAATGAAGCAACGTATGAAAATGCAGCGAAGCATGGCGTTTACCTCTGTGAACGTGGGAACTCATTTGGTTATGGCAATATGGTTGTTGATATGAGAAACTTAGTGATTATGCGAGAGTTTGCACCTGTAATCTTTGATGCTACTCATTCAGTACAGATGCCTACAGCACAAGATGGCAAGACAGGTGGTGATAGTTCTATGGTTCCATACCTTGCGAAAGCTGCAGCTGCAATTGGTGTAGATGGTTTCTTTATGGAAACACATTTTGATCCAAGTTGTGCACTTAGCGATGGTCCAAATATGGTAAAACTTGAAGAGTTAGAAACTCTTATAGAAAAAATTAAAAAAATACAGGAGATATAAATATGAACTTAGTAGAAGGTAAGTTAAAAGTAGTAAATGGCAAGAAGATTGCAATCGTAAGTACAAGATGGAACCATTTCATTGTTGATAGATTAGTTGAAGGTGCAAAAGATGCATTCGATCGTCATGGTGGAGATGAAAATGATATAACTCATGTATTAGTTCCAGGTGCTTTTGAACTTCCAATGGTAGTTGACCAACTTTTAGCAAGTGGAAAATATGACGCGGTATGTGCTTTAGGTGCTGTTATCCGTGGTTCTACTCCTCACTTTGATTATGTATCCGCTGAGGCTACAAAAGGGATTGCATCAGTTTCTTTAAATCATCAAAAACCAGTATCTTTTGGTCTTTTAACAACAGATACTATTGAGCAAGCTATAGAGAGAGCTGGTACAAAAGCTGGTAATAAAGGTTTTGAAGCTATGACTGTTGTTATCGAATTATTAGACTTATATGAGACTATGTAATGGCAACTAGACATCATGCAAGAATGGCAGTTGTAAGTTTACTTTATGCTTATGACTTAGGAAACGGTGCGATTGCTGAACACTCAGATGAGATTTTAGAAGAGAAAAAAATTCGTAATAAACAAAAAGATTTTGCATTAGGTCTTTTTGATGGCGTTATGGAAAATTTAGAAGTTTGTGATAAAGCAATTGTAGAGCATTTAAAAGAGTGGGATTTTGAACGTTTAGGTGCTATTGAGAGAGCTACTCTCCGTTTAGCTTCTTATGAGATTCTTTTTGGAGAACTTGATTCTGCGGTTGTTATTAATGAAGCTGTAGAGATTACAAAGGCATTTGGAACAGAACAATCACCTAAATTTATTAATGGTGTTTTGGACGCAATTTCAAAAGATAAATAACAAACTCACATGTTTAAAATTTTCTTTTTAGTTGCTTTTTTATTTAGCCTATCCTTTGGAGCTAACACATGTGTTAGCTGTCACGGTGGTATTGAGCATATTAGAGCAGAGAGCTCTGGTATGATGAAGGCTATTTTAGAAGTGGCTGAGAAGGCTGGTCATAAGGGAAACGATTGTATCGTTTGTCATGGTGGAAACCCTACAACTAAAAAGAAAAAACGTGCACATTCTGGAACTGTTAAGTATTTTAAGACTAACAAGGGTCCAAAAGAGTTTTATCCAGCTCCTGGGAGTTCATGGATAAATCATAACACTTGTGGAATGTGTCACCAAGAGCAAGTAGATGCTCAAATGAATTCCCTGATGATGACTGAACAGGGAAAAATCCAAGGAGCTCTTTGGAGTTTTGGAGCTAAGAATGGCTACAACCATGATATAGGGAACCATAAAACTAAAAACCCAGATGATTCTCACAAACGTTTAGGAACTGAGTCATATAAAAAATATATGAATAAACTCTCACTTATGGAACCACAAGCTTTTCCAAAAGAGATGAAAGAGTTACCAGCTGCACCGACCGCAGAGGAAGTTGAAAAAGACCCTTCACTTGCTGTTTATACTTATCTACGTCAAGAGTGTTTACGTTGTCATACTGGTTCTAAAGGGCGTAAGGCTAGAGGTGATTATAGAGGGATAGGGTGTGCATCTTGTCATATTCCATATTCAAACGAGGGCTATTATGAGGGATCAGATAAAAGTATAGACAAAAAAGAGAGAGGACATCTTTTAGTACATACTATTCAATCCTCAAGAGATGCTCAAGTACAGGTACATGATGTTAATTATACTGGAGTTCCGGTTGAGACATGTACAACATGTCATAACCGTGGAAAACGTATAGGTGTTTCTTACCAAGGTTTGATGGAGAAAGCTTACTCTTCACCATATGACCATGAAGGTAATGAACAACCTAAATTACATTCTAAACGCTATATGCATATGCAAGAGGATATTCATTTCCAAAAAGGGATGTTATGTCAAGATTGCCATACCTCAAATGATATGCATGGGGATGGTTTTTTAGCTGGAGCAAATTTAGCGGCTGTTGAGATTGAGTGTCAAGATTGTCATGGGACTACTAAAGCGTATCCTTGGGAGTTACCACTTGGGTATAGTGATGAGTTTAGTGTAGATGAAGCTACTGGAAAGCCTCGTGGAACAACACAAACTATGGCTGAGTATTTGAAAAAAGGTAGCGTTAATGAACCACGTGATGGGTATTTGTTAACTGCACGCGGCAATCCTCTTATCCATGCAGTTAGAGATGGTGATGAGATTATGATGCATTTAGCAAGTGGAAAAGATATCAAGTTAACGCCACTTAAAAAACTCAAGGAGACTGAAAAGTTATCTCCTAAGGGACTTCTTGCAATGGATAGTATTAGTTCACATACTGAAAATATGGAATGTTATACCTGTCATGCTTCATGGGCTCCTCAATGTTATGGGTGTCATGTTAAGATAGATTATTCTAAGGGACAACAAAACGTTGATTATCTCAAAGCTGCACATGATCATGATATTCATGGAAAAACTGGTGGTATGAAGAATCTTAAAAACTATCTCGTAGATGGAAAAGTAACAGAGACAAGAAGTTTTATGAGATGGGAAAATCCACCCCTTTCACAAAATGGAGAGGGGAGAATATCTCCAACAATCCCAGGATGTCAAACAACGATTACAGTGATTGGAAAAGATGGTAAGGCATTACTTCAAAACCATATCTATAAAAATCCAAATGTAGAGGGTGCAGATGAAGAGGGTCAAAATGCGATAGATATGTCGCCAGTTCAACCCCATACAATTACAAAAGAGGGAAGAAGCTGTGAATCTTGCCATACTACTCCAAAAGCGATGGGAATGGGTATAGATGGTTCAAGAAGTACGAAAGACCCATCTATAACAACTATTACAGATTTAATGAGTGCCGATGGTAAGGTACTCCCAAAAAATACAGATGAGCAGATGCCTTCAATTGCCAACTTACATTATGATTATTCAAAGTTTTTAGATGAAAATGGTACACAACTGCAAACAGTAGGGCATCACTTTACACTCTCTGGACCTCTTTCAAAAGAGCAAAGAGATAAGTTAGACAGAAGTGATGTGTGTTTCTCTTGTCATCAAAATATACCAAAAGGTAATTTAGCAGTATCTGCATTAACACATATGGCATCTATGGCAGATGTTAAAATAGATAATACGATGCATAAAAACATAGTAAGTAAAAGTGTAAATATAAGTGCTTGGGCACAAGTTATAGGTGGAGTGGCGTTTGGTATTTTACTTATGATTGTAGTTTATATAATGTTTTTTAAGAAGAAGAAATATAACCCTAGAAATGAAGGATGGAAATGAAAAAGTTTTTAACAATAGCACTACTGAGTGCATCTCTATTTGCAAATGATATCATTGTAAAGACAAGTGGATGTAGCGTTAACGAGACCGTCAATAACCTTAAAGAGGTTGTTGCTAAAAAAGGGCTCAATGTATTTGCAGTGATTAACCATCATGGTAATGCAAAAATGGTAGATATGAAACTTAATGAGTCTAAAATGGTAGTTTTTGGAAACCCGAAACTTGGAACTGCCTTAATGCAACAAGATATGCTTGTGGGACTAGACTTACCTTTAAGAGTTTTAGTATATAAAGACACTGATGGAAAAGTTAAGATGGCTTACAGAGATGGTTCATGGCTAGCTAATAAGCATATACTAAACATACCAAAGAAGATTGAAAAAGTAAATCAAGGTATGGATAAAATAACGACAAAAGCGGGACAATGTTTAAAAGATTAACAAAAGACGAAGCACTTGATCTCATTAGAAATGCTGATCTTAAAGAGCTTGGAAGAATGGCTTCAGCGCGTAAAAAAGAGTTGCATCCAAAAGGGATTACAACCTTTGTAATTGATAGAAATATCAACTATACAAACATCTGTTGGGTAGATTGTAAGTTTTGTGCATTTTATAGACATGAAAAAGATGCAGATGCTTATGTACTTACCTTTGATGAGATTGATGCAAAAATAGATGAACTTTTAGAGATAGGTGGGACACAGATACTTTTTCAAGGTGGTGTTCATCCTAAACTCAAAATAGAGTGGTATGAAGATTTGGTGGAGCATATACATCAAAAGTATCCTCAAATTACTATACATGGATTTAGCTCTATAGAGATAGACTTTATAGCTAGGGTTTCACGTATAAGTGTTGAAGAGGTCTTAGAGCGTCTACAGAAAAAAGGACTTGCTTCAATTCCTGGAGCTGGAGCAGAGATACTCTCAGATAAGGTTCGTGATATTATCGCACCTAAAAAAATTGATTCAGATGTATGGATAGATATTCACCGTAAGGCTCATAAACTAGATATCAAATCAACTGCTACTATGATGTATGGAACAGTTGAGACTGATGAAGATATTATAGATCATTTAGATATGGTAAGAAACCTTCAAGATGAAACAGGTGGCTTTCGCGCTTTTATAATGTGGAGTTTTCAAGGGAAAAATACGGCATTATTAGAGCAGATACCAGATATGGAAAAACCATCTTCAAACCGTTATCTGCGTTTACTCGCAGTTGCAAGGCTTTATCTTGATAATGTACCTAATATTCAATCTTCTTGGGTTACACAAGGACCATATATAGGTCAGATGGCTCTACGTTTTGGAGCAAATGATTTAGGCTCTACAATGATGGAAGAGAATGTTGTAAGTTCTGCTGGAGCTGCTTACGCAATGGCAAAAGATGAGATGGTGCAACTTATAACAGATATTGGTGAGACACCAGCAGTAAGAAATACAGCTTATGAAACACTAGAGAAATTTGCATAGATGAAACAGATATTAATTTTACTACTTTTAGGACAGATAATAATGGCAGCAACAATAGACTACATAGAAACAAATGGATTAAAAATACCTCTTATATTTGAAAATGATAAAAGACTTCCTTTAGCGACAATGCAATTTACTTTTACAAATAGTGGAAGTATTACAGATGATTCAAAGGCTGGACTTGCAAAACTAAGTGCAAAGATGATGAATGAGGGGACAAAGAAGCTTGGTTCATCTGCCTTTGCAGAGGCTTTAGAAGCAAAGGCTATTCATATCGCTTCATCAACTGGAGCTGAGACATTTGTGATGGAACTTGGATGTTTAAATGATCAGTTTGAAACTGGATTAAAGCATTTTGAAGCACTTTTAAAAGACCCAAACTTTACACAAGAGGCGCTTGATAAAGTAAAAACTATGACCTTAGGTTCTATTAGTAGAAAAGAGAATGATTTTGACTATACAGCTTCAAGTGAGTTAAAAGCATTACTTTTTGAAGGAACAACTTTAGCTACACCATCTTTAGGGACAAAAGAGAGTGTTTCTGAGATAAACTTAAATGATGTAAAAAGTTTTATAAACTCTCATTTATCAGCTTCAAGGTTAATTGTAGTCTTAGGTGGTGATTTAGATTTAGAAGATGCTAAAAAGAAAATTAAAAAAGTTATAGAGGTATTGCCAAAGGGTACAAGCCAAAAGGTTCAAAACTATGAGGCGAGAAAAAAACCTAAACAAAGTATTTTAAAAAGAGAAACAGAACAAGCGTATGTATATTTTGGTTCTCCATATAATATGAGTATAGATGATGAAGAGTATTATAAGGCTAGGGTAGCAACATTTATTTTAGGTACTGGTGGATTTGGTTCACGTCTTATGGAAGAGGTTCGTGTAAAGCGTGGGTTAGCTTATTCAGCATATGCTCGTGTTCATGTAAGTAAATCTAGCAGTTATTTTAATGGATACTTACAAACTAAAATAGAGTCTCAAGAGGAAGCACAAAAAACTGTAAATGAAGTGATAGCGAACTTTGTAAAAGATGGCGTTACAAAAGAAGAACTAGAACAAACAAAAAAGTTTTTACTTGGAAGCGAACCTTTAAGAGTTGAGACTATGAGTCAGAGATTAAACCGTACTTTTATGGAGTACTACAAAGGTAAGCCACTTGGTTCTTCAGCGAAAGAGTTAGAAAAGATAAAGAACTTAAAACTTAAAGACTTAAATAATTTTATAAAACAACATACAGAGATAAATGATTTAAGTTATGCGATTGTGACTAAGTAAGTCCTTTTATAGTATAATTTATGAAAAATAAGTAGAGGATATATAATGAGTAATAAATTTCGTTTAGTTACAAGAAGTGATATGGATGGTTTAGTGTGTGCTGTAATTCTTAAGCAACTAAATATGATAGATGATATTAAATTTGTTCATCCAAAAGATATGCAAGATGGTAGTATAACTATTACTGAGAATGATATCATTACAAATCTTCCTTATGTTCCACAGGCACATTTAGTGTTTGATCATCATGAGAGTGAAACTATCCGTAATGAGGGTGCAGATAACCATATAATTATTGCAGATGCTCCATCAGCAGCTCGTGTAGTATATGATTACTACGCAAAAGATAATGATTTGTCTATGATTCGTGAAGATATGATGGTAGCAGTTGATAAAGCAGATGCAGCACAATTTTCACGTGATGATATCTTAAATCCACAAGGGTGGGATTTACTTAGTTTTTTAATGGATTCACGTACTGGTCTTGGTAGATTTAGAGAATTTAGAGTATCTAATTATCAGCTTATGATGGATTTAATTGATTATTGTCATGACCATGGTATTGATGATATTATGCAACTTCCAGATGTAAAAGAAAGAATAGAACTTTTTAACAAATACCAAGATGATTTTAAAGAGCAGTTAAAGCGTTGTTCAACTATTCATGATAATTTAGTTGTGCTTGACTTAAGAGATGAAGAGACTATTTATCCAGGAAACCGTTTTATGATTTATGCGATGTTTCCACAAACAAATATATCTATACATGTTATATGGGGCTTCCAAAAACAAAATACAGTTTTTGCAACTGGTAAATCAATAATCGATAGAAGTTCAAAAACAAATGTTGGAGAATTGATGCTTAAACATGGAGGTGGTGGTCATAGTGCTGCTGGTACATGTCAGATAGATAATGATAAATGTGAAGATATTTTACAAGAGTTAATTACAACTATTACAAATGATGGATAAATAATATTTCAATTTGCCATATATTTTAAAGAGCTTTCCAGATATGGATACTCTTATAAAATAAGGATAAACGATGGAATTTACAAAAGAGCAAGAGGCAAAGTTTAAAAAACTGGGAGTTAGTAGCTATACTGAACTCGCACTTGCTCTTCCAAACTCCTATGAAGATTTACGACTTCATAATTCCCTTCAAACTCACAAAGCACAACTTATTGATGCAACTGTAGAATCAGTGTTTCGTGCTCCAAACTCTATACAGATAACTTTCTATGCACATAATTTCGGACACCATATAACCGGAGTACTTTTCCGTCCTAAGCCCTATATGCTTCATCAGTTTAAAGTTGGGGATAGGGATTACTATTATGGCGTTATAGAGTGTAAGGGTGGAGGATGTAGTATGAGTATGCCTAAAAAGGTCACAACTATAGGTGCTATAACTCCAAAATACAAATCTGCTTTGAGATCTGATGTTATGAGAAGATTTATGAAAGAAAATCTTACATATGAAAACCTTTTAGGTGAGGGTTTAAAAGAGAGTGTCATTGAAGAAGTATTAAAAATCCACTTTCCAAGTGAAGCGTTAGTAGAATTAAAAGAGCTCTCACAAGAGAGTATAAACGCCATTAAATATATAGAGCTTTACAGTTATATGAAACAATTAGCTTCAAAAAGAAGGTACTTTAAGGCACTTACTTCTAAGGCTAAAGATTATACCTCATGGAGTAAAACTTTGGCGTTTACACTAACTAATGAGCAGATAGGGGCTATTGAAGATATTAAAAAAGATTTTTCAAAAGATATAGCAGCTAAGCGGATGGTCGTAGGGGATGTTGGAAGTGGTAAGACCATGGTGATTTTGGCAAGTGCATTTATGAACTCACCTAATCGCTCTATACTTATGGCACCTACGACTATACTTGCAAATCAGCTTTTTGAAGAGGGAATGAAATTTTTACCAGATTTAAAAATAGCATTAGTGACAAATAAAAGTAAAAAAGTTGATTTGTCTGAATTTGATTTTATAATTGGCACTCATGCTTTACTCTATAGAGACTTACCAAGTGCATCACTTGTAATGGTGGATGAGCAACATAGGTTTGGTACGGCACAAAGAAATCTTTTAGAGAAATTAGTAAGTGAAGGTGAGAAGAAACCTCATTATATACAGTTTTCAGCTACGCCAATCCCACGTACGCAAGCGATGATAGAAACAGCACATATTGATGTTAGTTTGATTACTTCAACCCCATATAAAAAAGATATAGATTCAAAAGTAATTCATAAGAGTGACTTTAAAGACTTACTTGTACACATAAACTCTGAAATTGAGAAAAATAATCAAGTACTTTTAGTTTACCCTTTAGTAGAGATGAGTGAAGTTTTAGAGTATCAAAGTATAGAAGAGGCAAGAGGGTATTGGGAGAAAAACTTTAGTGGCGTTTATGTGACTCATGGGAAAGATAAAGAAAAAGAGCAAGTATTGGTAGATTATAGAGAAAAAGGAAATATCTTAATCGCTACAACAGTTGTTGAAGTTGGTATTTCACTCCCTAGACTTACAACAGTAGTTATAGTTGGAGCTGAGAGATTAGGTCTATCAACTTTACATCAACTAAGAGGTCGTGTAAGTCGCACAGGTTTAAAAGGGTATTGTTATCTATATACAAATAAAAACTCTTCTGATAGACTAGATGATTTTGTAGATACATCGAGTGGTTTTGATATAGCAAATCTAGATTTAAAGTATAGAAGTAGTGGTGACCTACTTAAAGGTGTTAATCAAAGTGGTATGCAGTTTAAATGGGCTAATATTGCTGAAGATGAAGAGATTGTGAAACAGGTTAAGGGTGATTTGAATATTGTTAAAAAAATATCTTTAGTGACCACAGCGGTCCAAGCGGAGTAAAAGGTTGCACCACACTTTTGCTTTAGCAATGGTGGTGTCGGCATTTAGTGCCAGACCTTTTACGGGACTAACTAGTATAGTCCGAAAGTTCCGTTACTTCTTTTGAAAAGTACACGAGTTTTATCTTCATTATCTATAAAGATTTCAAAGATTTTATCGCTTTCTTTTAAGTCGTTTAATACATCTTCAACTTCACGAGGCTTGTAAAGTTCAAGTTCAACTGGAACGATTACATCTTCCATAGCTTCAACTACTTCTTTTAAGTCTGTGATTTCAGCTTTAACTTCATTTAGACCAGTTTTACGGTGTCCCACTTCTTTATCATGCATTCTTCTTAAAGCTTTTTGAGCTCTAGAGATAGCTATATCGATTGCTGCATATAAGTCAGCATCATTTTGTTTGATAATTACAGAGTTCTTATGAGCTAAGTTGATTACAAACTCAACCATAGAGTGTTCTTTACCCTTTTTAGTTTGAGCAGAAGCTACAACATTCACAGATGTAATATCCATGTTGAATTTACTTAATGTCTCGATTGATGTATTCATATGCTCTTTTATAGCATCTGTAAGCTCTAAATGTCTACCTGTTAATGAAATATTCATTAATAATCCTTGTTTTTCTATATAATTCGCGATTATAGCATTAAAAGGTTTATATTTATTATAATTTTTGAATACTTCTTCTAAAAAATCTTATAGTTTCATTTGTTATGCTTTTATCATCAACTGTAACTGTTACATCCATAATAACTGAACCATTCTGTTCTGGGGTTTGGACTATTATTGTATCGGGCACTGGACAAGCTGCGGGTAAAGGGGCAGTATAGACATATCTGTTAGTTATACTAATATTATAATATCCATTTTGTGTGAAGTTTAAGGTGTTTATATTTGAACATGGACCATCGTCAGCTATTTTTAATAAAGCGTACTCTGTAGCACTTTTAGAGAGTAAAACAGCTTGCTCATAAATATAGATATCAGTAGTTCTTTTAGTAGTCTGTGTAGTCATGGCAATTGAGAGTGCCATTATAGTAGCTACTATAAGGATAACTGTAATAGCCATTATCATAGCTATACCATTTCGAGATGATTTTAAAATATTGTTTTTTCTTTGCATAAAGAGTATCCTTGTGTACCGTTATCATCACCGTTGATTATCATACTTTTAGTACAGACTTGTATTTTTATAACAGAACCTAATGCCATATATTGGAAAGTACTTACATTTTCCATAATTGTAAATCCTTTCCCATCTGTATATTTTTCACCTTTCCATGGTTGATAATCAAAATAAAATACAAGATTACCTATCTTTGTAGTTGCATTAAAGTCTTCCATTGCAATAGCATTCGCTGTCCATGCTAGTTTATAGTATTCAAATACATCTATACCTGTAAAGTCTCCACCATTTGGAGCAAATTGTGTGAGGTCTCCTGTAACAGAATCAATTGGATGCATAACACCAGTTTGATCTGTAATTGCTGGTGTTCCTTGCCAACCATAACCATTGATATCAGTGTTTGCACCTATGAAAAAAAGAGCTGCATCATCTATATAACTGTCTCCATGTGAAAGCTTTTGTATAGTTTCGTCGATTGCAGAGGTATTAGTATCAGGAGAGAATAAATTACCTGTAACAATACCGCGGTCTAGATCTATAATTCCACTCCAATTTGGTCGATTCAGCCCGCGGAAATTTTCAATATCTGATGCTACCCATTCAATAACTTTAAAATCTTCTCCACTTGCATCAGCAAGAGCGAATACAGCACTAGTTGAACCTTTACGTGCAATTACCGAATCTTTAATCCGATGTTGTAGGCGTGCAGCTATGAATTCAACTGCTATAGCACTATCTGATTGCAGAGTATTGTTGATTTTAGAAAAGATGAAACTATTGTAAGATTGTGCTAAAAATTCTGTACCAAATTTCCCAATAATTCCCATCACAACTATAACAAAGATAAGTTCAAGCATGGTAAAGGCATTACGGATTCTCATTAGTAGTTCCTTTTATAGTAGTCAATTTCACCAATATTAGCACTAAACGTTCTTAAAACTACAATATCATCCCCATTAGAGTCTTTTACTGTTGCAGTAATTTCTTTTATATTATTATTTGTACCATTAAAATCAGCAGGTCTAGTTACAGAGATAGTAGTTGTGAAAGATGACTTGTATCCAACTCTAGCATCACTATCAGTTCCACTAAGAGATTTAGTACCTGCTATATCATTTAATGATTCAACATCAGCAGACGCATCAGTATTATCAGAAGGTGTTGTTGTGTTACTATCAAGGCATCGTCTATGGTAAGGTTGAATAATATGTCCAGGTTTATATCTGAATCGAATACTAGTAGTATCTGAACTACATATTCCTCCTATATCTATAACTCTGGAACTAGCATCTGTTGCATTTGCTTCAAATGAATTATCATCCCAACTGGTTGTTACTGCTTGATTAAGCTCTGTAGATGCCGCAAAAATTGCTTCTTGAACAAGATTTCCCTCTAAGCCATCAGTAGTTACTTGATTCATCGTAGGGATAGTTATAACACTAATACCAATTACAACAATTGCAAAAATAAGTTCTATAAGGGTAAAGGCAAATCTTACCACATGCTTCTCCTATTTGTTTTATTTGTTCCTCCACTATTAGTTGTAACATCTGTCTCGTGTTGACCAGCCCAACTACCAACTCCACCATCAAATTCAACTTCAAATTCATTAAAATCGGCATTGTTATTGTATTTATTATAGATTAACCATGAAGAAGCGTTGTTTTCCATAGTCGCTTTATATGGATATCCTCTATCTTTGTTGTATACTAAACTTGTAGAGTCTAGATGGTTACCAGAAGGTTTACTTCCTGTTACATTACTAGCATTTTTTTGCGTGATA
>Ga0193963_1001085_pt1 | contig 13791 bp, 5 predicted proteins | sample FB_6_MG_FD_140359 | JGI IMG/M metagenome (GOLD analysis project Ga0193963, IMG submission 140359) | Microbial mat bacterial communities from the Broadkill River, Lewes, Delaware, United States - FB_6_MG | ecosystem: Environmental > Aquatic > Freshwater > River > Microbial mats | place: USA...
AAAAGCCGTGCTACTTATTTGCTCTGGTTGCCGGTTCTTTATTGGTAAAAGAAGATACATTTAAGACGATGTCGGGCCGAACTGTCGATTTGCAAATATTTGTAGAACCTCAAAATATTGATAAAACTGACTACGCCATGGACGCGCTTAAGCGCTCGATGAAATGGGACGAAGAAAAATACGGTCGCGAATATGATCTAGACATCTTCATGATCGTTGCGGTTGATGATTTTAATATGGGGGCGATGGAAAATAAGGGTCTTAATATTTTTAATTCGTCGTGCGTATTAGCCAATCCACAAACCGCGACTGACAGCGCTTATCAGCGAATTGAAGCCATTGTTGCTCATGAGTACTTTCACAACTGGTCAGGAAATCGAGTCACCTGTCGAGATTGGTTCCAGCTTAGCTTAAAAGAAGGCTTTACCGTTTACCGTGATGCTCAATTTACCGCAGATATGAATTCAGCAACGGTTAAGCGTATTGAAGATGCGGCATTAATGCGCACGGTTCAATTTGCAGAAGATGCTGGCCCTATGGCCCATCCCGTACAGCCAGATTCTTTTATTGAAATATCTAACTTCTATACCGTGACGATTTATGAAAAGGGTTGTGAAGTTGTTGGTATGATCAATAAACTTTTGGGCGACGAAGGTTTCCGCAAAGGTTCGGACCTGTACTTTGATCGCCACGATGGACAAGCGGTCACCATTAATGAATTTGTATCGGCCATGGAAGATGCTAATAATCTTTCATTAACGCAATTTAAGCGCTGGTATAAATCAGCAGGCACACCGATTGTTGATGTGGTTAGCCAGTATGATGACGTGGCTAAAACCTATACGTTGAATTTCAAACAGTCTTGCGCTGAACCTTTCTTAATTCCCATTGAACTAGGCTTGTTGGGCGAAAGTGGACAAGATCTTGAACTCGTTATGGATGAAAATACGTCAAGCAAAGGCGACAGTTTCAATGGTGGAATTTTTCAGTTAACCGAAAAAGAGCAAACTTTGGTCTTTACTGGGATTGAAAAAGAGCCCGTGCCGTCGTTATTACGTGATTTTTCAGCCCCGATTAAATTGAATTATGACTATAGCCGTGATCAATTACTCTTCTTATTGCAATACGATAGTGATGGTTTTAATTGTTGGGATGCAGGTCAAAAATTAGCATTGGATGTGATCTATGAAGTCATGTCACAACAACAAGCAAACTTGCCTCTAATGGTTGATCCACGTTTGTTAACGGCTTATGGCAGTTTGTTGCAGCGTGATGATCTTGATCACGCGATGCTCGCTAAAATGCTGATACTGCCGAGTATTTCATACATTGCCGAAACCCAAGAAGAGATTGATATTCACGCAATCAACCAAGCGCGTACGCATGTACAAACAATATTAGCCGATGCTTTAGCGGCTGATTTGGAAATATTGTATAAGCGCTTGAACATCACACAAGGTTATTTGCCAGAACCTGGTCAAATGGCTCAGCGTGGTTTGAAAAATGCAGCATTAAGCTATTTGCTTAAAGCGACTAGCGGTGATTATAAAGCACTGGCGGTTAAGCAGTTTGAAAACAATGACAATATGACCGACAGTATGGCGGCGCTGGCAAGTTTGGTTAATTCAAATCACAGCTTAGAAGCTCGTTCTGCATTGGATTCTTTTTATCAGCAATGGAAAGCAGAGCCTTTGGTCGTAAATCAATGGTTAGCGGTTCAAGCTGGGTCCGCTGAATATGGTCATGTTGAAAATATTCAAAAACTGTTAAGTCATGAAGCATTCGATATTAAAAATCCGAATAAAGTGCGCTCAGTTATTGGCACATTTGCTGGCCAATCTCTGGTTAATTTTCATGCTGAAGATGGATCTGGTTATCAATTATTAGCGGATAATATCATTTCATTAAATACTCTGAATCCACAAATCGCTTCTCGCTTAGTGGCTCCTTTAAGCAAATGGCGTCGATATGTTGATCAGCAAGGTCAGCAAATGAAGCAGCAGTTGCAGCGTATTATGGCGCAACCTGCACTTTCAAAAGATGTTTATGAGGTTGTAAGTAAGAGTTTGTCGCTATAATCGAATGTTTTTTGTACAAAATTGGCAGTTTTATGCCTTAGAATAAATTAACTGCTCTAGGCGCATTGAGACTAGGGCTAACTTTCTTTATGCTAAGGCCATAAATATCTATTACCTAGATAAGAATAATATAAGAATAATATTGAGGTCGCAGAATGAAAAAGAACAATTGGGTCGCGGCTGGCGTTCTGGCATTGGCAACTTTTAGCCAATTGGCCACAGCAGCAGTTTCCGTTCAAGAGGCGGAACGTCTTAAGGGTGAACTAACACCGTTAGGCGCAGAACGAGCAGGCAATGGTAAAGATATTCCACCCTGGCGAGGAGGTGTTTCTGTTGCAACACTGGATTATAAAAAATCAGGTCAGCATCACTCAAACCCTTATCCCAAAGATAAACCTTTATTCGTAATTACTGCGGCGAATGTCGCCAAATACAAAGAATTTTTGACCGACGGCCAATTGGCATTATTTAAAACGTATCCTGATACGTTCAAAATGCCCATTTATAAAACCCGCCGCAGTGCCGCTGCACCAGAACAAATCTATGAAAATACCTACAAGAATGCTATTCGTGCAGAATTGAACAAAAATGGTGAAGGCATTCGTTATGCGTATGGCGGCATTCCATTCCCGATCGCTAAAACCGGTCTAGAAGCTATTTGGAATCATATCACGCGCTGGCGTGGTGTTTTCTTTAGCCGTCGTTCTTCTGAAGTAGCGGTTCAAAAAGACGGTGCTTTTTCTTTAGTAACCGTTCAGCAAGAAGCGCTGTTCAATTTTTACAATCCTGAAACAACGATTGATGAACTGAATAACATTCTTTTTTACTACTTATCATTCACGAAAGCACCTGCGCGTTTAGCCGGTGGTGCCGTTTTGGTTCATGAAACCATCGATCAGGTTGAAGAGTCTCGCCAAGCGTGGGGTTATAACGCAGGTCAGCGCCGAGTACGTCGTGCACCTAACCTAGCTTACGATACACCGATTGCCGCTGCAGATGGACTTCGTTACGCCGATGATACCGATATGTATAACGGTGCTCCTGACCGCTACAATTGGAAGCTAATAGAAAAGAAAGAAATATACATTCCTTATAACAACTATGATTTGGCGAGCAATCAACTGACTTATAAAGAAATTCTTAAGCCAGGCCACATCAATCCAGACCATACTCGATATGAAAAACACCGCGTTTGGGTTGTTGAAGCGAACCTGAAAGCCGGTGCTCGCCATGTATATAATAAGCGTCGTTTTTACATCGACGAAGATACTTGGGGCATTGCTGTCGCAGACCAATATGATAGTGGTGGCGATTTGTGGCGCATTAGCATGGCGTATTTGAAGAATTATTACGAAGTGCCTGTAACGTGGACCACACTGGATGTCTTTCATGATATTAAAGCGAGACGCTATCACGTACAGGGCCTCGATAACGAAGAGCGGGAAACGGTTAACTTTAGTCGAGAAATCCCGAACGATCAGTATTTCACGCCTTCGGCCTTGCGTCGTCGTGGTAAACGATAATCTATTTTATCAATAACATTATTTAACATATGCACGTTAGATAATTGATTAGGGGTCGGCTATGCTAGCGACCTTAAAAAAAATTATAAAAAAGTGGAGCGTTATATGAGATTCCCATCGATTCGAATGAGAATCGTTACCGTGGTACCGCCAAAAAGGTTCATCACATCCGCATTATTTGCGGTAAGTTTAATGTTTACGACATTGGCACAATCTGCATGGCAAGATCCTTTGGAAAGCCCAGCGCTATCAACTGATCGAGCTCATGAAAGCTTATTATTAGACATTACCCGTGTTGGCAGTCGTTTAATTGCTGTGGGTGCACATGGACACATTGTCTATTCTGATGACAATGGTAAAAGTTGGGATCAGTCACGTACACCTTCATCGGTAACCTTAACCGCCGTTTATTTTTCCAGTGCAACCAAAGGCTGGGCAGTGGGGCATGATGGTTTAATTCTGCATTCATCCGACGCGGGTGAAACTTGGGTTAAGCAATTCGATGGTTATTTAGCCAATACCGCAATTGTTAAAGGTGCTCGCGAAAATAAAGACAAAGCCATTGCGGCATTACAAGCAGCAGAAGATTCTGGCGATGCTACCGAAATTGATAATGCTGAAATGTTTTTAGAAAATATCACTTATGCTTTAGAAGACGCTCAGTATGACCAAAAAAGTGGCTCTACTAAACCGTTCTTAGATGTTTGGTTTTACGATGCTAACATCGGTTTTGCGGTTGGGGCTTATGGTATGGCTTTTCATACGACTGACGGTGGCGCAAACTGGACGGATTGGTCTTCTCATCTAGATAATAACGATCGCTTGCATCTTAATGGTATCGCCATGGTTGGTTCGCGTTCATTAATGGTAGTTGGCGAGCAGGGTTTGATTATACGCTCTGACGATATGGGCGAAAACTGGCGCTCAATACCGTCTCCTTATGAAGGTTCACTCTTCGGCATTAATGCAGAAAAAGATGATGTTCTTGTATTTGGCTTGCGTGGCAACCTTTATCACTCAGTTGATGGCGGAATCCAGTGGGAAAAAGTATATACAAATTCCGAACAAACCTTAATGGCAGGCATTACCAAATCAAATAAAACGCATGCTCTAGTTGGCAACGGTGGTTCAGTTATTTTATTAAACCGTCAGTCAGATGATGCAAAATCCATTATTTTACCAGGTCGAACAACTTCAGCTTCTCTTGCACAAGCACCTGACGGCACCATCGTGATCGTTGGCGAAGCAGGTATTGAACGTATCGATACCAAAGGGTTAGTGATTGATGAAACAATTACTATGGCTGAAGGGAACTTCTAATCATGTCTAATAAAAATACCGTAAATCATAAATCATCAAAACCAGAACATTTTATAATATCACCGGTGACTGAACCGTTTTTAGAAAGAATGTTGTTCAGTGCTCGTCCTGTTGTATTAGCGATTCTTGCACTATTAACGATTGTATTTGCTTATGGCTTAACTCAAATTAAGCTTGATTCAAGCATCGAAAAATACATTCCACTTGAACATCAGTTTATTAAAAACTATCTGGTGCACAAAGAAGAATTAGGCAGCGGTTTATCCAATATCAAACTGTCTGTAGAAACCAAAAAAGGTGATATTTTCACCAAAGAATACATGGCGACGTTGCAGCGTATTAATGATGAAATTTTCTTCATTAAAGGGGTTGATCGTTCCGCTTTAAAATCTTTGTGGACACCGAATGTTCGTTGGACAGAAGTAACAGAAGAAGGCTTCCAAGGTGGCCCGGTTATTCCAGCAACCTATGATGGTTCTGAGCAAAGCTTAAATGCCTTGCGTGAAAACGTATTAAAATCAGGCCAAGTAGGACGCCTTGTTGCTAATAACTTTAGCTCGACGATCATTGATATCCCGTTAGTAGAAATCGATCCAGATACTGGCGAGAAGTTAGATTATCAAGCATTTTCCAACGCGTTAGAAACAAAAGTTCGTGATGCTTTTTCAAGTGATGACATCACTGTTTACATGACAGGTACACCAAAGAAACTGGCCGATCTACTTGACGGTGTAAAATCCATCGTCTGGTTTTTCATAGCGGCGATTATCTTTACCGCCATCTTATTGTTTATGTATTCACGTTGTATTCGCGGCACATTAATTCCGATTGTTGCCTCTTTAGTCGCGGTTGTTTGGCAGTTAGGTGCGCTTGCCTTAATGGGCTTCACCATCGATTTATATTCTGTATTGGTACCTTTCTTAGTATTTGCTATTGGTATCAGCCACGGCGTGCAAATCATCAGTGGTATCGCAATTGAGTCGGGCAAAGGCGCTAATAAATTAATGGCATCGCGTTTAGCATTCCGCGGTTTATATGTTCCTGGTATGTTGGCTTTATTAAGTGATGGTTTGGGGTTCGCAACCTTACTCTTCATTGAAATTGGTGTTATTCAAGAACTTGCCATTGCTGCCAGTGTCGGTGTTGCAATGATTATTGTTACCAACCTCGTATTAATGCCATTGGTGATGTCTTATGTGGGCATTAGTAAATCAGGTATTGCGCATGCTGTTAGTAATGAGAAAACTGAACCAAAACTTTGGATTGCGTTATCAAAAATCGCTAGCCCAAAAGTTGCGCCTTTTCCTATTATTATCGCAATCGTATTAGCCGTTGGCGGTATCTATAAAAGCCAATCGTTAAAAATTGGTGACCTCGATGCAGGTGCTCCAGAGCTTCGTCAAGATTCCCGCTACAACCTAGATAATGCTTACATGGTAGAAAATTATTCGACCAGTTCTGATGTTTTCTTAGTTATGGTCGAAACCGCTAAAGAGCAGTGCAATAGCTTTAAAGTGATGGACTCTATTGATCGCTTTATGTGGTACATGGAAAACGTTCCAGGTGTTCAGTCAACCGTTTCAATGGTGACCGTATCGAAGCTTGTAACAAAAGGCATGAACGAAGGCAATATAAAATGGTCAGCGCTATCACGTAACCAGACTATCTTGAATACTTCGATTCAGCGTGCACCTTCTACCTTATTGAACTCTGATTGTTCAATGGCTCCTGTGCTTGTTTATCTAAATGATCACAAAGCTGAAACGTTAGAAAATGCCGTGGCCGCGGTAGAAAAATTTAAAGTAGAATACGATGATAACGTTGATGAAAAATACTTCGCTATGAGCATCGCAGGTATTCAACAAGCCATAACAGACGGTGAAATTGCTAGTGTTCCTGTGCGTTTTCAATTGGCATCAGGAAATGCAGGTATTGAAGCGGCCACTAACGAAGTGATTGGTGATGCGCAAAATACCATGCTGATTTTCGTTTACGTTGTTGTATTTGCTCTGTGCTTTGCAACCTTCCGATCTATTCGTGCTATCGCGTGTATTTTGATTCCATTGGCCTTAACTTCAATTCTTTGCCAAGCATTAATGGCTTACTTAGGCATTGGCGTTAAAGTAGCAACATTACCAGTAATTGCTTTAGGTGTCGGTATTGGTGTCGATTATGGTATCTACATATATAACCGCTTAGAAGTCATGTTGATTGCAGGCAAGACGCTGCAAGAAGCCTTCTTTGAAACGTTAAGATCAACAGGTAAGGCCGTATGCTTTACCGGTATTACCTTAGCGATTGGTGTTGGTACTTGGATTCTGTCTCCAATTAAGTTCCAAGCAGATATGGGTGTTCTATTAACCTTTATGTTCTTATTGAACATGCTAGGTGCATTAATATTACTGCCTGCGCTTGCAACATTTATCTTAAAGCCACAGCAAATTATTGCTCGCCATAAGAAACAGCACGGTGATTTAGATCCTGCTGGCTAATCACTAGAAGCAGATCTCATAATAAGGCAGCCTACGGGCTGCCTTTTTTTTGCCTTAAATGTTCTTTCGTCATCCCTCGTCATGGTAGTGCCATTAAGATAAACTCTTGGGATATTAGGAAAGATGCACATTATGCGAATTTTACATACCTCTGACTGGCATCTAGGCCAATTTTTTATCAATAAGAGCCGCGCTGGCGAACATCAGCAATTTATACAATGGCTATTCCAGCAAATAGAAGAACAGCAAATTGATGTTGTTATCATTGCCGGAGATATTTTTGATACAGGCTCACCGCCTAGCTATGCCCGCGAACTTTATAACCAGTTCGTTATTGGCACTCACAAACTTAACTGCCAGCTCGTTATTTTGGCGGGTAACCATGATTCGGTATCCACGCTGAATGAATCTAAAAATATCTTGGCGCAGCTAAATACACACGTTGTTTCTAGTGTGAACCCCAATAGTGAAGAGCAAATATTAACGCTTAAAAATCGTAAAGGGGAGGTCGATGCCATCTTATGCGCGATTCCTTATATCCGCCCTAGAGATGTGATTAAGAGTCAGGCGGATGAATCGGGTGATGCAAAACAGCAGGCGCTAGGAAGTGCGATTAAAGAGCATTATCAGCATCTTTTTAGCCTTGCGAAAGAAAAGCAAGCGCAGATAGATCATCCTGTAGCGATCATTGCCACGGGGCACTTAACGGCGATGGGCGTTAAAAGTTCGGAATCAGTAAGAGATATTTATATTGGCAATTTAGAAGCATTTCCAGCCAGCTCTTTTCCGCCCGCCGATTACATTGCACTAGGGCATATTCACCGTCCGCAAATAGTCGCTAAAAGTGAACATATTCGTTATTGCGGTTCTCCTATTCCATTAAGTTTTGATGAACTCAACAGTCCAAAACAAGTGCTTATCGTTGAATTTGACGCCGGTAAATTATCCAAAATAATACCGTTAACCGTGCCTATGTTTCAGCCGATGAAAGTGATTAAAGGCAATTTAGAAAGCATTGAACAACAACTGTCAGAATTAAATAAAGCGTTAGATACAGCGTTAACGGAAAGCAAACCGGAATTACCAACCTGGCTATCAATCGAAGTCGATACTCAGGATTATTTAAACGACCTGCAATCTCGAATCCAGCAAATAACCGCAACAATGAATGTTGAAGTGCTGCAACTTCGCCGATCACGCAAGCAGCAACAGCAGCAAATTGAGCGTGTGCATAACGAAGTTTTGGCCGAGTTAACCCCTGAAGATGTCTTCAAACGCCGATTAGAACAAGAAGAATTCAGCACGCCAGACGAACAGCAACGCAAACAACGTTTATTAACCTTGTTTAATCAAATAGCCGAGCAGGTGAACAGTGAAAATTAATAGCCTGAGGTTTAAAAACTTAAATTCTTTAAAAGGCGAGTGGAAAATAGATTTTACTCAAGCCCCTTTTAGTGAAAGCGGCCTATTTGCAATCGTTGGCCCAACCGGAGCCGGTAAAACGACCCTGCTAGACGCTATTTGTTTGGCCTTGTATCAACAAACTCCGCGATTGGGGGGGATTAATAAATCCAATAATGGCTTGATGACAAAAGGTACCGCGGATTGCCTGGCTGAAGTCGAATTTGAAGTGAAAGGGCAGCAGTATCGTGCTTTCTGGAGCCAAAGGCGCTCACGCAATAAAGTTGAGGGCAATTTACAAGATGCCATTGTCGAACTGGTACGAGTTGATGATGGCAAAATATTGGCCTCGCAAGTAAAAAAAATGAGCGGGTTAATAGAGAGTATTACCGGATTGGATTTTGCCCGCTTTACAAAATCTATGATGCTATCGCAAGGACAATTTGCCGCTTTTCTTAACGCGGCGGCGAACGAGCGAGCAGAGCTATTAGAAGAATTAACCGGTACAGAAATTTACGGTTTAATTTCAGAAAATGTTCATCAGAAATTTGTTGCCAGTAAACATCAGCTTGATCAGCTTAACGCTCGAGCAGAAGGTATGGAAATGCTGCTGCCTGAAGAATTAGCCGCATTAACCCAACAGCATAAAGAACTTGAACAGCAATTAACGCAAGAAGAAGAAAAATATAAAAAACTGCAACAGCAATTATCGTGGTTAGAAAAGAAGAATCATGCTGAGCGCTTATTAGAGCAAACCCAGTTGAATCTCAATAAAGCGCTTCAGCAACAACGGGATGAACAACCACAATTAGAAAAAATCGAAAAAAGTAAGCCCGCCGATAAAATAACGCCTGATTTTCAAGCGTATCAGCAAATTCAGCAACGATTAGAAAAGCAACAGCAGCAACTCGATGTAATTATTACAGAGCAGCAGCAAGCCGAGAAACAGGTAAGCCAGCAAGAAAGCATTGTCGCCTTAGATAATGAAAACTTCATTAAAGTGAAGTGTGATGTTGAAGAAACTCAGAAACTATTGAATGAAAAAATCGTTCCTTTAGATGCCGAAATTCATCAGCTCACAACTCAACTAGACAGCCTGCGCGAAAATACACAGCCTTTATATGCTTCTCAGCAAGAGTATAGCCAGCAACAGCAGGTATTCATTCATCAGCGCGGGCAAATACAAAAGACTTTAGCAAATAGCGAACAGTATTTGGCAGCGAATCAACATCATGAAAATTTGCACAGCCATTTACCGTTAATTACGGCGCAGTTACAGCGACTGAAACCGTTAAAAGATTCAATGATTCAGGCACAGCTTAGCCATAACCTTCAACAAGCTGAGTTTGATGAAGCAAATGGTCAGCTGCAACAGCAAGATCAAGTGATTGCTTCTGCGTTACTGAAGCAGCAGCAAAAAGAGCAAGAGCTAGAGCAGTTAGAGCAAGAGATTATTCGCAACATACAATCAGTTGCCACGGTGATCCACATTCCTGACAGTTTGTTAGCCGGGCTTATGCTCGCTAATAATTCCGCGGCGACTGTTTTATCGCAGCCTATAATTGAAGATGTCGTTCAACTTTTAAGAGCGCAGTATCAGACTTACCAGCAACAGATAAAAGATGTTGATTTTTTACTGATTCAAGAACGTCGTATTGAAGACTTAAGCAGTGAGCGTGATCGCCTGCAAGCCAATCAAGAATGTCCGCTCTGTGGTTCTACCGATCATCCTAAAATTGATACTTACAAAACGCTGGATACTTCACAAACAGAGCAACGAAAACAGGAATTAAGCCAGCAACTGATTGAAACTCAGCAATATGGCAATACCTTAAATGATTTCAATACGCGCTGGCAGCAGGCACAAACGTCATTAGAGTCGGCTCGACAAATACGCTTAAATGAACAACAGAAACGCGCGCTATTAGAAAAAAATCAAACAGGGTTAAAACAACAATTAGAAAGAAGTTTGTTATCCCTACAGCAGCAAGGGCAAGAATCTCAGCAACTAAATGACGCCGTTGAGCAGCAGCTACAACAACTTCAGCTGTCTTTGCCAGACCTGAATGCAATGGACCAATGGCTGCTTGTGCAACAAGAAAATAGCCAGCAGTGGCACCGTATTACGGCGTCTAAAGTGAGCAATCAGCAAGAGCTGCAATCATTAGAACAGCAGTTTAAACACAATGAATTGCAGTTAAACAGCCTTAATCAACAGCTTTTGATTCTTGTCGAAAAAACTCAGCAAGCTGAAAAAGTATTGGCTGAAAAACAACGTTATCGAAATACGTTACTGCCCGAAACCGATATTGGCCTTGTGCGTCAGCAGTTAGAAGCAAGGCTGCGACAGGCAGAAGATGCGCAGCAAAAAAGCCAAACGGCCTTGTCCCGGTTAACGCAGCAATTACAGAATATTCATGGCCAACTGAGCAGTGCTAAAACCCATATTGCTCAATTGCAGCAAGAGTATGAGCATACACAAAAGCAATGGCTGGACGCACTTGCGCAAAGCCCGTTTGATGATCAGCAGGCGTATTTAACTGCGCGACTTTCTGATGAGCAAAAGCAAGCATTATTGCTTTTGCAGCAAACCATTGAATACGAGATTGTGAAGCAGCAAGGATTATTAGAACAAGCCAAGTTAAGCGTGCAAACCTTGTCTGCTGATGCGTGCGCTGATATTGCCGGGTCTGATATTACTGGGTTTGATATTTCACGGCCTAGTGAACAGCGTGAAGCATTAGTCAGCTTGAGCGTTCAGCAAGCCAATGATCTCATTAAAAGCATATCTCAGCAGCAAGGGGAGATAGCAAACAGAATGCAAAGCGATCAAGACAAGCGACAGAAGCAAGAAAGCTTATTGCTCGACATTCAAAAAGCCAAAGTGAATTATGACGACATTGCTTATTTGCACAGCTTAATTGGATCGCAAAAAGGGGATAAATTCCGCCGTTTTGCTCAAGGCTTAACGCTTGATCACCTAGTCTATTTAGCCAATATTCAATTAAATCGTTTGCACGGTCGCTATTTATTGCAACGCAAAGAATCAGAAGCATTAGAGCTTGAAGTGATTGATACATGGCAAGCCGATGATGTTCGCGATACCAAAACGTTATCCGGAGGAGAGGGCTTCTTGGTCAGTCTTGCGTTAGCACTGGCGCTATCTGATTTAGTCAGTCATAAAACCCAAATCGAATCGCTGTTTTTGGATGAAGGCTTTGGCACATTAGACAGTGCAACACTGGATATGGCATTGGATGCACTGGATAGCCTGAATGCCTCAGGAAAAATGATTGGTGTTATCAGCCATGTAGAAGCGATGAAAGAACGCATTCCCGTTCAAATTCAGGTAACAAAAATTAATGGCTTAGGGAATAGCAAATTAGAATCTCAATATGCTTTCTCTAACAATAATACACCTCTATCGGCGGCCTAAATACGATGACATCTGAACTCACAGACTCTCTTAAACATACGTTTGGTTTTGATCAGTTCCGACTCGGACAAGACCAAACGATTAGGCAATTGCTTGCGGGGCAATCTTCATTAGCTATTTTCCCCACGGGTTCAGGTAAATCATTGTGCTATCAATTTACCGCCTTACACCTTCCTCATGTGACTCTGGTAGTATCGCCGTTACTCGCTTTGATTAAAGACCAGTTAGAATTTTTGGCGAGCAAAGGTATTCCCGCAGCCAGTATCGATTCAACCTTAAGTGGCGATGAAAGCCAGCAGGTTATGTCCGATGTGCGCTCAGGCAAAATTAAAATATTAATGGTGTCTGTTGAACGCTTTAAAAATGAACGCTTTCGCCAATTCATTAATGCAGTACCTATTTCGATGTTGGTGGTCGATGAAGCGCACTGCATCTCAGAGTGGGGGCATAACTTTAGGCCCGACTATTTAAAACTGCCAACTTATTGCCAAGAATTGAATATTCCCTTAGTTTTATTATTAACGGCCACCGCGACCAAAAAAGTTAAAAATGACATGGCGACTAAATTTGCCATTGCGCCTGAGCATATTGTACAAACTGGATTCTATCGTTCCAATTTAGATTTGGCCGTCATACCGGTTAAAGAATCTGAAAAACCTCAATCTTTATTGCAACAGATTAGGCATCAGCAACAGATTTTTTCTCCCCAAAGCTCTGGCATTGTCTATGTGACTTTGCAGCATACCGCCGAGCGAGTTGCGGCTTATTTACACGCCGCGGGTATTAATGCAGTCGCCTACCATGCAGGCTTTGAATCGGAAAAGCGTCAACAGATTCAAAATGATTTTATGCAACGACGAACGGATGTTGTTGTTGCAACGATTGCTTTTGGCATGGGCATTGATAAATCAGACATTCGCTTTGTTATCCACTACGACCTGCCTAAATCGATTGAAAATTACAGCCAAGAAATTGGCCGTGCAGGGCGTGATGGTCAGCCATCTAATTGCCTAACGCTGGCTAATTTAGATGGTTTAAATACTGTCGAAAACTTTGTTTACGGGGATACTCCAGAACGGTCAGCGATCGAGTTTTTATTGGATAATATTCGCCAAGAAAGTAAACCTTCGGCTAGAGAAAATGATACAACAGAATGGGAACTGCAAGTAGTTGGGCTGTCTAATGCCAGTAATATTAGACAGTTGCCATTAAAAACGCTGCTCGTTCAGTTAGAAATGCAAGGGGTGATAAAACCCATGTACGCGTATTTTGCCGAATTCAAATACAAGTTTTTACACGACAAAGATGCAGTTTTAGCCATGTTTGAAGGTGAACGCCGAACCTTTTTAGACGCTGTTTTTAATACCAGTCACTTTAAAAAAGTGTGGGGCGCACCGGATTTTGAGGCCTTATTTAATCAATATAAAGCCGATCGCAGTCGAGTGATTACCGCATTGGATTATTTGGCAGAAAAACAATTGATTGAACTTGAAAGTAAAAAAATGACCGAAGTATTTCAAGTTAATCAAGCAGCGCTGCAT
>Ga0193963_1001086_pt1 | contig 13782 bp, 15 predicted proteins | sample FB_6_MG_FD_140359 | JGI IMG/M metagenome (GOLD analysis project Ga0193963, IMG submission 140359) | Microbial mat bacterial communities from the Broadkill River, Lewes, Delaware, United States - FB_6_MG | ecosystem: Environmental > Aquatic > Freshwater > River > Microbial mats | place: USA...
ATATGCTGTGAAAACTGGATATCTAATAATAATATGATAACTTCTATATCCAGAATCTTTCATATTTGATATATAATCTCTTTCCTCAATTATATCAAAATCCATCCCGTTTCTAGCTCTTACCAAATCAACAACTTTATAAATATCTTCTTTAAACTGACACATTATTCTAATGCCAGCTATATCTTCTATACTATCCTCTATTTCTTCTAATTGAATATTTCTTAAATTAGCCTTATCAATAATGCTTGAAATTCTTTTAACTCTTCCCGTTACAAATTCTATTGGTGAATACTTGTCTAGTTTACGATATTCATTCCGAATACTTTTAAACTTGATTTTTAATTCTTCCACTGCCTGTTCATATGGAATAAGTGTAGCTTTCCAATCTACCACAATACCCCTCCTAACAATCAATCCCTTTTCTAGATAATATTCCTTTTTTATAATAGTGCTTAATTTCAACCATTTCTGTAACTAAATCTGCTAAATCAATAATATTTTTTGATGCTCCTCTACCAGTTAATATTAACTCAACATTTTTGGGTTTATTTTTTATTAATGATATTATTTCATCTTCCGTTATTAAATCTAGATACTGTGCAATAAATATTTCATCTAAAATAACTACATCATATTGATTAAATATATTATATACTCTATCAAGTCCCTTTTTTGCAGCCTCTTTATCATCTTTTCCAATTTCTTTTTCAAATTGGCAACCTAATCCTAATTGCTCAATATCTAAATTAGATATAATTTTTTTTGCTTTATCTTCACTATATGCCATGCTTTTAACAAATTGACCAATATAAACTTTTTTCCCTGCCATTGTAGCTCTTAATGCAAGTCCAAAAGCCGCTGTAGTTTTCCCTTTTCCATCTCCCGTATAAACATGTACATATCCGTTGTTCATTTCTAAAACTCCGCTGATTTAGTTGTTCTTGGAAATGGAATTACATCTCTAATATTACTTATTCCTGTTAGATACATAACTGCTCTTTCAAACCCTAAACCAAAACCTGCATGTTTAGCTGTTCCATATTTTCTTAAATCCATATACCACCAGTAATCTTCTTTATTTAAACCCATTTCTTTAATTCTGCTCTCTAAAACATCAATACGTTCTTCCCTTTGACTTCCACCAATTAATTCTCCAATTCCTGGAACTAATACATCCATTGCTGCAACAGTTTTTCCATCGTCATTTACTCTCATATAAAATGCTTTAACATCCTTTGGATAATCTATTACAATCACAGGTTTTTTAAATACTTCTTCAGTCAAATATCTTTCATGTTCTGTTTGTAATTCAGCGCCCCATTCAACCTTATATTCAAACTTTTTCCCTGATTTTTGTAATAATTCAACTGCCTCTGTATATGGAAGTCTTTTAAATTCTGAATTAACAACATTTTGAAGTCTTTCAATTAATCCTTTATCTATAAACTGGTTGAAAAACGCCATTTCTTCTGGACATTCTTCTAGTACATAATTAATTATATATTTAATCATATCTTCCGCTAATTGCATATCATCTTCTAAATCAGCAAATGCAATTTCAGGTTCTACCATCCAAAATTCTGCTGCATGTCTACCTGTATAAGATTTTTCAGCTCTAAATGTAGGTCCAAAAGTATATACATTTCTAAATGCCATAGCTTGTGTTTCTGCAGCTAGCTGACCACTTACTGTTAAATTTGTTTCTTTTCCAAAAAAATCTTTTGAATAATCTATTTTTTCTTCCTCATTTCTAGGAATATCATTTAAATCAAGTGTAGTTACTTTAAACATTTCTCCTGCACCTTCACAGTCACTACCTGTAATTATTGGTGTATGAACATATAAAAAATCTTGTTCATTAAAGAACTTATGAATTGCATATGCTAATACTGATCTTACTCTAAACACAGCAGAAAAAGTATTGCTTCTAGGTCTTAAATGTGCAATTGTTCTTAAATATTCAAAAGAATGACGTTTCTTTTGCAATGGATAATCACTATCTGACATTCCTAATAATTCAATTTCTGATGCTTGAATTTCAAATTTTTGTTTTGCATTAGGTGTTTCAATAAACTTACCTTTAATTCTTAAAGACGATGCAATAGTAACTTTTCCTAAATCTTTAAAATTATCTAATTCATCACTATATACAACTTGAACATTTTTAAAAAAAGTACCATCATTTATTTCTAAAAATCCAAAGTTTTTAGATGCTCTATTTGTCCTTACCCAACCCTTAATTTCAATATTTTTATCACTAAACTCACTTGTCTGTCTATAAAATTGCTTAATTGTTTCCATAATACTTCCTCCATTCTATTTTTTACATAAAAAAACACACTCGTCAGGGACGAATGTGCGCGGTACCACCCTTCTTGTTTTTAAAAAATTAAAAACCTCTTATAAATAACGGATTATCCGATCTAGCCTACTAATTTCGGTAGATAGCTCATAAGTGTTCTTCAAAATATATCCATCATCCCTTCCCAGCAACGGCGACTCTCTAAACATTTCAATATTTTTACTCTCTTAATCATTGCAAACTATTTAATTTTATTATCTTGAAGATAACTATAAAATAATTATTTTCTTTTGTCAACTATCTTTTCTTCAAATGCATGACATTCCTGTCCTGAATTTCTTTTAACTACTACTGATGGTAATTCTTTACCCTTAAACCCAAAATATTTACAGCCTCTAGGTCTTTGTAAATCCCACGTAACTAAATAATATTTACATTTTAAACAATTAATTCTCTTCGCCATCTTCTTTCTTTCCATCCTGATATTCAACAATCATTTCTGACAACATTTCTGCTAAACCAACAAATTCGCAACCATAATGAAATATTTCTTCTTCAATTACTCTTCTAATGATTTTAATAACACAATAAAATCTCTTATCTTCTTCTAAACTTATTCTTGCATTAAAATAATACCCTAATGGAAGTTCATGCTTAGATTTAAATCCAATTCCTAACTTTGAAATATCTGTAACTATTATAGTTTCATTTACTTTATCTATCTTAACATCATCTTGCCTATATAATTCTTCTATTTGAAGTTTTATATTAATATCTGTTCTCTCGTAAGCACGTCTATCTCTCATATCATATACCTCCACGCCTTTATTATATTAAATTATATCACATTATCTAAATATTTAACAATACATAACTTACCCTTATTTATTGTACTTATGTATTTTTTTGTTATATATTTTTTATCCTTATGATACAATTAATATAAAGATATATATTTAAAGGTGGTTAATATATGGAAAAAAAATCAGAACAAGTTTTTTTGAAAGTTATACAAATATGTACTATTTTTTTATGGGTTGGACTTTTATTAATATTTAATTCGTTTTATGAAGCTCAACCAAAAGAAAAACAATTTTTTGAGTATTTCTTTAAGATTAACACTAGAACCTATTGGGATTTAAAAATGCTTAATCGTGCTGTACTTGGTGCTTTTATTCAGCTGTTTTTCTCATTTATTCTTCTTTACTTCAATGCAAATTTTCATAAGAAAAAAATGGCTTCAATTAGTTTTTCAATAATTTTCTCAATCATTTGTTGTTTTGGAATTATAATATATTATCTTTTAGTTTTCTAGAATATAAATTTCTATTATTTTCTTTCTAATAATAGTTCTAATAATAGTTAATGGGGCTATTTCAAAATAAATAGTTTCTAAAAAACAAAACAGGTCAAAGAATATTAGGTCTTTAACCTGTTTTTTAGTATAATTAATCTACTATAAATATACTAAAATTAATCATAAATCAAGAATATACAACATAGTAATTGAGATAATTAGAAAAAAAAGGCATTTCATAACTAATTAATTAGTTATAAAACAGCCCCATTTTTATTTAATTTTATAAATCAAAATACATTTCAAATTCTTTAGGATGTGGAATAATTGATACTTCATTTGCATCTTCTCTTATTCTTTTTAATTGATCTTTAATAATACCTTCTGTAAATACATTTCCTCTTAATAAAAATTCATAATCACTTTCAAGTGCATTAGCCGCTTCTTCTAAAGATTTTGGTAATGCTTTAATTTTTTTAGCTTCTTCTTCAGTTAAATTAAATAAATTTATATCATATGGTCCAAATCCCTCTTTTGAAGGATCTATTTTATTTTCAATTCCATCAATCATAGCCATTAATATTGCCGAATATGCTAAATATGGATTACATGTTGCATCCATAGAACGGAATTCAAATCTTTTTTCATCAGGTCTATTAGCATATCCTGGAATTCTAATTACTGCGCTTCTATTTGCGGTTGCATAACAAATACTTACTGGCGCTTCATATCCTGGAACTAATCTTTTATATGAGTTTGTGCTTGGATTTGTAAATGCAAGTAATGCTGGTGCATGTTTTAAAATACCACCCATTGCAAAATGAGCCACTTCACTTAATTGTGAGTAACCATTTTCATCATAAAATAATGGTTTACCTTCTTTAAATAACATTAGATGAACATGCATTCCATTTCCAGCTTCTTTATAAAATGGTTTTGGCATAAATGTTGCTACTCTGCCAGTTTCATATGCCAAATTTTTAATGAAATACTTAGATAACATCGTTCTATCAGCCATTTCAAAAGACGACCCAAACTGCAATTCAATTTCTAACTGTCCTGGTCCTCCTACTTCTGGATGATGATATTTCACTGGAATATTATTATCTTCTAACATTTTAACAATTTCATTTCTAAGACCATAATTTACATCTTGAGGAATATCAATATGATAACCATTATGATGTCTAACCGCATATCCACCATTATTATCATCAGTATGACTATTCCATTCGGCTTGCTCCGCATCTAAATGAACTTCTATATGATTAATATCAGTTCTATACTTTACTTGATCTATAATATAAAATTCTAATTCAGGACCATATAATACTTCGTCTGCGATTCCATGTTCTTTTAAATATTGTTCTGCTTTAAATGAAACATATCTAGGATCACCTGCAAATCTATTTGGAGTTGGTTCTAGAGTATAAATATTGCTCATCATACATAATGTTTTTCTTTCTACAAATGGATCTACGAATGCTGTAGCTAGATCAGGAATAAAAACCATATCTGACTTATCTACCGTTAAAAAACCATAACTTGAACCATCAAATCCTATTCCATCTTCCATTGTTCTTTCAGTTAGTCTATCTGCTGGAATTGTTAGATGATGCCATCTCCCAGCTAAATCAACCATTTTAAAATCAATAAACTGAATTTCATTTTCTTTACAATAAGTTTTTACTTCTGCCAAATTTTTAAACATTGCAACAAAATCCTCCTAAAAAAATTTTTAAAAATAAGATAGTTAAAATATTAACAATGCTATTTCCAACTCTCCACTTATATTATTCTATATTAATCTATATACTCCTTCTTTTTTATTTAATTTTAATTAAATATTGCTATTTATTAAAAAATAAAATTTTTTTTGCTCTTTTATGTTAAAATAAAGTGTGGAGGGATATAAATTGAGTACACTAGGAAAATCTATAGAAAAAGCTAGACTTCAAAAAAACATGTCGCGCAAAGCATTAGCAAAAAAAATAGGAATGTCTGAAAGAAATATTTTAGAAATTGAAACAGGTTCAAAAATTGTAAATTCTGCTCTTCTTACTCGAATTTCTAAAATTCTTGGAGCTGATATTGTAGACAATCAATTTGGATTAGTACAAGAAACAGAAATATTTTCTGAAACAAAAGATACTTATAAACATTCTAAAAAGGTAGAATCGACTTCACATAATGTTATTTCTGCTTTTGGAAATTTAATATATTCTATAAATGTATATGATTATTCACTTTTACAAGTTTTTGATCATATCTCATTACCTCTAGAAAATGGTAAAATTGAGGGACATCAAAAAGAAAAAATTGCATTTATAAAAATAACAAATCAAGAAATGAGTGGTTTTAGATTATGTCAAGATGATACACTCTTAATTTATAAGAATTCTCAAATAAAAGATGATAAAATATCTTTAATCCGATATAAAAATGAATATATTTTAAGAAAAATAAAAAAACTTACAAATGATAGTATTTTATTAATTCATCATGATGGCACACTAAAAAGCAGAAAAGTTTCTATCAATGAAATTGAAATTTTAGGTCATGCAATTAAAAACTTGTTTTACTTATAATCTTTCGTTTCTATTTTTGTATTTTGCAAAATAGATTCAAAGTCTTCAAACAAATAACTTTAGACTTTTCTTTTTTCAAATTAAGTTATTATTTATTTTATGTAGCATTTAATTTATAAATTTAATCTTAATTTTATCAAATTTATTTTTTATGCGTATCTAACAATACGCAGTTCTTTTGTACATTATTTTAGAAAGGAGTAATATATGAAACAAGAAATAAGAAAAATAGCACTTCTAACTGGTGGCGGAGACTGTCCTGGATTAAATGCAGTTCTTCGTGCCATTACTCGTACTGCCATCTTAAAACAAGGTTATGAAGTCATTGGATATAAATATGGTTATAGAGGCTTATATAATAATGAGTATATCCCTATGAACACTCACACTGTTTCTGGTATTTTACACAAAGGAGGAACTATCCTTTATACTTCAAATAAAGATAATTTATTTCAATATCCTTTTGAAGAAGATGGAGTTACTGTATATAAAGATGTATCTGATAAAGCAATTGAAAATATGAAACGTGAAGGCGTAGATGTATTAGTCGTATTAGGCGGTGACGGTACATTAACTAGTGCAAGAGATTTTGCCAGAAAAGGATTTAATGTAATTGGAGTTCCAAAAACTATTGATAATGACCTTGTTGGAACTGATATTACTTTTGGTTTTCAATCTGCAGTAAATGTCTGTGTTGATGCTTTAGACAAATTACACACTACTGCTGAATCACATCAAAGGATTATGGTCTTAGAAGTTATGGGAAGAAATGCTGGATGGATTGCTCTTCATTCTGGTATAGCTGGATCAGCAGATATTATCCTTCTTCCTGAAATTCCTTATGACATTGAAAAAATAGTTCATAAAATAAAAAAACGTACTCTTTCAGGAAAACCTTTTAGTAATATTGTTATTGCAGAAGGAGCAAAACCTATTGGTGGAGATATCGTAGTTCAACGTACCGTAGAAGATAGTCCAGATCCAATACGTTTAGGTGGCGTAAGTTTTGCATTAGCTGCTGAACTTGAAAAACATATAACTGATTCTGAAGTAAGATGTACAGTTTTAGGCCATTTACAGCGTGGCGGAATTGTATCTGCATATGATAGATTATTATGTACTCGTTTAGGTGTTGCTGCTGTTGAAATGATTCAAAAACGTAATTTTGGTCAAATGGTTTCAATAAAAGGTAATTCTATATCTAGTGAATCATTAGAAAAAATAGGTGGTGCAACTAGAACTGTACCTACTACTGATGAATTAATTCACGTTGCTAGAAGTATTGGTATCTCTTTTGGAAATTAATATATTTGTTATTATCTTATTTTTAAAATAAAACAGCCCCCCCTAAGTCTAGATTTAGGGGGACTGTTATTTTATTAATTAATTTTTTATTTGATCATTTAATTTTCTTACTCTAGAACTTAATGCTTTCATTAAATTGAAACTTATTTCTGGTTCATATTGAATAAATTTAAGAAAATTTTCTTCTTTAATTTCTAATACTAAAATATCTGTATAAGCAACTGCAGCTGCAGATCTTGGCATCTTTTCAAGCAAAGACATTTCTCCAAAAAAATCTCTTTCTTTTAATCTAGCGACTTTAACCTTTTTTCCTAGTTTTCTTATATATATATCAACAAATCCATGCAATATAATATACATACAATCACCAGCATCTCCCTCATCAAAAAAAGTTTGTCCTTTAGCGCATCTTTTAATATTTCCAATTTTCTTTAACATCTCAATTTTATTAGATGATTCAGCTTGATGTTTAATTTCTTCTTCACTATATTTTGCTTTAAGTTTTTCACGGATTGCTCTCATCTTGTCTTGGACTTCTTGCTTTGTTTCTTCTTTCGTTGTTACGTCTTCTTTTAATCCATTATTATTTTCTTTTTGACAAAAAGCATCAATATTAGTACCAGCTATTGGTTTTTTACTGATTTCATTAATAAACTTTTGTGAATATTGCTCTAATGCACCATCAATGTCTTTAACTGGGTCTATCATCTAATCACTCCTAAAAAATTGTTAATCAAGTTCCTTTGATTCCATTATTTCTTTTTGATAATCTTTACTAACTTCCATAAGATTTTCAAATAATCTAACATAATATTTTGAATCTATTTTAATATCATTTTTTTGAATCAAATCAATTTTATCTTTAAGTATCTTTTTTTCTCTTTCTTTATCTTCAATTGGACAATTGTTTTGAATTTTAACCAATGCAATTTGGCTAACTATCTCCATTCTATTTTGAAATAACTTAAAGATTTCTTTATCTATTTTATCAATTTCATTTCTTTTCTTCTCTAAGTTCATATTTCCTCCATTAATTTATATATTTAGTATATAATTTTTCAAATTGTTCTGCAAAAACAGCTATTATTTTTTTTCTTGATATATCATAGTAATTTTCATTATATAATGAAGTAGATTTATTTTTAATATTTTTATTAAAATTTTGTTGAAAACAATTGATTCCAATTCCTACTACAATCCAATCTAAATTATCAATTTCTCCATGAACTTCTGTTAAAACACCAGATACTTTTTTTCCATTTATCATAATAGCGTTAGGAAATTTATAATTTGTCTTTATCCCTAATTCTTTAAAACATAATTGCAGTGCCTCACATGCTATATTATGAATTTTTTTAGCATCTTCAATAGAACTGTTAGGATATATTATTAAGCTCATCCATATACCTTTTTGTCTTTCAGAATGCCATTTTATCTTTTGCTTTCCTCTACCTTCACTTTGATACTCTGCAATTATTAAACTTCCATTTTTAATCCCTTTTTTTGCATATTCATGAGCTAAATCATTAGTTGATGTTACTTCTTTAAAATATTTAATATTTCTACCAATCCATTTAGTTTTTAAATATGCTTCAACTTCTTCATAAGATAATATATCTGGAACATTAATTAGTTTATACCCCTTATTAGTAGCTGATTCAATTTTATAACCGCTATTTCTCAATTTATTAATGTATTTCCATATAGATGTTCTTGTTACATTTAATTCTTTGCATAACAAAGCACTAGATACATAATCTTCTGTTATTTTCAATTGTTTTAAAACTTCAATTTCATTATACATCTATTACCTCATTATTTACCATGAATCATTTTATTATACTTTCTCCCTGTATCTGTTATCGCAACACCACCTTGAGCAGTTTCTTTTAACGTATGTGGTAAACTTTTACCTACTTGTCTCATTGCAATAATTACTTCATCAAATGGTATATAACAATCAATCCCAGCTAAAACCATATCTGCTGCTAAGTATGCTTGAGCAACCCCCGCTGCATTTCTTTTTGAACAAGGTACTTCAACTAACCCTGCAACAGGATCACATACTAAACCTAACATATTTTTAATTACTATTGCAGCTGCATCAAACATTTGTTCAATCGTTCCATTTTTATAATACACCAAAATTGCTGCGGCCATTGCAGCAGCTGAACCACATTCTGCTTGACATCCACCTTCTGCACCTGATAAAGATGCTTCTCTATCTATTAAATCTCCAACTATAGATGCAACAACTAATCCATTAACCGCCATCTCAAACTCATTATTACTATTTTCACAAGATGTAACTAAACACCCCGGAAGTATCCCGCATGAACCTGCTGTAGGTGCAGCACAAATCTTACCCATTGATGCATTAACTTCTGTAGCTGATAGTGACCTAGCCATAGCAAGGTTTAATTTATGTCCACAGTATCCTCCTTTTGACTCACCATAAAAAAACATTTTCTTTGCATTGCCTTTTATAATTTTACCGTGATATGTTTCTGAATCTTCAATTGCTTTAATAGCTGAATTCTTCATAACTTTATAAGTTTCACATAATTGATCCTTTATCTCATTAATATCTTTTTGTTGATACAAAGCTTCATATTCTATCTGAGAATTAATTAATACTTGTATATTATTATCATATTTTTGGGCATATTTTTTTGCACTATTCATCTATATTCCTCCTTGAGGATTAAAATGCCTAATCTGTTCTATTTCTTCAATCATTTTTAATTTTATAAGTAATTCTTCAGTGATATTTTCATCGACTTCAATTATACTAAATGCGCTTTCTCCCTTTAATTTTCTAGAAATATGCATATTAGCAATATTCATTTGAAAATACATTCCTAAAATTGTTGTAACCTTACTTATAATTCCCACTTTATCTTTATGTTTTATAAAAATTGAAGGATATTCTCCAGAAAAAGAAACTTCAAATCCATTAATATCAACAATTTCGATTTGTCCTCCACCTATAGATGAACCTATTAAAAAAAATTGTTCATTATCTTCGAAAGTTAAAATGATTTTTACAGTATTAGGATGTACTCTTCCTAAATCCGCTCCACCAAAAACAATTTCTATGCCTGCTTTTTTTGCTTCTATTTCACTATCTCTAATTCTCTCATCATAAGTTTCAAAACCCAAAACACCAGCTATTAAAGCTTTGTCAGTGCCATGTCCCCTGTATGTTTCTAAAAATGATCCATGTAATAAAAATTCAGCTTTTACTATTTTTTTATTAACAAATCTTCTAGCAATTTTCCCGATTTTTAAAGCCCCTGCAGTATGTGAACTAGATGGACCAATCATAATTGGTCCAATTATATCAAATAAACTTCTATCCTTCATTTTTCACCTCTTTTATAACTATACAAAATACTATTCACCCTTAATACATTTAATTTCCTCTGAATTTACTTTATAAACTTTCATATTTTTAATTGCTTCATCTAACATCTTTGGAATATCCAATACTTCTTCTGAATCTTCTATCCTTTTTCTTTTTGGTTTTGTTACCGGATGCTTAGGCAAAAATACTGTACAGCAATCTTCAAAAGGTAAAATTGATGTTTCAAAAGTATCTATCTTTTTAGCAATATCCATAATTTCTGTTTTATCCATTCCAATTAATGGTCTAAAAACTGGCATATCTACTGTTGCATTAGTTACATCTAACCCTTGGATGGTTTGAGATGCAACTTGACCTAAACTTTCACCTGTAATTAATGCATTATATTTTTCTCTTAATGCGATCTTTTCAGCTAATCTCATCATCATTCTTCTAGATAATAATGTCATTTCATCTTCAGGACATTTTTCATGAATTTCTTTTTGAATATCTAGTAAATTAACACTAAATATTTTTATCATCCCATTATATCTAGCAACTATTTTAGCTAAATTTAAAACTTTTTCTTCAGCTCTATCTGATGTAAATGGATAACTATGAAAATGAATTCCACTTATTTTTACACCTCTTTTTGCAACCATATATCCTGCAACAGGACTATCAATTCCTCCTGATAACAAAAGGAGTGCCTTTCCATTGCTTCCAACTGGTAAACCTCCCGCACCATGCTCTTTTGTAAACCAAAGATATGCATAATTTCTAATTTCAATATTTAAATATGTTTCTGGATTATGAACATCAACTGAATAGCCTAAATCTGCTTTTAAAACTACTCCTCCAATATGTTTTGCAATTTCCATAGAATTCATTGGAAATTTTTTATCTGCTCTCTTTCCAGTTACCTTAAAAGTTTTAGTTTTAGAATTTTCCAATTTAAGTTTCATTATCTTAACAGCCATATCTTCAATAGCATCTAAATCTTTATCTACTCTATATGCAATATGAATAGTTACAATTCCAAAAACTCTTTTTAATCTTTCAACTATTGGATTTAAATTTTCTTCTTTTGTTTCAATATAAAATTTGCTTCTATCTTCATATAATACAATTTCATCCTTATATGTTATTAATGCATCTTTAATTCTATCTCTTAAAAGTTTAACAAAGAAATTTCTATTTCCTTTTTTTAAAGCTATTTCTCCATAACCTATTGATATTACCATTTCCATATATATCACCTCATCATTATCATTCGAATTTCATTTACAGACTTCTTTAAACTCTCTACCACTATATCTATTTCATCCAATGTATTTTCATATCCAAAACTAAATCTAATTGCAGATTCTAAGCTCTTTTCATCAATTCCGTATGCTTCTAAAACCCTACTATGTTTTTTCTTCTTTGAACTACATGCTGCCCCAGTTGAAACGTATATTCCGTCCTTTTCCAAATAATGCAAAAGAACCTCTGCTCTAGTATCTATAAAAGATATATTTACAATATGAGGTGCACTTTTTTCTGGCGTATTAATAACAATTCTATCAATATTGCCTTTTACCTTTTCAATAAAATATCTTTTTAATTCTTCAATATGCTTAATTTCATCACTACACAATGATTCCACAGCTTTACCTAGTGATAATATTCCTGGAACATTTTCTGTTCCTGGAAAAACACCATTTTCTTGATTTGATCCAAATAAAATCGGCGTTATATTATTAATATTTTTAATGTAAACTGCTCCAATTCCTTTAAATGCATTAATTTTATGACCACTAATAGTATAACTATCAACATCTAATTTTTTTAAATCAACATCTATTTTCCCAAATGCTTGAACTCCATCAACATGAATATGAATCTTAGAATTTATATTTCTAATTCCCTTAACTATTTTTTCAATATCAAATATCGTTCCAACTTCATTATTTACATGCATAATGCTAATACATCCTGTCTTATCATTTATTTTTTCAATAATATAATTCAGCGTATTTTCACCATTTATATTACATCTAATTAAATCAATTTCTCCATTTTTCTTAGCTATTGCTCTATTTATAGAATTTATAGAACTATGTTCAACATTAGTACTAATTAAATGATTCAATCCCATTTTGGATTTTTTTAAATATGCCCCCATTAAACAAATATTATTTCCCATTGTTCCTCCAGATGTAAAATATATTTGCTTGGTATCACACTTCATTTTTCTAGATATAAATTTCCTTGTTTGTTCTATTTTTTTCTCTGCTTCAAATCCAAAAGAATGTAGTGAAGATGGGTTACCATAGGTTTTTACCACATTTTCCAAAACATATTTCACAACACTTTCTCTTGGTTTTGTTGTTGCACTATTATCAAAATATATCATATTTTTCACTCCTATACTATCTTATTATAACTGATTTTATAAAAAAGCTAAATATCTTCGTAAAATACATTAATATATGCTAAAATACTATGTGGGATAAAAAGGAGGAAAATAAATGAAATTAAAAAAAATTGTAGTATTTTTTACTGGTGGAACAATTTCAATGAAAGTTGATCCAAGATTAAATGCAGCTATACCTGCTTTAAAAAGTGATGAAATTTTATCAATGGCTACGAACATTGAAAAACATGCAGATTTAGAAGTTGTTAATTTTTCAACCTTACCTGGACCGCAAATAACACCTAAAATAATGTGGTCACTTTCAACTCAAATACAAGAAACTCTTTTAAGAGAAGATGTTGATGGAGTTATAGTTACACATGGAACTGATACCTTAGAAGAAACAGCATATTTTCTTGATTTAACAATTAGTTCAAAAAAACCTGTAATTGTAGTTGGCGCCATGCGAAATGGTTCTGAGTTGGGTTATGATGGTCCGAGTAATCTCTCTGCTGCAGTGTGTACTGCAATATCTGAGTCATC